>Ga0070741_10013883_pt1 | contig 14097 bp, 12 predicted proteins | sample Coa_R1_4_FD_66440 | JGI IMG/M metagenome (GOLD analysis project Ga0070741, IMG submission 66440) | Surface soil microbial communities from Centralia Pennsylvania, which are recovering from an underground coalmine fire - Coalmine... | ecosystem: Environmental > Terrestrial > Soil > Unclassified ... | reverse complement strand
CGATAGAGACATTGTGCTGGCGCGCGAGTAAATTACGCTCGATTAGATCAGATAAGACGGCGTCATCTTCTACTAATAGAATTCGCGCTCCGACGACCGATGTTCCAGACATGCAGTATTCTCCTCCTGCTGTTCAATGTTCAAGATATACATCTTGAGGCCTTTGAGCACCAAGAATGATAGTAAGTAGCACCGTAACCAGGTATTCTGGCCTACTACCATTCCGATGGCACATACATCCTCTCTATAGTAAAGGGCAGGAAGCCAACGGCGTTCGTTCACCTCCCCCATTCCTGGAAGCCTTCAATGTTCATGGGCACAGCCTTTGCAGCTCGTGCCCTCCCATGTCCACTATGAGTATATCCTGGAACAAGTAAATGTGCGTTCTTAAGAATCTCTCATATGCTCAAAATTCGCTCAAATTTTTTGCCACTATCATATCCTTGCCAGGATCATCGTAATTGATAGCGTTTGCGACATATCATCCGTTGTTTGCAACAGTCTGGGAACGTAGTTGTGCACGCTCAATCACCAGAATTGCCTGATCAAGGAAAGTCCAGAAAAAGGTACTGCGATCAGTGGGACGCTCCTGCTCTTCCAACAAACGCAGATGGCTGGCAAACCACGACACTCCTGGCTCAATACGTAAACACAGCACACCGAAGACCTGATCGCCAGTCTTGAGAGGGATCATACGCAGGATCAAGCCTTGTCTCATAGATGCTGCTTGCGAATCTAGCGCCCTTCGTTCTATCATTTCCCCCCGTTCCATAACCGCCCTCGCTGTTGCCATCTCTTCGTCAGACAGGGTGAAGGATTCCACGCGTATCGGCGCATCTGCTTGAACGGTGAGAGTTCCGTGTGAATCGGGCAGCAGTAGAGCGCACTCACGCACTCCCCAGGAGGAAAACACTCTGACAAAGGCCAGGACGATACTCTCCAACTGGTCCTCAACCTGCCCGACACCATTAATGATCCGCCCCACCTCATAGAGAATGCGCGCTTCACGCTCCCGCAATCGGGCATCCTCAAGGCTTTGACGCATTACGATAGCTAACTGGCTGGTCAACAGCGCCGTCACTAGAAAGACAAACAAGGCCAACCATTCTTCCCAGCGAGCGATGGTAAAGCTATAGAAGGGTGGGACCAGGAAAAAATCAAATGAGATGAAGGCAACTATAGCCGCTAGGAGTGCTGCATAGCGCCCACGCGTACTTGCCAATCCCAGAATAATCAGAAGATAGACGATGGAAATGTTTGGAATGGTCGGGTAGAGATGGAATACGTAAATGATCGCTGTTACGCCCAATGCTCCTACCAGAGCCAACAAACTATCAACAAGATAGTGCGACCAGATTCTCTTTGCGCTCACTGGTAATTGCGGAATCTGTTCAATCATACGCAGCATAGTAAGAACTCCTCTTTGCGTAAGAAACCCAGACAAACTGATACGAGACCTTTATACTTGCAATATTCGTGCGCAAATAGCAGAAGCGCACTTAGACAACGCTGCACGTGTCTTTGTGCAGCAGAAACTGGCACTCTCTTACAGAGGGCGGCTTGGTCTGCGGAAGGATATCTTCCCAATTAAGAGTATTCCCTGAAGAGATCACACATCCATCACATGATGCGCTGCTGTTTCTCACACCTCCATCACAAGATTTGGGAAACACTATTCTGCTATGAGCATTTATACTATACCTCAAAGCATATCAAGGAATGTTCAAGAGGAAATGCAGAGGGATAAAGGTTTCCTCAAGAAGCTCTACGTTCCTGAGCAAAGGGGAAGTGCTCACCCCTTTATGACTATAAGAAGGTCGGAAATCGCAATGTCATGTCAGCAAGAGAGGATCTTTCAACAGTACTGTTCAGGAAATGGTTTCTCTCGGTCCTGGTGGCAGTGGTCTACGGGCGCGGGCCTGGAACCAGTTCAAAAGGTAGGCCAGAGTGAGCAACACCAGGAACAGATTACGCACTCCCACTGTCTCGAAAAACCCGTGCAGCGACTCGATTTGTTGTGGCTCAGCCAGCCGAGAGTAGAGGAATATATAGATGAAGGTGGTCAGTAGCGAGATTGCCCCCCAGAAGAGCAACCAGAAGGTATCGCAATATCCTGCGTAGGCCAACAAGGGGATGAGCCAGATCAAATATTGCGGGCTAAAAACTTTTCCAGTTGTGATAAAAAGCAATAGCAGTGCAATGGCTGCTTGAGTGATATCCACTTGCTTGCGCCATTGTAGCCACACAACATAGAGACAACCCAGCCCAAAGAGTAGTGTTTCTGCACGCGTTACTACGTTGGCAAGGCCACTGATAATATTCAGCGAGCCAAACGTATAGACGATCTGCCAGGAGACGCCCAGGCGATTAGCTATCCAGAGCAGCGTACTCCCTGTCGCTTCAACCTGAATCGGTCGCTGGACAAAATAGCTCAGCTGGCTGACAACGGCCCCCTGAAAGTTGAACAGGGCAAAGATGCCTGTCACTCCTAGCAGGATTATCAGAAAGATGAAACAGTTTTTCCAGTACCAGCGCGTGACGCCGCATAATGTGCTCCATATATGTCGCGGAAGCGCAGCGAGTGTAAGTGACCTGGGGGGTACATAAAAGCATTCCCTGGCCTGTTGCTCAGCGATAAACAACGCCGGTAAGATGAGCAGTGGATACAGCTTCAGCAAGACGCCAAAGGCCAGGGCAATATATGCAGCGGTCCAGCGCTTACGTTCTGCGGCGATGACACAGAGCAATGTGAGCAGGGCAGGCAGCAGATCATAGCGTATCTGAGCAACGGCTATTGCTCCGATAAAGATGTAGAGCGCGAATATAAGAGCCGCACCTCGCGGCCCATAGCGCAGCAGCGACCAGTAAATTACGACGGAAATAAAAGACATCAGAAGGGCAAAGGCAAATTGGAAATAAGCCAGCGGTACGAGCAGCGCCAGGGAAAATGGCACAAGCGATAATGGTGGATATTCGATTGGCAATATATGCAACGCCGGTTGTGTTGTCACCGCGCCCAAAAAAGCACATTGAGCGTGAGGTAACAAATTCACTGCGTTACTACCAAGCCAGAAGGTCAAAGCATAGCACTGGTAGCGTGCGGGATCAGTAGCAGGCATCAACCAGAAGGTGCCACAAAACATGCAAATCGTCACAACAATGATAGGGATATAGGCCGCAATTCCCCCTCGTAGCAACAGCCCCTCCTGCAAACGCGCCAGCCCCAGATCAACTTTGCGTATATGTTTTTCTTGAGTATGTTCTTGCCACAAAAACGTACCATTCCTCCCCTTTGCATTATTTGACAGTAACTTTCTCGTGGTGCTACAATCCTCCCGAACACCACAGGTGCCCTCACTTGTGCATATGCAAGACGAGTGGTGCAAGGTGGTAGTCACGTTGCACATTTATGTCTCTTTATGAGGCACGAATCTATTTTTAGTGAGGTGACAAAAAATGGATAGCAGAAATCGTACCGAGACGAAAACGCTCAAGGTCGGGGATGTTGCCCCGGACTTCACCTTGAGGACGGCTAATCGCGAGGAGTGGCGTCTCAGCAACTTCCGTGGAAAAAAGAACGTCGTACTCGCATTTGTGCCCTTCGCGTTCAGTAGTGTTTGTTCGGCGCAACTCCCTTCATACGAAGCTGAGTTGAGCCGCTTCAACGACCTGGATACCGAAATTGTCAGCATTAGCATGGACAGCACTCATGCACTCAGTGCCTGGTCTAAATCCATGAAGACCAGTTTTCCTCTGCTCTCTGACTTCTATCCACAAGGGCAGGTTGTTGACCTCTACGGCGTCCGTCATCCCGCAGGTATGCCGGAACGCGCGCTGATCGTCATAGACAAGGAAGGCATCATTCGTTACATTGAGGTCGTACACACACCAGGCGAGATGCCCGATAATGAGGATCTCTTCCAGGCGCTTCGCACAGTCTAAACTATTAACCAACACAACAAAAACCTCGCGGGTAGCGCGAGGTTTTTGTTGTGTTGGTTAATTACTTTCTTGCAGTTCAATCGGCTGCCAACTACTACTATCGTATTCAGGATAGACAATTTCCCAGGTATGCCCAGGCTCCTCCCGCGTCTCCCAGCGCTTCAAAGCATCCAGCAGCACTTTGCGCTGCAATGCTTTCTGCCCAGGGCCGCCTAGCGAGTTGCCCAGCTTAAAATGGTGGGGGGCAATCGCACGTGGCGGACCTGCTTGCTGCGATTGCTCAGGTGCAACGGTAATCAGTACGGTTGGAATGCCCAACATCTCCACTTCCCGCTGGATAATAGCACTCACTCTGTGGCATAAGGGACAACCCGCAGTAAAAATAACCCCATCAGCCTTCGAGCGTAAAATCTCCTTTGCCATCTCAGGTGCGGCACGCTCATACAGGTCTCGGAAATTCTGCGTGTATCCCATAAATCCCAGGTGTTTGTTATTTATCCCGCCGATAATCCCTTCATCGGCCAGTTCGCGCAAACGATCTAGCGGAAACACGACATTGATATCCTCGTCGGCATCCCGGTGATCATAGTGCTCATGTGTCACCATCAACTGGCTTGACTGGACATCGCCCGGTATCAGTCGCCAGCTATTATCACCATCCACGTTAAAGGGTTCCTGGTCACGCAGATGGACGCCCGCAGTCGTAATCAAGGCAAAAGTAGTTTCTTTCAATTCGCGATAACGCGGCGTATAGGGAATACACCGTTTCGACATTGCCATGCTTTTCTATCCTTGTCTCAGCACTCCAGACACGCTCCAGTAAAAATTGTTGCGCGTGTTTAGCTGTCTTTGTCGGAGATGGTCGAGGGTAAACTGTCAGTTCTGAGTCCCCTCAAGCCTGTATGGTGTTCTTTGAACTGGTACAGGCTTCTTTGTTCTAGATAAAGTATAGCAAAATGGAGCACATCTCACCATACCCACTATCAGAAAGATTGAGCATGAAATAGAGCGACGAACGCTTGCTCACCTCGTTCTAATTACACCCCTACTAAATCTTAGGGAGATTTTAGTCTGAACGATTCTACAGGCATCCTATATTTACTCATGTGAAATTTGACGCGTTATTACGTCTCTATAATTAGACATGCTTAAACAAATTACATACTTTCGTGGACCAATGGAGGTTTAGCCTTGCAGAAAGCCCAACGTGGGCAGAAGCAAACACCTGCTTCTGCTACTCCTCAAAATACCCATCAGGATGCTGAATTTCAATTGGAACGCTACAAGCATATCCTTGGGGAGATTCGATCCCTGAATGAAAACGTCCACAAGTATCTTACACTCTTCCAGACACTTGCTGTAACAATTATTGGTAGTGGGATAGGTATCTTTGTGATCTGGAAGAATTTCCAGATTGACGCAAATGCTGCAAGAGTTGCTATTCAGGGTGCTCTTGGGCTGCTCATTCTCCTCGCCTTGTTTACGACCACCTCTATTATAGCCAGCATGTTCTCCTGGTTCGATTATCGACAGGAAGAGGTAGAACTTCTCGATAAAGCGGTGCATCCCGGGTTTCGTAAACCTCCCACATTCCGTAATTTCTGGCGATGGTCCGAAACCTATGTTTTGCTGTTTATTAACGTGGCGGTCCTTGTTGTGTACTTTTATGTTCAGTACCAGGTCATTCCGTTAGTAAAATAATTTGGGGAAACTGGAAGGGAGATACATATCACGGCAGAACTAAAAAGCAAAGCCGAACAAATGGCAGACAAATCTCGTGATTTACCAGCGTTTAAAAAGATCTCATTACCTGGAATAAAAGACAGTGTTGCAGAAATACTGGGAATGATCGGGAGAGTGGAAGCCTGTTCAGCCTGCTACTTTCCCTGGGGTGATTTGGCCGCAAACCAGGCGGCAGCACGGCCCAGAAGAGGCAGACGAGGCATCTTCTCTTGCAGGATTAGAGCAATAAATATCAATCCAATAATGAAGTCGATGATTACAACGCCACGAAATAGTAGTATTCTTTGCAGTGCGCGAAGCCAGATGACAAGAACAAAGAAAATGCTGGATAGCAAAAATGACTGCATAAAGTGAAAGCGCGTAAAGTAGCGCCTCTGGCTTATAAAAAAGAGCAGCAACATACAAACAAACCAGAGAATGACGGGGAAACGACTGATTATTAAAACCAGGATAGACAGATAACCAAGCATAGCAAGTACCTTATCCCTCTGGCTAATCGAATCATGTTCCTCAGCGTTCCCCGTCTGCTGGCTGCTACTAGAATCGCTGACCTCCTGCTCGCTAGCAAACGCAGCGCTCTGCGCTTGACTGGCAGCAACGACAGCATCCTGTTCCACTTTAGCAATTGGCTGATGCGCTTGTGTGGAATGGGTAGTCGTGGGATGAGTCTGGTGCGCCTCTGTGACAGGAGTATATGCCTGTTCGGAGTTGCGCGTTGTGGTAGATGGTTGTTCAGGATTGGTCACAGGAGTGTACGCCCGCTCCGGGCGAGTTATTTGCGTGGAGTTCTCCAAAGATGGATTGGAATATTGCTCTTCGGAAAGCTCCTCATCTCCAGTCCGTAGCGACTGACTTCCCAGCGATGTGCTGATGGACGGAACCTGGAGCGGCGTTCGCATGGATGGGAATAGAGAGATTGGAGATGGGTTTATCTGTACTGGTACTCCATTCTGAAACTGCTCTGGAACGGCAGCCAACAACGCGGCAATAAACTGCCCAACATCAGGGTAACGGGCCTCACGCTCTTTAGCTAACGCTTTTAAAATCGCTTGCTCAATTGGTTCGGGAATATCAGGATTGAGTTGCCGGGGAGAGATTGGCATTTCTGTGGCGTGCTTAAAACCCATCGCGATAAAATCTGCTGCAGTGAAGGGTTTTTGCCCGGTTACCAATTCGTAGGCGATGCAGCCAAGCGCGTACTGGTCGCTCTCTTTGCTTACCAGACCGCGATACTGTTCGGGTGCCATATAAGCCGGGGTTCCCCTGGTATCAATTTCCAGCACGCTTGCTGTTGCCAACACCGTAGAGATACCGAAGTCGGCCAGCAGCGCGTTCCTCTGCGCATTAAAAAGAATATTTTCTGGCTTGAGGTCACGGTGAATGATCTGCAAATTATGGGCATGCTGAAGGGCCTGCCCTACTTGCCAGAGAATGGTAAGAGAGGCTGGCAGAGGCACGAGATACGAAGAGCCAAGCAGCTGGTCGCGTAGAGTGCCGTCCTGAGCATACTCGGAGATGAGATAGGGAATACCGTCATCTATTCCAACATCCAGAATCGGCAAAATATAAGCATGCTTCAACTTTTCGAGGATTTGCGCTTCTTGCAGAAAACTATCTCGTTCCCGCGCCGAAGCAAGCTGTAATCTGTGCAGCATTTTCACTGCAACAACGCGCTCAGTCAGTATGAGATGCCGAGCCAGATAGACAATGCCAAATCCGCCTCTGGCAAGCTCGTGTACGATACGATAGTTTCCTATCTGTTTACCAATAAAGGGATTTTTTTGCAAGTCACTCTAACCTCAATGCTGTTCAAAAAATATGTTGCCCCCGCAGAGAAATATGACCTGCGTGCGAGGCGAGTAGTCGGTTTTTGAACAGTGATGTTTTCAGCCAGAGATGTTTTTTGTATCTCTCTTAAACAACGGTGTATCAAGTTAGTTATCAAGCATATATCGTGATGAAAATAACACGAGCATAGAGAAATGTCAATGGATAGAATAGCTGAGATTTTTATGAAAGTGGACTTTCCAGCACTCTACTGGGCATCTGGTAGAGTGCTGGAATGAAGATAGAATCAGTCTGTTACAGTGAGCAAAAAATCGTTGACCACTTGCATAAAAGCATCAAACTTACTGCGATGGATGTTATGTGTCGCCCCATCGATCTGTACCGCTCGGCTCTTTGCGGGGAGAGAAGGCTTTGCGGCTTCCCAGTTCGTTTCATCGATTGTCGTACCAAGAGCAGAATCGGCCCGTATCAAAAGGGTGGGAGCTGTCAACCTGGCAAACAGAGGAAGTAAATTGCCCAGCTGGCCTACTTGCTCAAAAACACTGACGACCGCCTCCCGGCTCAGTTTGCTCATAGCGTCAAGCTTCCCCTCGATATCAGCCTCGGTCCAACCAGGACTGTTGGCGATGAGTTCTGGACGCAATTCCTCAGCGGGACGGCCAATATCCCTGGTATAGGGAGTAGCACGTTTTTCAGCATCGCCACGACCAAAGTCAATCGCAGGATCTTCGAGAAGAATAGCGGAGAAGACTGGTGCAGCCTTCGCTGTTCCTGCACCACTCGCCAGCATCATGGCAGTCGCCCCACCCCAGGAATGACCCATTAACAGCGGACGCTTTAGATCCAATGCTTCTATAAAAGCCTGCGCATCATCGGCAGTCTCACGCAGGCTATAGCTACCTGCTGGAGCTTTCACGCTATCACCATGCCCGCGCATATCTAACGCGTAGACCCGGTAACGATCAGCCAACGCTGGCCCTACACGTACCCAACTCAAGGCCGAACTCGTGATGCCGTGAAGCAGCACAGCACAGGGGCGTTCCCTCTGTTGGCTTCCCCAGCACAGATAATGGAAGCGGCCACCAGGTAAATCAATCATATCTGACTGCGGGCTTGTATCAAAAGTCTCTTTCACGATCTTCCCCTTTGCGCATAAATAATAGATAATCATTGTAACACATAGCATTGGGGATGGCAGGCGACAAGATGCCCCGGGACCTACAAGGGAACATATTTACCAGACATGCGTTGGTGCATGTCTGGTAAATATGTTTTCTAGTGAGGATTCACCCTTCAGCTTCCCGATATCTTGCTTTCCCCTCAATCCCCGACAAGCGATCCCTCAGCAGTAACAGCTGGTCGCGTCTCCACAGCAAAGTAGACCGAAACAAGCGTGATGACCGCCATTGCCATCAGGTAGAGAGCAACCGACCACGAAGCTCCATTCGAGAACTTGAGGAGGGCCGTAGCGATAGTCGGCGCAAGACCTCCAGCCAGCACCGAGGCAAGCTGGTAGCCGAGAGATGCGCCGCTGTAGCGCGTGTTGGCATCGAACAACTCGCTAAAGAAAGCCGCCTGCGGCCCATACATCATTGACAGGCCGAATTGCCCGATACACAGCGCCAGTAAAATCAAGAGCGGATTTCTGGTATCAACGAGGGCATAAATGGGGAATGCCAGCACCAGCGTTAAAACTGCTCCTGCCAGATAGATTGGCCGCCGCCCGATACGATCAGAGATCGAACCCGCCAGAGGCAGCACAAATAACGAGACAACAGCACCTACGAGCGTTGCATTGAAGAAGATGCTTGCAGGGAGCTTCAAGGTCGTTGTTCCGTAGCTTACAATCTGGGTGATATAGAGGTAGAAACTACCATTGACGACAAAGAAAGCTCCTGCCGCCAGCAAGACCGTTTTCCAGTTATTGGCGAGCACGGTGAGAACTGGCATCCTGACAACGGTCTGGGTTTGCTTGACACGCTCAAATGCAGGCGTTTCCTGAATGCTCAGGCGTACAAAAAGGCCAATCCCGACCAGTATGATGCTCAGCAGGAACGGGATGCGCCACCCGATATTCAGAAAATCTGCCTTTGAATACGACGTTGTGAGCCAACTGAAGAGTACTGACGAGAGAATGACACCCACGGGAACACCTGCCTGGGGCCAACTGCCAAAGAAGCCTCTTCTGCTGGCCGGGGCATGTTCTGTCGCTAGCAATACCGCTCCACCCCATTCACCGCCAACCGCTACGCCCTGGCAAAGGCGCAGGAGCACCAGCAGAATCGGCGCTAGATAGCCCAGTGTGCTAAAGGTGGGTAGTAGCCCGACAAGGAAGGTAGCTATTCCCATCATCATCAGCGTCAGCACCAACATTGTCTTGCGACCAATTTTGTCGCCAAAGTGACCAAAGATGACGCCACCAATTGGTCGGCCCAGAAAGCCAACCCAGAAGATACCATAAGACCCTAGTTGAGCAGCAAACGGATCGATTTTTGGGAAAAAGAGGCTGGGAAAGACCAGCGCGGCTGCCGATCCAAAGATAAAAAAGTCGTACCACTCGATGGAAGTACCTATCAAACTGGCGATTCCTACCTGAACGATAGACGAATGTTTCCTGGGCTCTGTGATCTCACTCATGATCTCCTCCTGCCTGCCATCATTGGCATGGCGGTGACAGATATCCCTAACGATCAATATATTGCCGCAAAAACAGCATTTACGACAAACAAAAGTGCCAACTGGCACCCGTGCCCACGACGTGAAAGTGATCTGGAAAGGTGCTCGTTGACTGGCAAATGCCAGCATTATCGCCAGTAGTCTACAGAATTATAGGAAACAAACACTCTGAACAACAAAATGCTTGCTTGACGCTATTATTATATTATACGTAAGACTGTTACGAAAGAGGTGCAGGGACATCTATCCACTTGCGTTCCTGCGTCGATTGTAAAACCGCATCGATGACAGCCTGACAACGCATACCATCATAGAGTGTGGGAATATCGTTGCTCTTGCCATCTATGATGGCCTTGATGAAAGCAAAGTCCTGATCATAGCGGAAAGTAGTAAGGGGGTCGCCCTCGAAGGGATCACGTGGTGAACCGGGATAGACCAGGAAATCACGCGGTACAGGAACAGTCTCCAGTTTGCCACCAGGTCGACCAAGCAATATTTCGTGCGGCGTATGCAAGTGGTAGATCAATGTTCCTTCCGTACCATAGACCTCCAACTCGTCGAGTCCCTGGCCGCCTTTAGAACGTCCCCTGGCGACCTTGCTGAGATCGAAAGAAGCCACCGTCCCTTGCTCAACGCCAACGCCCTCAGCAAACTCGGCGATGAAGACGGCAAAATCCTCTACGTCGGTTGGCACGAGTGTACCATCGCGTCCACTACGCTGCGGAACAAAGGTACGCGTCACCCCCATTACACGGGCAATCGGACCTACTAAGTCATGGCAAAAGTCTATGCGGTGCGCCCCCATATCACCAACCTCGCCCGATCCAGCCAGTGCTCGTTGCTGACGCCAGCCCAGCGTCGTATCGGGCCAATCTTGCAGGCGCGCAACTCGCAGATAGCGCGGCAGTCCAATGCCCCCTTGCTTCAGTAGATGCTTGAGGTAGCGCATAGCGGGCACGAAACGATACGTGAAAGCAGTCATATGTCGCACACCGGCCCGCTCAGCCGCTTCATACATCTGCACCGTCTCAGCATAGGTCATCCCGAGTTGTTTCTCGATGAGCACATGCTTGCCAGCCGCAATTGCAGCAAGTGCGATAGGGGCATGCAGAACTGTTGGCGTGGCAATCACTACGGCATCGACGGCAGGATCTTGCAGCAGGTCATCGTACTCTGTAAAGATACGTGTTACGCCATATGTTTTTGCACGCTGCTCTAACAAGGCGGCATTACTATCGCATAGCGCCACAACTTCTGCCTGGGGACAGAGTCGCAAGCCCGGTAAATGGACATGAGCACTAATACCACCCACACCGATGACACCGACACCAACTTTTGATTCAGGCATAATGAAGAGCTGCTCCTTCTACCATTTCAGAATGATCGCATCAGTGGCTGATTCTAGAAGGGATTATAACACAGAAAGCAAATGAGAAGCCGGGACATGCCAGTCCGAGCTTCGCTATCTATCTGAACTTCTTCCCGAGAATGAAACACCCCTGACAAATCATTCGCCAACACTTGACATCTCAATAGCAATATGTTATACAATAAATAGCTATTAGCAATATTGATGTGTATTAAACTTACTGATGTATAATAAGAAGAAAGCTATTTAGGATTGTTACATTGTTATAAAGAGCAGTAAAGACAGAATTTCAGGAAGGATATAGCACCATGACCGCCTCTCTTTTTTGCGATGAATGCGGCGCTGCTATTACATCACACGCAACTTACTGTCCCGTCTGTAGACACCGCATAGGTACCTCTTCGCCTCAGCCGTTTATACCGGTCCCACAACCTGCTCCCTCCCTCTCGATGGTTTCCCCGGCAGGACCGTTACGACCAGGCTCACTGCTTGCGCAGCGCTATTCGATCGTCGACCAGATTGGTCAGGGAGGCTTCGCGACCGTCTTTAAGGCCAAAGATCGCTATCAGAAGAATAAGCTGGTAGCCATCAAACAAATCAATCTGGCCGCGCTCAGTTCACAGGAAATGATTGAGGCTACCGATTCGTATAACCGTGAAATCTCGCTGCTTTCCCGGCTGCGGCATGATAATTTGCCGCATATCTACGATCATTTTACCGATCCCGAGCATTGGTATGTAGTGATGGGCTATATCGAAGGTGAGACGCTCGAAGATATGCTCCAGAAGGTGCGGGGTGGTGCTCTGCCAGTCAAAAGGGCACTCGATATTGCTATCGCGTTATGCGATGTATTGGGCTACCTGCACGAGCAGCGTCCGTCTATCATCTTCCGCGATGTCAAACCAGCCAATATCATGATCACCCCGGAAGGGCGGATCTACCTCATCGATTTTGGCATCGCTCGCCTCTATCGTCCGGGACAGGCAAAAGATACCGGCGCACTTGGCTCACCAGGCTATGCGTCCCCCGAGCAATATGGCAAGGCACAAACAACGCCACGCAGCGATATTTATGGTCTGGGAGCAACCTTACAGACATTAATCACCGGAAAAGAACCATTTGAAATCCTGGTGGGAGGCATGCCGCATGAGAGGCGTATGCCTGCGAAATTGCAAGAGTACATCACACATATGCTGGAGCGCGATGCTGGCTTGAGACCACAGAGCATGGCAGAAGTAAAGCAGCAACTAGAACAACTCAAAGCGGAGCTGATTGAGCAAAAAATAAAGCGTACATGCGCGACCACAGGAAGGGTTCTCAGACACCTCTCCTTCGCATTGTTACCAATTTTACCATTGATACTGATTATCCATCTTATCAACTGCCCAGTCTGGCTCGCAGGACTGGCCTTTGCTATTATCATTGTTGGACGTATCGCTCTGGGACTGCGCCACACACTACAAGATATAACAGGCAAGCTGCAAATGAAAGATGTGCTCTCTGTCCTATCGCGGGTCTTTTGGAAGCAACTGCCTCACACTGCCATCTCTTCATTTGGACTGTCAATGCTGCTCTTTTGCCTCTTTGTAAACTCTCAGCCAGATTCCGAAAATCAAGGACTCAACTTCCTGGCAGTAGGCTTTATTCTCTTCATCGGCTTTCTTCTTGGCATCTTCTGGCTAAGCAGTTGGTTAGAAGATCATATCAGTGCACGGCGGCATGCGCGTGCGCGCAAACAAGCCACACAACAACAGCAGCAAATGCAGCAGGTTCAGAGGAATCCATGACACATTTAGATCAACAACAGAATGCTCACGCCGTGCCGAGAGCACGGCGTGAGCATTCTGTTGTTGATCTAACTTCTACTCGCCGCGTGTATGTGCCCAGAATTCGAGCAAATCGCTTTTGGTGACAATGCCTTCGAGGACACCATCGTTCATGATGGCTACGGCTGAGTGGCCTGCACTGAAGATGGTATAGGCCTCGCGTGCGGCTGCATCGGCTTCGAGAGTGGGAAATGGGGGTCCCTGCACCTTCACAACTTGACTTGATGCCAGTAGCTCTCCACTGGCAAGACGGCGCAGCAGCAGGTCTTCGGTCAGGCTACCAACCATTTGCCCATCTTGTATGACTGGCGTCTGACTGATACCATAGCGACGTAGCAGTTCAACGGCATCGGCAACCGAGTCGATAGGGCTGACGCTGACGACAAGGGGCATGCTGCGCGTATGGCTACGACGGTAGGTAAGTACGTCTCGTAGTGACGGTTGTTCGCTTTCTGCCAGAATGAGCATGTCATTCTCACGCATCCAGGTATCGTTATATTGCTTGCTCAGGTAGCCTCGCCCGGTATCGGGCAGCAGCACGACAACAACATCATTGGCAGTTAACTGGCGCGAGTAGGTGAGAGCGGCCGCCAGCGCGGTTCCGGCAGAGCCACCTGTCAGGATGCCTTCCTCGCGAGCCAGGCGGCGTGCCCAGTAGAATGAACCGCGATCATCGACGCGAATCACCTCGTCTACCAGTTCCGCGTCATAGTTACGCGGGAAGATGTCCATGCCGATGCCTTCTACCTTATA
>Ga0070741_10013882_pt1 | contig 14097 bp, 15 predicted proteins | sample Coa_R1_4_FD_66440 | JGI IMG/M metagenome (GOLD analysis project Ga0070741, IMG submission 66440) | Surface soil microbial communities from Centralia Pennsylvania, which are recovering from an underground coalmine fire - Coalmine... | ecosystem: Environmental > Terrestrial > Soil > Unclassified ... | reverse complement strand
GACGACGCAGGCAAAAGCATCCACGACGGCTTCCGAGATTCCGATCGCTACTCCTACGTGGATCTGAACCGTTGTGGAACACCGCTCATCGAAATCGTGAGCGAGCCTGATATGCGCAGCTCCGAGGAAGCATACGCGTACCTCACTGAGCTTAAGCAGGTGCTGCAGTTCTGCGAAGTTTCAACCTGCGATATGGAAAAAGGGCATCTCCGCTGTGACGCTAACGTTTCCGTGCGTCTGAAGGGCGCCGAAAAATTCGGGACCAAGGCCGAGGTTAAGAACCTGAACTCATTCCGCTTTCTGAAAGCGGCTCTCGATCACGAAATCGGACGGCAGGTGGCGATTCTGGAAAGCGGCGGCGCGATCGTGCAGGAGACGCGCCTGTACAACTCCGATACCGGCGAGACCGTCGCCATGCGGAGCAAGGAGCATGCGCACGACTATCGCTACTTCCCCGAGCCTGACCTGGTCCCGCTGCGAATCAGCGACGCCTGGCTGGACCAAGTGCGGGCCGAAATGCCGGAGCTGCCTTCGGCAAAGCGCACTCGCTTTGTCGAAACGTACGGGTTGCGGGATTACGACGCTCACGTGCTGACGCTCACACGGGATATCAGCGACTACTACGAAAAGGCCGCAGCCGCTTCCGGCGATCCCAAGGCGGCAGCCAATTGGGTGATGGGCGAGCTGGCGGGTGCGCTCAAAGCGGAAGGCAAAGAAATCGCTCAGTCGCCCGTCAAGCCGGAGCATCTCGGTGAACTAGTGGCGCTCATTGGAAAAGGGGAGATTTCGGGTAAGCTTGCCAAGGAAATTTTCGCCAAAATGTTTGCTTCCGCCGCCGCGCCCTCCGTCATCATAGAACGTGAGGGTCTCAAGCAAATCAGCGACACGGGAACCCTGGAAAAGATCGTGGCCGAGGTGCTGGCGGCCAGTCCGAAACAGGTCGAGCAATACCGAGCCGGGAAGCCCGCGGTGCTCGGATTCCTGGTCGGACAGGTAATGAAGGCAACGCGCGGCCAGGCCAATCCGGGCGCGGTTAACGAACTCCTTAAGCAGAAACTGGGATAACAGATGCTTCAAGAAGGCGATCAGGCTCCTAACATTCAAGTGCAGTGCGATTCCGGCGAACCGTTCAATCTGGAAAGTCTGCGCGGTAAGAAAGTGGTTCTGTATTTCTATCCGCGCGCCAGCACGCCGGGCTGCACTGTAGAAGCGCGGGAATTTCGAGACGCTATCAAGAAATTCGAAAAGAAAGATGCCGTTGTGATCGGCGTCTCACCCGATACACCGAAGGCCCAGAGCAAATTCAAAACCAACGAGTGCTTGCCGTTTCTGCTGCTGTGCGATGTCGGTAAAGAGGTGGCGCAATCCTATGGTGTGCTCAAAGAGAAAAACATGTACGGCAAGAAGGTAATCGGCATCGAGCGCACCACGTTCGTAATCGACGAGAAAGGCAAGATCCGCAAAATCTTCCCGAAGGTCAAGCCTGAAGGGCACGCCCAGCAGGTTCTGGCCGCGCTTTAGCTTCTGCCCGGGGCCGATCGGCCCCGCAGGATTGGCGGATCACGAGCGCGCACTCCAGCAGCACATCGCGCGCGGGCATCTTCGGCCGATCGAGCCGCTCGAGCATCAGTTGAAGGGCCGCTTCGCCAATCTCACGGCAGGGCTGGTGAATCGTTGTAAGCGGCACCGGCAGCAGTGCAGCGTAATTCACGTCATCGATGCCCACCATTCGGACATCCCGCGGGATGCGGACGCCTCGCGCCAGCAACTGATGCATCACGCCCGCGGCGATGCGGTCATTGGCACATACAAACGCGTCGCACCGCAAAGCGGCTGAGGGCACGTTCACACGGGATGCCGGAGCTAAATGGATGACCTGCGCCTTGCATCTGTCCTCCGCATGCACCGCGATTGCGTCTTTATATCCTCTGAATCGTTCTTTCACCGTGGACGCCTGGTGCTCATAGGCCACGAAGCCAAGCTTACTTGCTCCCAGGTGCAACAGATGCTCGGTAGCAACATAGCCGGCCCGGTAATTATCGATGCCCACGAAATCGCAGCGCTCGCCGGCGGCCGAGTCGTCGGGTCTTCGATCCAACAAGACGACCGGAATTCCGGCTTCTTTGAGCAACTTCATCACACGGCGGTTCACCGCGGCGCTTTGAGCGGATAGTTCAAGAGGCGCGAAGAAGACGCCGGCCACCTTCCGTCTGATGCACTGCTCACATAATTGGACACATTCCCGTTCTTTATTCGCGGCGAAATTCGCATGAGGCCACAGCAGCGCATGATTGTTCGCTGCGCGGGACGCGGCGATTGCTTGGCAGATTGGCTCAAAAATTTCCGTCTCGCCCAGGTTGGGAATAACCAGACCGAACAGCAGGCCCTCGCGCCGCGCTCCTGCCGCCCTTCGAACATATGTTCCTGACCCTGCAATCCGGTCTATCAGCTGCCGCTGCTGCAGCTCGCGCAGTGCGCGTCCGACTGTAATCCGCGAGGCGCCGAATCGCCGGACCAGGGCAGCTTCGCTCGGAAGCTTCTGCCCCGGCTGATAGTGGCCCGCAAGGATATTCCGGCTCAAGCGCTCGTATATTTGCCGGTACTTCGGGGTCCTGGGCGCCGCCATCGAAAAGCTGTTATAACAGCTTTCGACATTACCGTGCAACCTGCTATACTCTTGGGCATCAGAATAACTGTGGGCGCCATATTCCCCGTATCGCTCGCACCGTCCTGTACTGCCGCGTAGCTGAATCGGCTTAGAGTCGAGCCGAAGTCCACATATCACAACAAAGGCAAACAATCATGGCGAACTCGAACCAAAATCCGAAGAGCTATCTGTTGTTCAGTGACTTTGATCAAACGCTCAGCTTTCACGACTCCGGCATCGTGCTCAGCGAGCTGCTGGGCATCGCTGCATTTCGCGAGCGGGTAGCCGGGCTGTCCAGAATTCATCTTGTTCAGCAGGGTGGCGAACTTGCATATCTGCTGTTGCACGATCCCGATTTTCGCCGTGTCCGGAAGGAGCATCTGGTCGAGGTCGGCAGGCGAGTCCGGCTGAAAGCGAATATACCGTTGCTGCTGCACCTCCTGAAGGAACTCGATGGGCACGCTTTCTCGTTTCATGTGATCTCGGCGGCTCCGGAGGAGGTAATTCAGTCGGCGCTCGATGGGATCGTCGATCCGCAGCACATTCACGGAACTCGCTTCCACTATGACGATGCGACCGGTGAGATCCAATCGATCCTAAGGCTGCCGGCGGGATACGGGAAAGTAGCCGTCCTCGACGAGCTGCGTGCTGCCTTGCCGATGGGCCGCCACCGGTTGATTTACGTGGGTGACGGCAGCTCCGACGTGCACGTGATGCTTCACGTGAATCGGCTCGATGGCCTCACGATCGCCGTATCGGAGAACCGGTACATCACGCCCATCGCCACGCGCACAGTCCTCAGCGACGATGCTCTCAGCGTTCTGGTGCCCATTCTGGAAGAGGTTCTGCAATGGGAAACCGCGAAAATCCACTCGTTTTTCGAATCCCACGGCTTCGCGCTCCGCGAGTGGGACAAAATTCGAACTGACACAATCACCTTCTGCCCGGCCCAGGTGGAAAGAGCCCAGGTCCAATGAAGCCGATGCGGAGCCCGTTTTGGAGCGCGATGCTGCTGTTTCTCGTGCATGGGCTGGTGGTTCTAACCCGGGTCTCGCGTATTCCATACGGAGGGTGAAAATCCGGCGTGCTCCTACCGAGCCTTTCTTACCTCCGCTGCTATGGCAAGATCAAAACAGGAGGTCCGTTTACCCGGGAAGCAGTATGGTCCGGGTTATCACGATTAGCCGGGAGTACGGCAGCGGCGGCGCGGCTGCCGCATCTGCTCTCGCGGAACGGCTCGGCTGGCGGCTAGTGAATGAGTCGCTGCTGACGGAAATCGCCCGTTTAGCACGTGTGGATCGCTCGGTTGCGGCCCGCTACGACGAATGCGTGAGCCCGTGGTTCCACCGCTTGATGCGAGCGCTCTGGCGCGGAGGATTTGAAGGCGCGGTTGCGCGCGTGGAATCGGATTTTGACGCCGATACGATGGCGGCCCTATGCGAACGAGTGATCCGGGAAGCCGCCGACATCGGCAACTGCGTCACGGTAGGCAGAGGCGGACAATGCATTCTTCAGAACCGCCCTGATGCCTTTCATGTTTCGATATACGCTCCACTCGAGATAAAACTGCCCCGTTTACATAAGCGGCACCCGGGCGCCAATGACCTGGAGTCAATCGCGGCTGAGATGGACCGGCGCCGCGCAGATTATATCCGGCGGTACTTTGGACAAGACTGGACCAACCGGCACCTTTACAATCTGCTCGTATGCTCGAGCATCGGCATTGACGCAGTCGTGGCCACGATTCTCTGCGCCGCCGGGCTTCGCGGCCAGACTGCCACATCAGCCCAGGAACCGCATTCGGATCTTACCGAACCGAGCCGCGCAAACAAATAAAAATAAGGGACGGCAGCACACGGCATTCCGCGGTTCAGGCGTTTCGCCTGTGCCGCAGTGCCGTCCCAGCTCCAGCCATCGGCAAACGCTATCAGCTCTTCTTTGCGGAAGTCTTCCTTGAAGCGGCCGTTTTTCGCGATGTCTTTTTTGCAGCCTTGCGCGCCGAGGACTTTTTCGCCGCGCCCTTCATTGCTGTTTTTTTCGTCGCCTTCTTCGCTGCCGTCTTCTTCGTTGCCTTCTTGGTAGCTTGTTTCACTGCTGCTCTGTTCCGTCCTTTCCTGGAGCAGCGATTTTATTGATGCCGATCGCTTCTCCACAGAATGATGTCGCGTCCCGGCATTGGGGGGCACGCAATCATAAAACATTATGCACGGTTTGTGTATCGGAGCACAACGATAATCTGCAAATTCGCGCCCGGCCCATTAACCCGGCCACGTTCTCATGGCTGAGATTCGTGTCTTCCGGATTCGCTGCAGGCAGCAGGAACGCACAGCACGTTATCGATGAGCCGCGTGTTGCCCAGCCAGATCGCGCCTGCGACGCGCACTGGCGCCGCGATACGGCTCACGGGCTGCATCTCTTCAGCATCGACAATCTCCAGGTATTCCACGCGAGCTTCCGGCCGCGAAGCCAGTACCGCGAGCGCTTCAGCGCGCACCTTGTCTGCGCAAGCAATGCCATCGTTGATACGGCGCGCGGCTGCTTGTAGCGCCTGAAATAGTATCGGAGCAACACGGCGCTCGGCGGCGTTCAGATGTTCATTGCGCGAGCTCAGTGCTAAACCGTCGGGCTCGCGCACGGTTGCGACCTCCGTGATCGTGACAGGTAGATTCAGATCGCGCACCATTCTTCGAATGACCGCCAGTTGCTGCGCATCCTTTGCACCGAAATAGGCGCGGTCGGGCTGCACGATCGCGAACAGCTTGAGCACTACCGTAGCCACGCCGCGAAAGTGGCCGGGGCGGAACGCGCCGCACAGATGCTCGGAAACACGCGTGACTTCAACATAGGTGAGGGGCGGGGACGGATACATCTCCGAAGCGGCCGGCGCAAAAACGAAGTCCACTCCGCGCGCTTCGCAGAAAGCAACGTCACTCTCAATGGGCCGCGGATATCGCTCGTAATCATCTGGCCGGTCAAACTGGATCGGATTTACAAAGATGCTGACCACTAACAGATCGCAGGCGGCGCGAGCCTCCTCAATCAATCGTCCATGGCCGGCGTGCAGCGCGCCCATTGTCGGAACGAGTCCGATAACCGCAGATTTCTGTCGATGAGCGTCGATGGCGGCGCGAATTGCCGGGATCGCCGGGATGACCCGGGTCACCGCCCGCCTCCGCCCCGGTCATCGCGAGACTCGGAAGCAACTGTTTGGCTTGCCGGGAAACGACCCGCGCGTACGTCTCGAACATAGCAGCGCGCCGCCTCCACAACCAGTTCTCCCAGATTCGCGTACTGCCGGACGAAAGGAGGAGTCTGCTCACCAGATAGGCCAAGCACGTCGTAGCTCACAAGCACGTGCCCGTCGCAGTACGGACCCGCGCCGATGCCGATCGTGGGAATGCTGAGGCGCTCGGTTACCCTCTTTGCCACCGCTTCCGGAATGGACTCGAGCACCACAGCGAAAGCGCCCGCCTCTTCGATGGCGACGGCGTCGGAAATCAGCCGATCAGCATCTTCCTCGGAGCGGCCTTGACGCCGAAATCCGCCCAACTGGTGAACGGACTGCGGCATCAGGCCCAAGTGGCCCATCACGGGAATTCCTATTTTCGTAAGGCGCCGCGTTACCTCCAGCACCGGCTGGCCGCCTTCGATTTTGACAGCGGCAGCTCCTCCCTCCTGAAGCAGCCGCCCCGCATTGCGAACTGCGGCCGCAATCGTGGTTCGAAACGAGAGGAATGGCATGTCCGCCACGACGAGCGCGCGCCGCGCAACACGGCTCACCGCCGCACTGTGATGCACCATGGCATCCATCGTCACTGCAAGCGTGTGCTCGCAGCCCATGATCACCATGCCCAGCGAATCGCCAACCAGCAGAACATCGATATCGGCCTGCTCCAGAAGACGCGCCATGGTGGCGTCGTACGCCGTCAGCATGGCAATCTTTTCGCCGCGCCGCTTCTTTTCCCGCAGGTCCGGCACACGCACTCGCTTGAGCGAGTCAACCATTGCCTTCTCCATCATCTGTCAGGGCAATCTCCAATTTGGCAGCCAGTTCGGGCTCGAGCCCTCTGGAGACGGCCAGAGCCAGCACCTGTAAACCGGCTGCACGATACAGAGCGCGCAGCCGCTCGTCTGCGTCGCGCAAAGATGCCAGATGCAAGCGTACCGTTGTCGCGTCCCCACGCGCGACCGGCCCCGTGAGTGCCTGGACCGGCCCCAAAGAAAGCGCATTCTCGACGCTGGCTTCGATCAGGGGTCCGAGCGCCCGCAACGCATCCGTTTCCGAAATACCGGCCGTCTTCATCAGCATAACAGCAGCACCAATAAGGCCGACGACGTAGTTGCTCGCCATCACGGCCGCTGCATGATAGCGAGGCCGGTCGGCAGCACGGATATTGAGGATGTGCCCGTGAAGACAGTGCACGACCGATTCAGCCCAGGCCCGAGCGGCGCCTTCACCGGAGAGGCCGAACGAACTGCCGGGGAGCACGGCCATGCCTTGCTGGCGAGTGGCGAAGGTTTGCAGAGGATGCAATGCCGCGCAGGAGACTCCCAGCCGCGCGAGTGCATCGAGAGCCTCCGGGCCTAGAGCACCGGAAGTGTGGAGAGCGAGACCGCCGGTATATCCGGCTTGCGCGAGAGCTTCAGCGGCTTGGGGAACCCCGCTGTCCGGCACAGCGATCAATACGCGCCGGACGCTTCGCGCGAGTTGCGCCAGCGGCGCCGGGGCTGCAGCGCCGCCTATAAACTGCGCCGCTTCGGCTGTGCGGCCAGGGTGCCGGCCGAAGACGCATGTAACCGGCTCGCCGCGATCGGCGAGCAGGCGTCCAAGCGCCTGCGCAACGCGGCCCGTACCCACGACGCCAATCGCGCGCTCTCCCAATTCGTCCGAACCCATTCCTCGATTCTGCGACAAAATCCAGAGAATCTGATTCGTGTGGGGCGGCGAAAGTCGCGCAGCCGCTTGTGAGCACCACGGGCCTACTCCGTTTTCTGGCTATATTTCAAAAACTGTTCGGTTTCGATATCAGGGTTGTCCGGCCGATGCCGATTCCGGAGTGCCGTCAGGCACGCCGCGCGGCGCCTCCAAAGCAGTGCGCAGTCTTTCCAATAGTCCTGAAGCGTGGAACGGTTTGGGCATGAAGCCAAGTCCCTGATCAAGGACATTGACCCGGATCACTTCATCATCAACGAATCCGGACATGAATAAAATGCGAAGATCCGGACGGCTCTCAAGCAAGCGATTTGCCAGCTCGATTCCGTTCATATTGGGCATGCAGACGTCGATCAATGCCAGATCGATCCCCCAGTGCTCCTGTTCGACGAGCCGGATCGCGGTTTCGGCTTCATTCGCAACGAGCACTCGGTACTGCTCGCCCACCAGAATGGCACGAATCAGCACCAGCACGCTGGGCTCGTCATCGACCACCAGAATGGTCTCGCGGTAATCTCGGCTATTCTTAGCCTTCTTCATCTAGCTCTCCAACTTCTCCAACGTGCGGCCGGTTCCATTTACCGATTTTTGTTCGCTTCATACCGGCCTGTACTCCTCAACGATAGATCACTATGTAAGACACGGAACAGTTCACTTTGGTTAGCGGCCCCAAATACTTTCAACAATAATGACTTCGGCCGCGAGCAAGACGTGGAGGTGAAAACCGCCTGCGTCTTTGGGAAACTGGGCACATGAGTGTTGCATCCAAGCAACAGATGACCACCCGCGCGGCCGTCTGCATCCTTATTTTCTGGGCGCTTACGCCCCTGTATTCCCAAGAGTCCTACGCACATCACAACCTTACGCTGGGCATTGGCGGCTCCGTGCCGCAAAGTTCACTCGACTCCTTCATGCAGAGCAGCCCGCAGGTCTCGATCGGATACGGCTATCGCTTCCACAAGAACTTCCAGGCGGACATCGGATTGGACATCGTATTCGGAGCGGCGCGGGTCCGCGATTTTCTAACAACTGATATTGGCGATTTTCGCGTGAAAGATCGAGAGTACTTCGTTCCGATGGGAGGGCGAGCGATTCTGCCGGTGGCCGGCGGCCGCCTACTTTTCTCAGCCGGCGGCGGCGGGATTTACATGCGTTACAACACGCGCGTCAGCCAGCCCAGCTATTATTTCCGCATCGATTGCCCGATCTGCACTTCCCGAAGCGGCTGGGGCTACTACACTCAAGTAAACGCCAGCTATTTCTTTGATGAAGGACGGCATTTCCGGATCGGCGTGACCCCGCGTTTAATTCGCGGCCACACCGAAGGCGAACCCCTGGGAGCCATTCCTGCGATCCGAACCACCGATCACTGGGTCGATGTGCGCGGCGAACTCGGCTTCAGCTTCTGAGCCCGTGCAGCGCGAACCCGGCATTTACGTCGAGATCTTCCTGAAAACGGGCGCCGATGAGATCTGGCGATATACTCAGGCCCCGCTCTGCACCAGCGATGGGACTTGCGGTTCACCAATATTCGTTATTTGCCCAGAGAGTCAGATTGGGAACCGCAGCGCTTTCTCTACACCACTCGCATCGGCTTGGGTATCGAGATTCAGGGCGAAGGGGAAACGCTAGGGAATCGCGAGAGCGCGGACGGCATACACACTTCTGCTCTTAAATTCTGGTCGCACGATCCACGATCGTTGATTCGAGAGGGATCCGGATACTGGCAATACATCCCGGCGGGCAGCGGCACCCGTTTCCTTACCTGGTATGATTATCGAACTCGTTTTGGATGGTGCGGCCGTCTGTTCGACCGGTTGATCTTTCGGCCGCTCCTCGGATGGGCGACTGCCTGGAGCTTCGATCGTTTGCGGCTCTGGATTATAGACAGGCTGCCGCCGGAACGCCGGCATGATCCTCCTCTCGTTCGCGGGTTACGTCGCGGCGCGCCAGAGTCCAACGGCATCCACCTGCATTCGGACGCCAAACCGCGGCAAGGCATGAGATCTATCTACGAGCGCGCGCTGGGCTCCGATTTCGCGCGCCTTCATCCCGAAGTGCAGCGCCGATTCGGTTTTTCGAGCCGCGATGCCACAGCATCGATCGGCACTGGCATGATGGAAACGATCTGGCACGGAGCTCCATACACACTCCCCTTTCTCTATATAGGCGCGTGGCGGCGCATTATGTTCCCAGACTCCGGCCGGGATGTGCCATTCCGGATTGAAAACTATGCCTACTTGGATTCTCTTGGGCGTGAGACAGTCACGTGGATCCGTACTTTTCAAACAAACAGGGTTCGCCGATTCGACGCGTACATGATTTACAGCGAGCAGCGGCAGTGCATCGTTGACTATCTGGGCACGCATCAGCACCTGGCGGTCGATATCGATCTGAGCGTCGCCCCGAACGGCGGACTGCGGTTGCGATCCGGCGCACAGCGGTTCTATGAAGGACCGGTTCAGTTCCGTTTCCCCATGATCTTCTCCGGCGTAGCCGATGTCTGTGAATGGTACGACGAGCGCGACGCCTGCTTTCGAATCGAGGTTTTCGTTGCGAACAGGACTTGGGGTCCGCTGTTCGGATACAAAGGACACTTTCAAGTCGAGTGGCGATCTATCTCCACATCCGGCATTCCAGCTAATGTTTTGCCCAGGCGGACGGAACACCGGGAATAGCGCGCAGGTTGCAAACTGTCTGGGCGCATCATTCCCAGCCTTGAAACAGATTGAACTGTTGCGGCCGCGGCTGCCGCGGCCTCCGATCGTCCAGAATGCTGCGTCCACCTAAAGCGGGCGCGATCGCCTCTTCGTGCCGCACCAGCGCAGCGAGATCTACTTCGGTGTCGCACTGCTCCTCCACACGCGTTACGAACCGGTCCAGCCGTTGAAACGCGCTCAGCTTCTCCCTGTCACCGACGCGCGCGCGGTCCAGAGCCGAGCGCAGCAGCGAGATCGACTGATCGTAGACTTTGAGCGGCACCGGAAAGGGATGACGGTCCTTTCCGCCTAAAGCAAAGGAGTACCGGGCGGGATCTTGAAAGCGGCTCGGTGTTCCGTGGATTACCTCTGCGATCATCGCCAGGGTTTCCAGCGTGCGCGGGCCCATCTTCTCGACCAGCAACAGCTCGGCAAAATCATGCAGGTCCCGCTCGTAAGCTGCCGCCAGCGTGGCTCCCAGCCGCTTGAGATTTACGTTTTCCGCCCGAACATGATGGTGCCGAGGCATCACCAGCCGCTTCACTTCGGTAAGCGTTCGCTCCGGATGTTCACGCGTGATGCCGAGTATCTTCTGCTGCGCCGAGCGGGCCCGATGGTCGACCAAGTTTACAATCGCGCCTTGCGGCTCACCTATGATGCCGGTGTGTGGCTCGTCCACAAAGTCGCGGACAGCGGCGGAGTGCCAGTGGTAGCGGCGTGCCATTCCGGTGCCGTCGTTGAGACCTTGCTGCACTACGGCCCACTCGCCGCGGTCTGTGACGATGAAACTATGCAGATAAATCTGAAATCCATCGCGCAGTGCGTTGTTGTCGACCCGGGCTGTCAGACGGCTGAGGCGAACCAGATTTTCACCATCTACGCCAGTCTTCTCCGCCACATGACGTAGCTCAGCGGGTGTCTTCAATGATTGCTTTCCGCGGCCGCCGCAGAGCGTAATGCCCAACTCACGAGCCCTCGGATTCAGCCCTCGCTTGAGCGCGCCCAGAACCGACGTCGTGATACCGGAGGAATGCCAATCCATTCCCATTACGCTTCCGAATGCTTGGAACCAGAACGGATCGCTGAGCCGCGCGAGCAGTTCTGAAGCGCCATACTCAATCACAATCGATTCGGCAATTGCAGTCCCGAGCAGCGTCATGCGCTGCGCGAGCCAATCAGGCACGCGCCCGCCATGTAATGGCAGGTCGGCAACTCCAGAGCGCTCCACAATTTCTATTGTATTTTCGCGAGACCATCCAGGCCGGACCGGATCTGAGAATCGCAATGGCTACCGATCAGGGTGTGTAATAACAAACAAGCACATCCAAAAACCGGTTGTTTTCCGGAAGCAAGAGGCTTAACATCATCTCGCATTAGCAACTTTCGAGCATATACAAAGTCCTCCACGCAGTTGTTTGCTTAAAGTTCCAGCTCATCTCGACGCTCTGCAGTTGCGGAGGGATCATGCGCATGTACACGCAGTGTCAAGTTGTTAGGACAGCAGGTGGCAGGCGATCAGCGGGGACTCACTCAAAAATCCTGCTTTTGCGAGCACTTGTGCTGGCAGCGTCGCCCGGCTTCATTGGGAATCTAGCTGCCAGGGACGATTGCTCCTGGTCTCTTAGCTCCGGTATTCAGACCGGGAATTGGTGCCCGCCGAAGCCTCAATGTGAGGCGCAGGGGGCTCAGTGCCGCCCCGGGCCTATCACGATTTTCGGGATACCGCTCTGGTGTGTATGCCCTTGTCGAGACCCCCAGATTCAGGCGAGCTTAAGATCCACCGCACCCATTCTCTCGTTTCCCTCCATCACTACGTTTGTGCCGGCAGGCAATCTGCGGATCGAGGGCCTTGAGGGAGTCGGCACGTTAACGGCGGCTGCGGAGGGAAGCTTAGTTGTCAGGTTAGACCTGAATAATCAGCTAATGCCTCCCAGTGTGGTCGCCACGATTGAGAAGATGGCCCTTCGTATAAAGGGCCTCCCCGTTGAAAACGCAAGCCCGGTCAACTTAGCCAGGAATCTCCCGATCAGTGTTCCAGGGTTTCCATTTCAGCCATTTATTGGATTCAGCAGAACTGCGGTGCCGGAATCGTCGCTCTTGCTTGTTGATCCGGTAAACGGATCAACAATTGGCGTCCTCGGATCGTTATTTTCGACGCCGCAGGAGAGCTTCTCATTTAAAGGCGACGTCAGGGGAATTCTCAATTTTGCGAGCGGATTGTGGTCCTTGCGCGTGAGCGGTCCGCAGTGCCGCCTCGAATTCAGGCTCTGCGATATCAACCTCGATGGCAAAGTGGACAGGTCCGATCTCAATCTGATCTTCTCGGCCCGGAACACACGAGTCCACGCGCCCGACGCAAGAGACGTAGACGGGGACGGACTCATTACGGTCAATGACGTCCGCATCTGCACCTTAGCCTGCACAAAGCCTTTGTGCATGCTGTAGGTACATTCGAGAGGAGGCGCCTAATGAGGAAACGGCTGTATGCGGCCACTTTGGTGAGAATAGGCGTGTTCATAGCCGCGTTTCCGCTGGACGCCAGCACTCTTTCCTGGACTCTGATACCGCCCACTCTTCATGTGCAGGCAGGAGAGCTAGTCAATGTGAGCGTAATGATCAATGGTAAGCCCGTTGGCCGCCCCCCTTCGATCGGTGCTTTTGATTTTGATGTAAGTTTTGATCCTGTCTTCCTCTCGCCAACAGGCGTGCAGTTCGGTTCGTTTCTCGGAAATCCCCGTACCGGTGAGGCGTTAATCTCCTTCGCTTTTTCACCGGGAGTCGTGGATTTTGCAGAAGTCTCGTTGCTGGCGCCTGCGCAGTTGGATGCCCTTCAGCCCCCGGTTTTCGCACTGGCTTCGCTGTCCTTCAACGCCTTGGCGACAGGGGCAACCTCTCTCAGCTTTTCGGAAGCCATCGTAGATGACGCATTTGGCAACAAAATTCCTGAGCCGGGCACAGTGCTCCTCCTTGCTTCTGCATTAGCAGCGCTGCTTGGAGCCAGGCGGGCCGCGCACAAGCCGAGCGAAAGTCGCGATACTGTACGTAGGACATGTGCCGCAACATCCGACCGCTTTTTAATTTCGACCCGCCCGTTACAGAGGAGGAGATCCGCGCTGCCTCGCTGCAATTCGTCCGGAAGATAAGCGGATCGACTAAGCCATCCAAGGCCAATGAGGAGCCCTTCAATCGGGCCGTCACGGAGATCGCGGCCGTCGCAGCGCGATTGCTCTCATCGCTAGAAACCACGGCCCCTCCGAAGAATCGCGAAAAGGAAGCCGCTAAGGCAAAGGCGCGCTCCGCCGAAAGATTCGGGAGGTAATAACGCGCTTGCCGCGCGTCGGTTCAGAATCTTGAGGTTACAAGCGCCGGCAATCGCAGGAACCGGGCTGAGCTATTTTCCTGTGCGGATCAGATCGATGAAGCGCCTCCAGGCAATCTTCACGGCAAGCCGGCGCTGGTCAGCAGGCATACGAGCGTCCATTATTTCTTTGGCAAGCTTTTGAGTCTCTTTGGAGGCTTTGCTCATGTGACCGGCGTCGAACGGCGGATGTGGGTCGTATTCGATGGTCAATTGGATCGCTTCGGCCCGCTCGCGGCCCGCGATTTCACCGGCCAGCCAAAGCGCCAGATCGATACCTGCCGACACGCCGGCAGCGGTAACGATTTTGCCGGAGTGGACGACGCGCTCGTCTGGCTGGGGTTTTGCACCCATGATCTTGAGGACGCCCATTTTGTACCAGTGCGTGGTGGCCGGCACACCCTTCAAAATTCCCGCCGCGCCCAAGATCAACGCGCCGGTACAGACGGAGGCAGTCCAG
>Ga0070741_10013881_pt1 | contig 14098 bp, 13 predicted proteins | sample Coa_R1_4_FD_66440 | JGI IMG/M metagenome (GOLD analysis project Ga0070741, IMG submission 66440) | Surface soil microbial communities from Centralia Pennsylvania, which are recovering from an underground coalmine fire - Coalmine... | ecosystem: Environmental > Terrestrial > Soil > Unclassified ... | reverse complement strand
TCGCGGATCCGCCGGAGGTCGTTCTCGAACGTCACTTCGCCGCCGACGACGGGCGCGACGACCGCCGTCACGGTGAACGGGAAGGCATGGTGCATCGGCAGCACGATCACCAGCCGGTCGCGCTCGCCGAACGGGATCGATGTGCGGATCGAGCGGCAGTTGGCGAGCAGGTTGCGATGCGTGAGCATCACGCCCTTCATGCCGCCCGTCGTGCCCGACGTGAACACGATCGACGCCAGGTCGTCCGGCTCGACGACCGTCTTGCGCAGCCGCTCGCGGCTGTCCGACGTCGCGCACCCGGGCAACTCATCGAACGACAGTACGCGCGGGCCGTCTGCCGGGTGCGTCGCGGCGACGTCGCCGGTGACGATCACGGTGTCCAACCTGTCGGCGATGCCGTCGAGCTTGGGGCGCGCGCGCGGCGAGACGATCGCGATGCGCGCGCCGGCGCGCTCCGCCATCTCGGCGATCTCGTTCGGCTTCAGCTCGTAATACAGCGGCACGCCGACGCCGCCCGCGAGCACCGTGCCGTAGTAGGCGCAGAGCCAGTCGAGCCCGTTCTCGAGCACGATCGCCACGCGGTCGCCCTGGCGCAGCCCGAGCGCGATGAGGCCGGCGGCCACGTCGTGCGAGCGCTGGTACACGTCGTGCGCGCTGTACCGTAGCCAGTCGCGGCGCAGCTTCTGCTGGAAGATGACCTTCGTCCCCCACGTCGCCCGCGCGTACTCGAGCATCTCGGGGAGCGTGAGCGGGAAGCTCTCGTCCCGGACGCCGGCGGCTTCGGCGCTGTTCAGGATGCGAAGGCGGTTCAAGACCATGCGCGAACTCCCGGGCCTGCGGGGCCGTGCGCCGTCGCGCACGAGACACCGGATCGAGCGGCCGACCAAGTATAGGAGCGGACGCGGCGTTGGCGGCACATATGTTCTGTCAACCGGAGCCTTCCAACCACCTCCCGCATCCTACGGACCGTCGCGCCGGGGCGTGAGGTACAGATGCACCATTGTGGGCGGGGGTGCCGTATCCGGCGCGATCGCAGGCGAAGGCGGGTGCGCGCGACGGGTGAGGTCCGGGCTAGAATTCGCCTTCGCCGCGCAGGTTCCCGTTCGAGCGACGCAGCTTCTCGAGCGCCTGCGCCTCGATCTGGCGGGCGCGCTCGCGCGTCACCCCCAGCTCGTTGCCGACGATGTCGAGCGTCCGCGGCCGCCCGTCCTTGATCCCGAACCGCAGCTCGATGACCGTGCGCTCGCGGGGCGTCAGCACGTCGAGCGCCGAGCGGACGCGCTCGCGCAGCAACTGCCGCGACGCCTCCTCCTCCGGCGACGGTGCCATGACGTCCTCGAGGACGCTGCCGAGCGTACCCTCCTCTTCCTCGCCGACCGGGGTCTCGAGCGAGACGACGGACTGGCGCAGCGCGCGCGCCGCCTCGCGCACCTTGTCGGGCGGCATGCCCATGAGCTTCGAAAGTTCGGAGGTCTTCGGCTCGCGGCCCAGGCGCTGGAACAGGCGCTCGCGGGCCTGCGAATACTTCGAGATCAGCTCGGTGATGTGAATCGGCAGCCGGATCGTGCGTCCCTTGTCGGCGATGGCGCGCCCCACCGCCTGCCGGATCCACCACGTCGCGTACGTGCTGAAGCGGAAGCCGCGGCGGTGCTCGAACTTCTCGACGGCGCGCATGAGCCCGCCATTGCCTTCCTGGATCAGGTCCATCAGCGGCATGCCGCGGCCGGCGTACTTCTTCGCGACGCTCACCACGAGCCGGAGGTTTGCGTTGACCATGTGCTCTTCGGCGCGCTGGGCCTGGTGGCGGGCATGGTCGACGTACGGCACCAGCACGCGCAGCCGGGCGGCGAGCGACCGGTCCGTCGGGCGCGTCACGCCCTTGTTGACGATGCCCAGCGCCTCGTTGAGCGCGCTGTGCGCCGCCTCCGGGAAGATGCGCTGCGCGACCGACAGCGTGATCAGCATCGGGCGCACCTGCGCCACCTGGCGCTTCGTCGCCTTCGCGATCTGCTCCTCCACCTCCTCGTCGAGCCGGTCCTGGATCGCCTCGCGCAGCCCCGGGAAGAAGAGCTGATCCACGAGCTGCCCGCGCTGCGGATAGCCCTTCAGCACGCGGGAGCGCCGGACGACGGACAGCCCGTCGAGGATCTCCCGCAGGAGCCGCACGGTGAGCTGCTCGGTCGTCGGCGAGGTGCCCAGCTCTTCCGTCAGGGCGTAGCTGAGCTCATCGAGGATCCGGCCGTTCTCGATCTCCTTCGCCAGCGTGACTTCCTCGTCCGGGCGCAGGAGCTTGTAGCGGGCGATCTCGTTCAGGTACAGCTCGACGGAGTCCGGCGTCTCGCCCAGGGGCTCCTCGGCCTCGGGCTTCACGCTCGCCAGCACGCGGGCGACCGCGGAATCCGAGTCGCCGGCGACGTTCTCCTCTTCGAGCTCGATCTCGTCTCGTTCTCGTTGCTTGACCATTTCTCACCTGGGGCGTTGGGCCATCCCGGGGTACTGGCTGGACGCAGGGTGGGGCGCTCTCGCGGCAACCGTCGCGGCTGCCGGCCCGGGGCTAGACCACGTCCGGCAGGGGCCACTTCAGGTCGCAACTGAGGCAGCGAGCCTGGATCATCACCCCTCCGCTCCAATAACTGGCGGTAAAGCTCTTACGGCAGCGAGGGCAATCGGGCTCTCCCAGCCGCACTTCGCGAGTGCTTGGAGGAGCGGCCGGCGCGGCTTCGCGGCCCTCGGGAGCGTTCATACACCTCTCCGATTGCATTCTACACGCCTTCCCGGGTGCGTTCTATGCCCCCGGACGGGCGATTGTGCGCCTGCGCTCCCGGATCCGCCGTCATCCTGCATAAAATCTGCGCTTTCTCATGCCCGCTGCCGATACATACGAGCCAGGGAGCGCGCGCAGAGGGTCAAAGTATGTCCGTCCCGGAAATGGATTCGATCGTTGATCTGCTCATTTCTCTCTGGCCGCAGGACACCTGGGCCCGCGTCCAGAGCCTCCTCGGTTCCTGGCGGGAGCGGCTGGACAGCAAGGACAACTACTCCGGCCACCACTCCGGACTTGCCTCCGAGTACGCGATCCAGCTTGCCCACCGCCAGGACCTGCCCTTCGATACGACGGCGGCGCTCTGGGTCGCCGGCCACGTCTACGACCTGGGAAAGATCTCCGTCCCGGAGAACGTGCTGCTCAAGGAAGGGCCGCTTTCGACCGCCGAGACGATGATGCTCCGCAGCCACGTCTCGACCGGGTATGACCTGCTGCGCGACTGGGACGTCTTCCGCGTCAGCCCGCGCTGGATGTCACAGGTCGTCCTCGAAGTCGTGATGTTCCACCACGAGCGCTGGGACGGCGAAGGCTACCCGAAGGGCCTGCGCGAGAAGGCGATCCCGCTTCCGGCGCGCATCATGGCGATCGCCGATGCGTACGCGGCGATGATCATGGACACGCCGTACCGCGCCGCGCGCGCCGAGGCGCTCGCGCTCCAGGAGATCGAGCGCAACGCCGGGACGCAGTTCGACCCCTACCTGGTGCGGTCGTTCGTCAGCCTCGTGCGGATCAACCAGCTCACCGGCCGCGGGCCGCGCGTCGACCGTCGCGCCGACGCCGCGTAGGCCCGCCGCTCACATCTCCTCGGCCTCTGTGTCCTCTTCCTCGTCCTCCGCCGCGAGCCACTCGCGGTAGCTGACGCACTTGCCGTCGATCTCCGGGTGGCGGATGACGAAGTTGCCCTGGCGCAGGCGGCCGAGCATGTGCCATTCGTAGGCGATCAGCGCCTCGGCTTCGGCGTCCTGGATGCGGTCGAGGGCGACGGGGTAGGGGGCTGGCAGGTAGCGCTTCGCCGCGAGGCTGCCGACGTAGCGCCCGCAGCGGTCGCAGACGAGCCCCCTGCGGATCTCGTCGATGTACTCTGCCAGCGTCTTCGGTCCGTCCGCCATCACGCGCATTCTACGGGCGACGCCTGACCAGCGCCCGGTTCGCCGGAAGTCAGGGTTTTCCCGCATACCCCGCCGCCCACGAGGCTGATCTACTGTCGCCATGCCATCGCGAACGCGCCCGACCCCTACGGCTCCTGCCCCGGCGAGACTCGCGGCGATCCCCCGCAACGCCGTGCTGCACGGCGATTGCCTCGACGTCATGTCGGGCTGGCCCGACGGCTGCGTCGACCACTGCATCGTCGACCCGCCGTTCAACATCGGCTCGGGGAGCGGGCGAAAGAGCCGCAGCGGGCTCGGCTGGGCGTTCTCCTCGCACGTCACGATGGCGGAGGAGTGGGACGCCTTCACGAAGGACGAGTTCTTCGACTTTAACGTCCGCTGGCTGCGCGAGGTGTGCCGCGTCGTCAAGCCGAACGGCAACATCCTCGTCTTCGGCACGTACCACAACATCTACCAGTTGGGCTTCATCCTGCAGTCGGCGCTCGACCGGCGCATCCTCAACTCGGTCGTCTGGTTCAAGCCCAACGCGCAGCCGAACATCACCGCGCGCACGCTCACCGAGAGCACGGAGCAGATCGTCTGGGCGGTGAACAACACGCCGGCGAAGGCGACCGGCTGGACGTTCAACTACTGGGACGCCAAGGCGATGAACGGCGGCAAGCAGATGCGCAACCTCTGGCAGTTCCCGGTGACGTCGAAGAGGGAGCGCGCCGAGGGACACCACCCGTCGCAGAAGCCGCTGGCGCTGCTCGAGCGCGCCGTGCTGCTGGCGTCGAAGCCGGGGGACCTGCTGCTCGACCCGTTCGGCGGCGCCGGCACGCTCGCGCTCGCGGCGCGCGCCCACGGCCGCGACTGGCTGCTCATCGAGAGCGAGGCCGAGTACGCGCGGATCGCCGAGCGGCGGCTGGAGTCGCGCGCGGGCTGACCTTCAGCGCTTCTCTTCGCGCAGGCGCATCGCGCTTCGTCGTCGAGGCGAGATAGCTACGACCGAGCGGGCTCAGCTCGTATCCGACTTCGTGGCTGATCGTCAGGCCGAGGGCCTTGAGCCTCCGCACGTGCGCCTTGAAGTCGAGCGTCTCCCATCGCATCTCAGCCGCCAGCACGCGCGCCGGTACGCGCGGCCCGGCTTCGATGAGGCGCAGCACGTCGCGCGTCCACGGCCCGCGCGACGAGAGGCGGTCCATGCGCGCCAGCTTCTCCGCGAGTTGAGCCGGCTCCAGAACGGGCGCGCGGGCGGAATCCGGCGCCACGTCGCCGAGGAAGCGGAACTGCACGCGATGCAGCAGCGTTTCCGGCGTCACCTGCGCCTGCGTGTGCTCGCCGACGAGCGCCAGGATCGCGGCGACGCTCTCGCAGCCCGAGGCGGGCACGTCGTCGCGCGATACGAGCGCGGCCGGGATGACCTGCACGTCCTCCACCTCGACGGTCCCGAAGCCGGTCGGGTAGCGCTTCCCGGCCTTCACGTGCGCCGACTTCCAGAGCCGGAACGTCACGGTGATCTCGCCGCGGGCGACGCGCTCGCGGTCCTGTTGCCGGAACATCAGCACGGAAACCTCCCGCGCATCGACGGCGACGCGCTTCGAGGCGTAGGATATGCCGGCGAGCAGCAAGGAGGCATCCCATGGCCGCACAGCCATCTCGTCCGATCGCGCTCGTCACCGGCGCCTCGTGGGGCATCGGCGCCGGCTTCGCCGAGCATCTCGCCCGCGCCGGATACGACCTGGTGCTCGTCGCACGCCGGCGCGAGGTGCTCGACGAGCTCGCCGGCCGCCTCTCGACGGAGCACGGCGCGAGCGCCGAGGTGATCGCCGCGGACCTGGCGTCGGAGGCCGGCGTCACGGCCGTCGCCGACCGCATCGGCCGCGGCGACATCGACCTGCTGGTGAACAACGCCGGGTTCGGGACGTCGGGGGAGTTCGCGGAGCTGCCGCTGGCTCGTGAGCTCGAGGAAGTCGACCTGAACATGCGCGCGGTCGTGCGCCTGAGCCACGCCGCACTGCGGCCGATGCTCGCGCGCGGACGCGGCGGCATCATCAACGTCGCCTCGACCGGCGCCTTCCAGCCGGTGCCGTACATGGCCACCTATGCGGCGACCAAGGCCTTCGTGCTCTCGTTCTCGGAGGCGCTGCACGAGGAGACGAAGGGGCGCGGGGTCACCGTGACGTGCGTCTGCCCCGGGCCCGTGCGCACGGCGTTCCAGGAGACCGCCGCGATCGACTCGGAGCGGCTGCCCGGGTGGGGCTGGACCAGCGTCGACACGGTCGTGCGGTCGGCGCTGTCCGCGTGGAAGCACGGGCGTGCGCTGGCGATCCCCGGCGCGCTCAACCGCGCGACGGCGGTCAGCGCGACGTACTCGCCGCGCTTCCTCACGCGCAAGATCGCCGGCGCGATGTTCCGCAACGCGCGCAAGGAACAGGCGCAGACGCCGACGAACGGGCAGCAATAGACGGCCGTGGGCGGCGGGGCGAGTCACGCTCCATCGCGCCCTGCGCGGGCGCTCGTTTTGTCATTTTTCGCCTTTTTCTGTCAGGTGACGGCAGGAGCCCTCCGGGCGGCGCGTGCAAGGCGCATGCTGGATGACGCGAGCATAGGCGCGGCTGCGGCGATCGCGAAGCGCGGTTTGTCACGTAGGCGAGGCCTCGGGCGCAGCAACGCTAGCGGAAGCTGCGCGAGTGGGGCTCGGCGAGGCGCTCGGAGATGCGCCGCCCCTTCGGCACCGGCAGCGCCTGGAACCGGCGCGCGAGCAGGTTCACCGTGCCTTCCTTGCGCTGCAGCTCGCCCTCCACGATCACGAACGGCTCGCCGCGCACGAGCGCGCGCTGCCGCTCGTGCAGCCACGGCGGCACGATGACGTTGAGCATGCCGTACTCGTCCTCGAGCAGCAGGAAGACGAACCCCTTGGCCGTGCCGGGCTGCTGGCGGCAGACGACCATGCCCGGCACGCGCACCGGCGAGCCATCGTCCATGCGCAGCAGGTGGCGCAGCGACGGCATCGCCTCGCCGATGCCTTCGCGCATCAGCGCCATCGGATGGTAGGAGGGCGACATCGAGATCAGGTTGTAGTCCGCCGCCATCCGCTCCCACGCCGTCATCTCGCCGAGGCGGACGCAGTCCTGCTCGACGGGCAGCGGCAGCGTGAGCTGCACCGAAGGCGGGCGGTACAGCAGCCCGAGCTGCCACAGCAGCTCGCGGCGGTTCAGCCCGAAGGCGTCGAACGCGCCGACCTGCACGAGGTTGCCGATCGCTTCCTCGCCCGGCGCGCTCTTCGCGTCGCCCGTCGCCGCCATGCGCCGCACGAAGTCGGCGAGCGAGGCGTACGCGCCGTTGCGCGCGCGCTCCCGGGCAATCGTCCGCGCGACGTCCTCGCCGATGCCGCGCACGTAGCCGAAGCCCACGCGCACCGCACCCGCCTCGACGGTGCACGTCGCGCCGCTCTGGTTGATGTCGGGCGGCAGCACCGTGACGCCGTGGCGCTTCGCGTCGTGCGTCAGCACGTGCGGCGGGTAGAAGCCCATGGGCTGCGCGTTGAGCAGCGCGCAGAGGAACTCGGCCGGGTAGTAGCGGCGCAGCCACGCGGACTGGTACGCGAGCAGCGCGAACGCCGCCGAGTGGCTCTTCGGGAAGCCGAACTCCGCGAAGGCCACGATCTTCTCGAACACCGTCTGCGCCGTCGTCTCGTCGACGCCGCGGGCCCGCGCCCCTTCGCGGAACAGCTCCCAGAACTTCTGCATGCTCTCGCGCGAGCGCTTGCGGCTCATCGCCCGCCGCAGCTGCTCGGCCTGCCCCTCGCTGAAGCCCGCGACGGCGACCGCCGCCTGCAGCACCTGCTCCTGGTAGAGGATCACCCCCAGCGTCTCGCCCAGCACCGGCTCCAGGCTCGGATGGTCGAACGGCGGCTTGAACGAGGGGTCGGCGAGCTGCGCCTGGCGGTGCTTCACGTACGGGTTCACGGCGCCGCCGACGATCGGCCCCGGGCGGATGATCGCCACCTGCACGGTCAGGTCCTCGAGCGAGCGCGGCCGCGTGCGCGGCAGCATCTGCATCTGCGCGCGGCTCTCGATCTGGAAGACGCCGACGGTGTCCGCCTCGCAGATCAGGTCGTAGACAGCGGGATCGTGGAAGTCGATGCGGCTCAGGTCCTCGATGCGCCCGTGCTGCTCCGCGATCAGGTCGCTGCACTCTTCGACGAGCGAGAGCATGCCGAGCGCCAGGAAGTCGATCTTGATGAAGCGCGCGTCATCGACCGAATCCTTGTCCCACTGGCAGATGTAGCGGCCGGGCATCGCCGCCTGCTCGACGGGCACCAGCTCGACGATCGGCTTCGTCGAGATCACCATGCCGCCGACGTGCTGGCTCAGGTGCCGCGGGAAGCCGCTGATCTGCTCGGACAGCTCGATCAGGTCGCGCCAGATCGGCGCCGTGATCTTGTCCGCGTACTCGGGGTACATCGCCATCTCCTTCGCGATGTCCCCGCCGTGGCCCCAGCCCGCGCGCTTCGCCAGCCGGTCCAGCTCGCTCTCGGCGATGCCCAGCGCCTTGCCGACGTCGCGGATGGCGCTGCGCAGCCGGTACGTCGGGAAGCTGGCGACGAGCGCCGCGTGCTCGCGCCCGAAGTGCTCGTACACGCGCAGGATGAGCTGCTCGCGGATCTCGCGCGGGAAGTCCAGGTCGATGTCCGGGACGGAGGCGATCTCGTCGTTGAGGAAGCGGCCGAGGTAGAGGTTGTACTTGATCGGGTCGATGTGCGAGAGGCCGATCAGGTAACACAGGATCGAGCCGACGGACGAGCCGCGGCCGCGCCCCGGCGGCAGGCCCGCGCGGCTGCGGGCCGAGCGCGCGCCGCGCACCTCCGTCGCCACCTCGCGGCTCAGCTCCAGCAGCTCGCGGTAGATCAGGAAGAAGCCGGAGAGCCGGTGCTTGCGCACGAGCCGCAGCTCCTCCTGCAGGCGCTCTTCGACGTGCGCCGGGATGCGGCCGTCGATGCCACCGTAGCGTTCGCGCGCGGCCTGCCGGCAGACCGTCTCCAGGTATTCGTCGGCCGTCGAGCCGTCCGGCGTGCGGTAGTCGGGGAAGCGGTAGTCCAGGTCCGTCGTCAGGTCGAAGGTGCAGCGCGCGGCGATGCGCGCGGATTCGTCGAGCGCCTCCGGCCATTCGGCGAACAGCGCCTCCATCTCCTCCGACGACTTGAGGTAGTACTCGGAGTTCTCGCGCCGCACGCGGTGCGACGCCTCGAGCGTGCTGCGATGCCGGATCGCCACCATCACGTCCTGCAGGCGGTGCCGGTCGCGCTCGTGGTAGTGCACGTTGTTCGTCGCGGCATAGCGCAGCCCCGCGCGCCGGGCGAGCGCGACGAGCCGGCGGCAGCGCTCCGTATCGCCGTGCGCCAGGTTCTGCTGCAGCTCGATGTAGACGTTCTCGCGCCCGAACCAGTCGATGTAGCGCCGCAGCGCGGCCTCGGCGCCGGCTTCGTCGCCGGCGTCGAGCAGCACCGGCACCTGCCCGCGCTTGCAGCCCGTGAGCGCGATGAGCCCGCGCGCGTGCCGCGCGAGCGCCGCGTAGGGCAGGCGCGGCTCCTTGCGCTCGCCGCCGAGGTGCGCGGTCGAGAGCAGGCGGCAGAGGTTGCCGTAGCCTTCGCTGTCCGTGGCCAGCAGCGTCAGGTGGCGCTCGTCCTCGAGCGTCACCTCCGCGCCGGTGATCGCGCGGATGCCGAACGCCTTCGCGACCTGCGCGAACTCCATCGAGCCGTAGAGCCCGTCGTGGTCCGTGAGCGCGAGCGCCTCGTACCCCAGCTCGTGGGCGCGCAGCACGATCTCCTCGGGGCTGGAGGCGCCTTCGAGCAGCGACCAGCACGAGTGCAGGTGCAGCTCCGCGCGGTAACGCTGTTCAGCCCCGGGCATGCAGTTCGACGCCTCCAGGCACGTCGGCGCCTAATACCGTTGCAGCCACCAGCCGCCTCCCGCCAGGTCGCGATACAGCGTCACCACACGGTCGCCGTCGAGTTGCACCTGGTAGTACAGGCGCGAGAGCGGCGTCTCGCGCCACCACTCGTCGTCGATGCGCCAGCGGTCCTGCACGCAGACCACGGCGCGGCGCTCGCCCTCGAAGGCGACGGCGCGCGGGACGCCGTGCGCGTCCGGCTGCACCCGCACCCGCCGCGGCCCCGCTAGAGGTCGTAGTCGATGAGCGCGTACCGCCGTTCCGGGATCCGCGACCATGGTTCCACCTCCACCACCCGCGAGACCTGCGCCTCGCCGCCGGACTGCGCGCGCAGCTGGCGCAGCGCCGCCATGAGCTGCGCCCGCCTGCGCGCCTGCTCGGCGAAGAGCAGGCTGCGCTGCTTCCCCGTCTCCTGGGTCAGCCCCAGGAACGCCAGCGAGACCTCCTCGACTGGCCCCGCGAGCTGCAGCGGTTCGATGAGCTTCTTCAGCACGAAGACCAGCGCGTCCTCATCGCCCGAGGGCTCGCGCAGGGTGAGCGTGCGCTCCCAGCTCCCGCCGCCGAGCAGGGCGAGCCGCAGCCGTAGCTGGCGCGTCTGGCGGTGGCGCATCGCCGGCTGGCGCAGCAAGCGCCCCGCGAGCTGCCGCACGGCGATGATGAGGGCGCCGCTGTTGACCGTCGGCGCCGGCATGGTCAGCGCGGCGCTCACCGTCTCCGCGCGGCGGCGCGGCACGAACGGCGCCGGGTCGATGCCGCGAGCCAGCTCGTGGATGCGCCGTCCCTCGCGCCCGAACTGCGCCTCCACGGCGTGCGCGGGCAGCGCCGCCAGCTCTTCGAGCGTGCGGATGCCGTACAGCGCGATCTTCCGCTGCGCCTCGAAGGACACCGGCAGGAACGCCGGGCTGAGCGGCGCCACGAAGTCGCGCTCGCGCCCCGCCGGGACCACCGAGACCTCGCCCGGCGCGCTCACCGTCGCGGCGATCCAGGCGATGAACTTCCCCTCGCCCGTCCCCACGCTCGGCTCGACGCCGGTGCGCCCGCGCACCGCGCGCAGCAGCCGCTCGGCCGCCGCCTGCTCGGCGTCGAGGCCGGCGCGCGGGTCCGTCGCCGCGAAGGCGGTGCCGGTCTGCGCGTCGCCGGGCTCCGCGCCCGGCTCCACGGACTCGACGGCATCGAGCAGCGCCTGCGAGGCGCGGTCGTAGTGCAGGGGGTCGGCGGTCAGCGCCATCAGGTCGGGGGCGATGGTGCGCGCGTCGCGCACGGACATGCCGGCGCGCACGCCGAGCGCCGAAGCTTCCGGCGAGCAGTCGAGCACGGCGTTGCTCCCGCCGGGGCCGGCGTCGATGATGGCGAGCGGCTGCCCGCGCAGCTCCGGCGCCCGCGCCCGTTCGAGCGCGATGCGGAAGTTGGGGACGGTGATGCATGCCAGGCGCATTTCGCCGGCTCCGGGGTGGGAGACTGACCGGCGGCAGGGGCGGGAGAGCCGGCCGGCTGCCGCCAGTATAGAACAGATGTCCTAGGAGTCAAGGGAGAATCGACATAACACTGGGCGAGGAGTAACCCGTGCAGATCATCGATATCAGCATGCCGCTCGGGCCGCGGACGCCCGTGTACCCCGGCGACCCGCCGGTAGAAGTCGCGCGCGTGCTCAGCCTGCGCGAAGGCGGGGACTGCAACCTGAGCCGCATCACGATGAGCGCGCACGCCGGCACGCATGTCGATGCGCCCGCGCACTTCATCGACGGCGGGGCAGGCGTCGATGAACTGCCGCTCGACGCGCTGGTCGGGGAGGCGCACGTCATCGACCTCACCGCCGCCCGGGGAGACATCGATGCCCGCACGCTCGCGGCAGTGCTGCCCGAAGGCGCCGAGCGCGTGCTGCTGAAGACGCGCGCTGCCGCGTCCGCCGGCGACGGTGGCATCGCGCTGCTGCCGGACGGCGCGCGCTTGCTCGCCGAGCGCCGCGTGCGCCTCGCCGGCATCGACGCGCTCTCGATCGCCGCCGCCGAGGCGACGGCGGACGTGCATCGCGCGCTGCTCGCGGCCGGCGTCGTGATCCTCGAAGGGCTGGACCTGGCGCACGTCGGGCCCGGCGCCTACGAGCTGCTCTGCCTGCCGCTGCGCCTCGCCGGCTGCGACGGCGCCCCGGCGCGCGCCGTGCTCGTCAGGCGCTGACGTTTGGCCTTGCGCGCGCTTCCGGTACGATCAGCGTGCCGCGCAGGAGCAAAGGGAGACCATCGAGACATGCCGCTGTACCTAGCCGACCACAAGCACACCGCCGAGACGTGCCCGACGCAGCAGCCCGAGATGATGGCGATGCTCGGCCAGCACGTCTCGCAGGCAAACGCCGACAAGTTCGGGATCACGATCCAGTCCGACGTCGTGATCCCCGGCGAGCATCACATGATGATGGTGCTCGCCGCACCATCGCAGGAGCCGATCGAGCAGTTCATGCAGCCGTTCAAGATGGTCGGCGACGTGACGATCACGGAGGTGCGCACCTGCGAGCAGGTGGTCGCCTCCGCGCGCTGCTGACGGCCGCGGAGGGCCATCCGGCCCTGATTCTCCGGCCGTCCGGCCGCTGCCCTGCCCTGGTGCCCGCCGTAGCGTGAGGTGCGAAACCAGCACGCACGCGCGGGAGGGGCACATGGCGATCGACACCCGGAAGGTCCTGCACACCGATACGCCGGCGCCGCCGAACCTCGACCTGTCCTGGCTCGAGCACGAGGCGGACTGGGGCATCCGGGCGAAGCCCGGCAAGCGCGGCCTCACGCTCGACGAGATCAACGTCGGGCGCTACGGCCGGATCTCCGAGACCCCGCACGACATGACGATGCGCCCCCGCGGCGCCGAGGCGCGCACGGCCGTGCCGCGCGTCGGCTATGTGCTGACGAAGAACGACGTCTGGTCGCAGAACGCCACGCTGCTGTACGAGGAAGCCGTGCAGCGCCAGTGGAGCTCGGCGACGGACATCCCCTGGGACACGCTCGAGCCGCTGCCCGACGACATCGAGCGGGCGATGTGCCAGCTCTGCACCTTCCTGACTGAGGTCGAGTTCATCGCGGGCGACGCGCCCGGGCAGTGGCTGCCGAGCGTGAGCAACGAGCACTACGAGATCAAGCTCTATCTCGCCTCGCAGATCATGGACGAGGCGCGCCACCTCGATGTCTTCCGCAAGCGCGCCCTGGCGAACGGCGGCGGGCTGATGAGCGGTGGACCGGGCTCCGGGCTGCGGGCGATCATCGGCGCCCGCGACTTCTCCGAGATGTCGGCGATCATGCACATCATCGGCGAGGGCTTTATCCAGAGCCTCTTCCGCTCGGGCGAGCTGCTCTCGCACAACGACGCCGAAAAGAAGATGTTCCGCCTGGCGGCGCAGGACGAATCGCGCCACGTCTCGTTCGGCGTCATGCACCTCAAGCACATCCTGGAGACCGAGCCGGAGCGCCGTGAGGAGCTGCACGCGTACCTCGACAACGGCGAGTCGATCTTCGCCGGCACCGGCGTCACCGCCACCGGCGGGTCGATCGAGTCGCTCGCGATCCTGCTCGGGGGCGGCACCGAGCACCTGGACGAAGGCTTCCGGCGGCTGCTCGCGGTGCGGCGGCGGCAGGTCAACGAGTACATGCACCGGCTGAAGGTCGCGGGACTCGAGGACCGGCGGCAGCGCATGACGCCGGAGTTCGCGGGCTTCCTCGACCCGGAGTGAGCGCGGGCACGCCCCGCCGGACCGGCGCGGTTGTGGCGGCAGAAGTACGGGACGAACCCGCCTGTCCCGCGCTAGTAGAGGATGAAGCGCAGTGTGAATCCCACGGCGAAAATCGATACCACCACAGCAACGATCGTCGCTAGTTCGACGGCGTCGATGTCTGCATCGCCCTTGATCAAATCCCAGACCGCCATGATGTTGGGATGGAGATACCCGCCTTCGCGCCTGGCGTCTCGACGCTCAAGGAACCCGCAGGTGATGAGGACTGCGAACCACGCGCCCAACGTAAGCCCGATCAAGAGCCATGCCATGAGCGGACGATGCCGCCGACTGCGCCTCCCGTCAAGCCGGTCGTCAAGGGAATCCGCTCAGAAGCCGTGATGGCGGAGTTCTTCGCAGTAGGCGGGATCGGGGGCGTCGTTACAGGATGAACCGAAACGGCAGTAGAGGCCGGCCCAAAGCGAGATGACGAGGATGAGTCCGACGATGCCGAGGACGGCGCGGGCGCGGGTCATTCAG
>Ga0070741_10013880_pt1 | contig 14099 bp, 14 predicted proteins | sample Coa_R1_4_FD_66440 | JGI IMG/M metagenome (GOLD analysis project Ga0070741, IMG submission 66440) | Surface soil microbial communities from Centralia Pennsylvania, which are recovering from an underground coalmine fire - Coalmine... | ecosystem: Environmental > Terrestrial > Soil > Unclassified ... | reverse complement strand
GGCCCTGCGCGATCAGATGTTCCACCACCTCCCGCGCGATATTCCCATTATCTATATCTACGCACGAGAGGCCGGGAACCTCACGGCTGTCGCCGAGGAGCAGGAAGGGGCGACTGCCGCGCAGCAAGGCCGGGATGATCTCGCTATCGGTGCGGGGCGCAATCAGCAGCAGGCCGTCGCAGTGGCCGTCGCAGTAGATGGGCAGGTTCGCGAAGGCGCTCTGCCAGTTGTCTTCGGTGAAGAGGACGGTTTTCTGGTGGTGGCGCTTGTTGGCTTCCAGGATGCCATCCAGTACCGGCCCCAGGAACGGGTCGGACGTGACCGAGGGCAGGTCGTAGGCCATGACGACGCCGACCGTGTTCATGGGCTTGCCCGCCAGCCCCCGCGCCACGGCGCTCGGATGATACCCCAGTTCGATAGCGACCTGGCGGACACGCGAGCGGGTCGGCTCGGCGACCAGCGCCTCCGTATTGCCGTTGAGGACGCGAGAAACCGTCGCGCGGGAGACGCCCGCACGGGCCGCGACCTCGCGAATGGAGATGGATGCCATAGACTCTCTTCTGAACCAGACGATGAAACCGGTTTCTGAAATCGGTTTCATCGAGTGTAACATAACAATCGGAGCCTGTCAAGGGAAATTTCGCGCCTGCCGGGATTCCGACCTGAAAACTGTATAACTGCGGGCTGATCTCTCCTCCGCGCAGGGAAACGCGCGTCGGGCAGCGAATGGCCCGGCATGGCGATGGTCATTCAGCAGCTTTGCGAGGCCGAGACCAGGCGCGTGGTCGTGGCGCGGCTGGAAGTCGCGGCGTCGGCCTGGCAGCGCGCGGTCGGCCTCATGGGACGTTCGAGCCTGGCAGAGGACGCCGGACTCTGGCTCCAACCCTGCAACGGCGTCCACACCTTCTTTCTGCGCTTCCCCCTTGATCTGCTGATTCTGGATAGGGAGGGATGCGCGGTGCGGCTGGTGTCGCATCTGCGCCCCTGGCGCGTCTTCCTGCCCGTGCGCGGCGGCCACACGACGGTCGAACTGCCTGCCGGGACTCTGGCGGCGCAGGGCCTCCGCCAGGGCGCGCGTTATGTCCTGGCCCCCCTCCCTAACCCTCCCCCTGTTCTGGGGGGGAGGGAATAGCGGATGCGCGGGCGTGTACCGTTTCCTGTCATTCTGAGCGCAGCGAAGAATCTCAAAGCAGAGACCCTTCGCTGCGCTCAGGGTGACAAAGAAAGCGCACAGATAGGTGTCTCGCTCCCTTCTCCCTAACGAGGACAAGCTTTATCGTCTGAGTGGTAAAGGGAGAAGGGGCGGGGATGAGGGTGAACCTGGGCAAAAGCAGGACTTTGACTTTGCGGCAGGGAACAGGAGCGTGACGCCTGTTCCCTGCTTGTTTTGCGGCCCGGCGGGAGGATGGCGCAGACTGCAAGAGAGGAAGAGCGGAGTCATGGCGCAGCGTGCCGGACGAGTGACCTGCCCCCGCTGTGGGGCCAACAACTTTGACAACGTGGCCGTTTGCTGGAAGTGCAGCGCGCCCCTACAGGCTGCCGGAGGACATTCCGGCTATGCCGCGCCGCCTGCAATGGAACGCCCTTATGCCGCTCCGGCAGCCTATGCGCCGATGATGCCGGATGGCGATCCGGCAGTCGCGAAGCGTGCCGCAATCGCGCTGGCACTGGTTTTTCCCTGGCTCGGCCTGCCCATCGGCTGGGCCTTCATGATGGTCGAGGACCGCCGTAAGCAGGCCATCGGGCGCTTCTGCGCGGTCTGGAGCGCGGTCGCTCTCTTTTTCCACTTTCTGCTCATGTATGCGCTGACCGCTTCGGCCATCTCCATGCTCCGACAGGTGTTGCCCTCTGTCAGCGGCGCGATGCGCGGCGCGGGTCAGGGCGGTGGCGGTGGACTCGGCGGTGGGTTAGGCGACGGCTTTCCGGGCGGCAGGTTTCCCGGCGGCAGCGACTCGCCATAAAGAATCGCTAGGGATGTCGTATGATTCTCATATTTGCATGGGCGAGGTTCCAACTTGCAATGTTATGAACTTCGACCACCGGCCAGTGGCGACTATGACGAACCTTTGGGCCAATACGATCTACAATGCGCTGAATTTTGTCCGTGAGCATATTGCGGTCTGGCGCAGAAAGCGTCGTCAGCCCAATCAGCACTCCATAGCGCACTCTGCCGCGAGGTTCTCGGTTCCGCCAGACAAGATAGGCGAACGTCCCATACAGTTTGGGCAGCAGATGCTCCTTGAGCAGATGTTCATTCTGTATCCCTTTGATAGCGTCCTGAATGGCTCCTATTCGATGAGGAGCAGGTGCGCCTTCCGGGTCTTTGACCTCAATGAGCCAGAGTTCCTGCGCATACTTCGCGATAAAATCTACGGGCCGTAGCGGTTGGGCAGACCTTTCCGGCCTCTCGATGGGAAGAATAGCGCCGGAGAAATCAAATTCCAATCGGCCTTCCGTCCAATCAGGGTTCAATCCGGCGCTCCTCCCAAACGTTTTGCAATGCCCCTGTCATAAAGATCAGCATACTGACGCTCGATAGGATTCGGATCTATATCCAGGTAGTGTTTGGCCGGATGCACAGCAACGCCCTCTTCCGTGCGGAAAAGCGCGAAATAGCAAAATGTGTCCGACTTACCGGATTGAACTTCGATTTCGCGCAGGATAACATAGCTGTGCGTCGCTATGAAAACCTGGACTCCGCTCCGTGCGAGAGCGAGGAGAGCGCCGATCACCTCATCCATAAGAACAGGGTTAAGATTCACTTCTGGTTCGTCCCAGAAGAGCGCCGCGCCGGGAGCCAGCCAGCCATTGCGCTGGAGTTGAAGGAGCGTAGCGATTTTGCGAAGACCTTCCGCGACCAGCGGCATAGGCAGGCGTCCCTGCTCGGTGACTAAATAGTAGCGTCCTTCTGGATCGCTCTCTATGTCGCCGCCAAGAATCTGAGTGAGAGTCTCCTGCAATGGGAATGGAGAATGACCGTTTCTGCGCTCCAACCCCATCAGGCTTACAATATCCCGGCAGGTGCGGTCGAAGTCAAGGCGCACTTCCTCGTAGGCTTCGAGAAAGCCGCGTGTATGCCCCATCATATCTATGGCAGGAATGAAGACCGGGCGTGGGGGCGGGGGAACGTGAATGTCCATTGCAACGGCGTCTCCAGGATGGATCGCATAAGCCCATTCCCCATTACCGTATAAGCCGCTTACCTGAGCAACCGTATTCGCTTCCGTTCCCTGTCGCACAAGGGAATCGACCTGCTTTGTCTGAAAGAGGTCTTTCAGAATCTGCCGAATGTCTTCATCTCTGGCTGCGGCAAGCTGAAAAGCGTAAAGCGCCTTCAGGAGATGAGTCTTACCCGTACCATTTTCGCCGACAAAGGTGTTGATGCCGGTGACGAATTCAAGCCGCGCTTCGCGAAAAGCCGTAAAATTATGCAAGGCTAGTTTTTGATGGGTAGGGTAGGACGACATCATTTCCGCTCCTCATGCTTTGGCTACTTGTTTGGACGCGGTTCAGGCTTCCAGAGGTCAATAGGCAGTTTCGCGTCTGTCTGGAATGGGAAATTGACCCGCGCGTTGCGTCCGGCGGAGGCGTAGGCGGCAAAGATCATTTCCAGCGTCAGGCGGGCGTGTTCCCCGGTCACGAGCGGCTCTTTGTCATCGCGGACGCACTCGACGAAGTGCTGAAACTCCTGCGGAAAGCCGTAGTTCCACAACTCCTCGTAGATGGTGTAGCTCCAGCCCTTCGAGATCGGCGCTTTCTCCACCACGTAGTCATAGCCCACCTCGCTGTACGTCTGCAAGGCGATGCCCATGTGCAGGGTGGCGTAGGAGCAGCCCTGCGTGCCGAACGCCTCGGCGCGGTCGTCCATGCCGCCCTTGCGCGACCAGGACTCCTCCGCGATGCCGCGCCGCCCGCCTGGAAACGTCACGATGATCACCGCGTCGTCGTCGCCATCCGTCTTGTCGGCGTGCATCTTGGTGACCATGTCCGCCAGAATGCTCTCCGGCTGCGCCCAGTCGTAGAACCAGAGGAAGAAGCAGAAGGCGTGGCAGCCCATGTCCATCGTCACGCCGCCGCCGGACAGGTTCACGTCCCAGAACCAGGGGGCGTGCGGGCCGTCGTGCTTCTCGCTCTGCTTGACCAGGTAGACCTCGCCGAGCGCGCCGCTATCCGCCAACTGCTTCAGGCGCACGTACTTGGGCGTGAAGCAGAGTTCTTCCGCATACATCAGCTTGACTTTGGCCTGTTTCGCCGCCGCCAGCATCGCGTCCGCTTCCGCCAGGTTCAGCGCCATCGGCTTTTCCAGGACGATATGTTTTCCCGCTAGCGCCGCCGCAATCGCGATCTCGGCATGGACATAGTTGGGTGCGCCGAGGGCGATCATATCTATCTCCGGCATCTCCAGCAGCTTCTTATAGTCTGTGTAGGCGTGCGGAATGTCGAACTTCTGTGCGAACTCTTTGACATGGGCCTCGGTCGGACTGGCGACGGCCAATACTTTCGCGCCCGGTACGGATTGCAGGCTGGTAGCATGAATCTCCGAGACGAACTGCGAACCGATCAGACCGACATTGATGGTTTTCATTCTGCCTTCTCCTCCCCCTTCTGGAAACGTGCGACTCAGTTCGCCGCAGTGCGGATAGTTCCCTCCCAACTGTCTGAACTGGGATTAGTCGGATTATGAGATGGATTAGGATGGGGCCTGGCTTAATCACAGTCTATCCTATAATCCTATAAATCATAGTTCAGACGGGGAGATGGGCAATGACGCGCCGCGTTCGAACTGCTATACGGGCAGGGTTTCGACACGCGCGCGGTGCGGGAGGGAAGTCAGGGCATCCTTGGCATGAAGGACGGGTCGGCTTATCGGCTCTGGTCTGCACCCTGTGCTATACTGAAAGAAGAATCGATACTGCTGAAAAAGGAAGGCTTTGCCATGACAGACCTGCTCATCCGTCCTGTCTCCGAAGGCCCCCCGCGCACGGTCTATGCTGCTGACAGTCCGATAGACTTTGCCACCTGGCTCGAAATCGCGGAAAACCTCGACACCGAACTGATCCACGGAGTGATGGTAGACAGAATGGCAACACAGTACCCGCACGAATGGATTTTTATGTGGCTCGCAAGTATTTTGAGAAGCTACACGCGCCATCTAGGGCTGGGAGTTATCCTCGGCTCGCGAACCGCCGTAAAGATCAGCGAGTTCGATGGTCGTCTGCCCGACCTCCTGTTCGTGCGGAAGGAGAACGAGGCGATCATCCAGCGCGATGCTATCTACGGCGTTCCCGACCTGGTGATCGAGATCGTTTCGCCCAACGACCGGCCTTCCCATCTGATCCCATTAGAAACCGATTATCGGACGCTCGGCGTGCCGGAGATCGTCTTTATTGACCCGCAGAAAAAGCGGGTGCGCATCGTATCGAAGACAGAGGCCGGGTACGATGAGAGGACACTTACCGAGGGCAGGCTGGAGTTGGCAAGCGTGCCGGGTTTCTGGCTCGAAGTCGCCTGGCTCTTTGCGGAAACGCAGCCGGACGAACTGACGACGTCGCTGCAACTGGTGCGCGAGGCAGAGGCCGCAAAACAGAAGGAACACGAGCCATGAAGGGGAAAGATGCGACGTTGACGGCCTCGACTACGAGTACGACTGGGCGAGTTCGAGCAGGCGGTCGGAGTAGTCTATGAGGCGGTCGCATTCGCGAAGGGGTTCCAGCCAGCGCGCCGGAATCTGCGACAGACCGTAGCGCGCGCCCGCCAGCGCGCCCGCCACGGCGCCGACCGTGTCCGCGTCGTCGCCGCGATTGACCGCCACGAGCAGCGCGGACTCGAAGCTGGTGGTGTGCAGGAAGGCCCAGAGCGCGACTTCGAGCGTATCCAGCACGTAGCCCGTCGGCGCCGTCTCATTCTGCGGCTCCATCGCCCGCCCGATGCGCGCTTTCAACGCTGCCGACGCGCCGTTACAGGCTTCGTAGGCGGCTTCGACTGCCTCCTGCTTGTTCTTTCCCAGCAGCAGCCAGGCGATAGCGACATCGAGGAAGACGCAGGCCCCTTCGCAGTCCGGGTGCGCGTGCGTGATGCGGGAGAGAACCGGGGCCAGTTCCGCGATGTAATCGGGGTGACGGTAGAGGAAGAGGGCCAGGGGCGCGCAGCGCATCAGCGAACCGTTCGGGGCGTTGTCCGGGGTCATCTCCTGTACGGCTTTGCTGGCCTGTTCCCAGGCTTCGCCCTGGCCGATAGCCGCCAGCACGCGCCCGGTGTGCAGACCGATGTCCGGCGGGTTCGACTGCATCCAGGCGACGAAGCGGCGCGCGATGTCGTCCGGGTCGAAGACGCGCTTCGTGAGCAGGCTTTCGACCACGCACAGCGTCATCTGCGTGTCGTCCGTCCATTGACCGGGCGCAAGCTGCTGCCAGCCGCCGCCGACCATCTCGGTGACGTACTGGTTCGGTTCGCGGGCCGGCTGGAACTCCAGCGGCCCGCCGAGCGCATCGCCCACCGCCACGCCGAGCAGCGTGCCGCGAAATCGGTCGCGAAGTTCCTGCTGGATGTCGGCGTCTTCTGCCGTTTGCGCCATCCTCTTACTTCTCCGAACTCTCCCGGACTGGAACGATTCCATTCACGCTCTTGCCTCTCTGTAATTCACGGGAGAGGAAGAGACGCATCGCCGCGTGGGAAAAGAGATCACTCGCCATCGGGCGGAACGAACGTGGTCGTCAGCGTCTGTGTCTGGCCGGTCTCGGCAGCGCGATAGCCCGCCTCGATGATCTCGATAACGTGCCGGGCATGTTCCGCCGTGCTGACCGTCGGCGTGCCGTCGCGCACCAGGTCCACAAGCTGCATGATGTCCTCGAAGACATGCGCCTCGTCGAGTTCGCGATGCGGCCCGACGACATGCGGCAGCAGCGCATTATCGCCCTGACCGGCCTGCTCCGCCTCTTCCCGGCCCGGATAGTCGAACGGCTGGCCGTTCAGCGTCTTCCCGACGATGCTGCCCTTCTCGCCGTAGATACTCGGCTGCCCGAAGGGAGTCAGCGTGCCTGCAAACGTGCCGTAGACGAACGCGAACAGCGCGTTGCCGAAGTCGAGCAGCAGCAGCGTGTTGTCGTCGGCATCGGACGGATACATCTTACCCCGGAATTCACGCTCATGGATGCCGACGCCGGAGAAGGCGGTGACGCGCTGCGCGGGGCCGAGGATGCCGGTCAGCGCGTGCAGGCCGTAGACCGTCATATCGTAGAGCGGGCCGCCGCCCGGTTTGCGCCAGTACCAGGCCGGGTTGATGTTGCTCAGAACATCCGTTCCCTGACGCAGTCCCTCGTGTTCATGGTAATCGCCGAACGCTGCCCCCGTCGCTGCCCAGGCCAGCTTGCCGAGCGCGCCTTCCTGGATCAGCCTGCGGATGCGTTTGTTGTGCGGGCGGAGCATCTGCCCCGGCGACGCGACCAGCTTGACGCTCTTGGCCGCCGCCTCCTCAATGAGGTGGGTGGCCTCCGCTGCCGTCGTGGTCATCGTCTTGTTGAAATGGACGTGCTTTCCGGCGCGGATGGCCTGCAAGCCCTGCTCGTAGTGGAGGCCGATGGGCGAGCCGAGCGTTACAGCCTCTACGTTCGGGTCGGCCAGAAGTTCCTCATAACTCTCGTAGGCGCGCGCGACGCCGAACTTCTCGGCGGCGGCCTGCGCGCGTCCGGGTACGGGATCGCACACGGCGGCAAGGCGCACGCGGTCCTGGACATCGGGGAGGCAGAGATGCTGCAGCGCGCCCCGAATGCCGATGCTGCCCGCGCCCACGACTCCCATTCCTATCGGATCGGCCATGTCTTCTCTCCTCCTTCACACCGCGGTCGTCTATCAGGCTGGCTCCAGGTTGAGATACTCCTTCATGGCCTGGATCAGCTTTTTACGGTCGTCGGGATCGGCCATCTGCAGGCCGTAGTGGTTGATGATAAGCACCTGCTGCCCCACCCATTCGTTCCAGCAGTCCTGACAGACTTTATCCATCAGGGTGTCGCCAAGCTGGCCTCCCATCGGCGGGGATTGCAGGGATTCGGCCTCGCGTCCGCAGTGGACGCAGATCACGGTCGCCATCGGTCCTTCCTCCTTCAACTAGGGGAACGGTTCCGCGTTGGTATACGGTTTTCCTTCCTCTCCCCCGTCCCCTCTCCTAAAGGAAAGGGGAGAGTCGGTCTTGAGAGCGTTCCCCTTCCTTCCAACTCGTACCCGACCGGAAGCGAGGGAAAAGCCGAGGCGATAGGCCCCCCTTTCCTTTAGGAGAGGGGACGGGGGAGAGGACATTGCCGCCCTTGCGGCGAACAGGAGAACGAAACCGCGCCGCCTGTGAGCGCGTTATGTGAGGAGAAGCCGATGAAAGACCCCCGCACTACCGACCTGGCCCGGATGCTGGTGCGCTACTGCACGAAAGTCAAGCCGGGCGATAAGGTACTGGTCGAAGCGTTCGATATACCGCCCGATTTCACGGTCGAACTCGTCCGGCAGATCGCCGAGGCGGGAGGGCTGCCGTTTGTCAGCACCTACCATCAGCCGGTGCTGCGCGCCCTCTACTGCGCCGCGACCGAGGCGCAGATGCAGGCCATCGGCGAGGTCGAGAAGGCGCGCATGGCGCAGATGCAGTGCTATATCGGCGTGCGCGGCACGCACAACATCAGCGAACTGAGCGATGTGCCGTCGGAGCGGATGAAGCTCTACGAAAAGCACTGGTGGCATCCGGTGCATTCGGAACTCCGGGTGAAAAAGACGCGCTGGGTCGTGCTGCGCTGGCCGCATCCCAGCATGGCGCAGGCGGCGGGAATGAGTACCGAGGCGTTCGAGGACTTCTATTTCCGGGTCTGCGTCGGCGTGGACTACGCGCGGATGGCGGAGGCGATGAAACCTCTGCACGCGCTGATGGACAAGACCGACCGCGTCCGCATCACGGGGCCGGGAACCGATCTGACGTTCCGCAAGAAGGACATCCCCACCGTTCCCTGCTCCGGCGAGGTCAATGTGCCGGACGGCGAGATGTTCACCTGCCCGGTGCGCGATTCGGTCAACGGCGTCATCCAGTTCAACTGCGAAACGCTCTATCGGGGAACCATTTTCAATGGAATCCGGTTGGTGTTCAAAGAGGGCAAGATCATCGAGGCGACGGCGGGCGGCGACACGGAGAAGCTGAACGCGATTCTGGATGCCGACGAGGGCGCGCGTTACATCGGCGAATGGTCGCTGGCGTTCAACCCGCATATCCTGAAGCCGATGAAGGATATTCTCTTCGACGAGAAGATCGCGGGCAGCTTCCACCTGACGCCCGGCCAGGCATACGAAGAGGCGGACAACGGCAACCGGTCGCAGGTGCATTGGGATATGGTCTGTATCCAGCGCCCGGAGTATGGCGGCGGCGAGATCTATTTCGACGACGTGCTGATCCGCAAGGACGGCCTGTTCACCCTTCCGGAACTGCAAGGGCTGAACCCGGACAGTCTCGGCGCGGGTTAAGAGCGGTCGGCCATCCGCCGCCGCAGGCGCAGCGCCGCCGCCAGGCCGGAAACATCGTGCGTCCAGGTCGGCAGAACGCATTTCATTGCCAGCCCTTCGATGTTGCTGAGAAAGCCGCAGAGGATCGCCAGCCAGAGGAAGACGCCTGCGCTATGGAAGCCGAGCAGGGCGACGGCGGCAAAAAACAGCGAGACGCCCCAGATTTTGGCGGAATAGGCGTGATAAGACACAATGCGGCGGTACTTTAGCAGGTCTATGGTGTAGGAGAGCAGTTGCAGCGACAGGACGGCAAGGAGGGGGCCGGCATAGGGGCGCAGCAACTCCGGGGCGGCGCGGCAGACGGCCAGGGCGACACAGAGATAATAGAAGGCGTCGGCACGGCTATCGGCGACGCGCAGGCGCTCGGTCGCGAGGCCCAGCCTGCGGGCAAGGACGCCATCGAAGACATCGGAGAGCAAGGCTATCGTCAGCGCGGCGACGATGTAGGGACGGGCCGCGCGGTCACAGGCGAAGAGCCACACGGTCGGCCCCAGCAGCGCGCGCAGGGCGATCAACAGGGCGGGAAGGCGTCGGATCATGGCAGGGAAATCTCCTTCTTTCCGGCGAGTAGCCGCAGAGCATGAATGCCATTGTATCTTTCGCTCCCGCCTGTTCGCATGGGCCGAAAGACCTAATTTTACGGCCTGAACCGTGCGGAAAAATTGCCGAGGCGGGGCGGGCCGTGCTATAATTCACCTATGGACGAGCGGGATTTTGTCAGCAAAAAACGGGAAGCGTGGGATCGGCTGGCGGCGCTGGTGGCGAAGGCGAACGGCAAGGGCGGCGTGCGCGCCCTGAACCGGGAGGAGATTCAGGCGCTCGGCCCGCTCTATCGCCGCGCCTCCTCCGATCTGGCGTATGCCCGCGCCCATGCCACCAGTCAGGACCTGGTGCTGCATCTCAACGGGCTGGTGGGGCGGGCGCACGCGCTGCTCTACGAAGCGCAGACCTCCGGCAACGCGGCCCGCTCCCTCTGGAACTTCTACGCCTACGAGTTCCCGATGCTGTTGCAGCGCCGTGTCCGCTACTTTCTGCTGTCCATTGCCATCACGCTGGTCGGCGCGGGATACGCCTACTGGGCGTGCGCGAATCAGCCGGAGCGCGTCTGGGTGTTCATCCCGCCGCAGTTCAAATCGTCGGCGGAGGTCTGGAAAAGCGGCAAGGTCGCGGATCAGGCTCGCCCGGAGATGTCCAGCTTCCTGATGGTCAACAATCAGCAGGTGGGACTGATCGCGTTCGCATCGGGCGTGCTTGGCGGCATCCCGACGGCCTATCTGCTCCTCAATAATGGGGAAGTCCTCGGCGCGTTCTCCGCGCTGATGACCCAGGTACACAAGCACAGCACCTTCTGGCCGGGCATCGTGCCGCACGGCATCGCGGAACTGACCGCCATCTTCATCTGCGGCGCGGCGGGCTTTCTGGTGGGCCTGACACTGCTCGTTCCCGGCCCTTATACGCGCTGGGAGGCGTTTCGCCTGGCCGGGCTGGACGCCATCAAACTGGTGCTGGGGACGATACCGCTTTTCGTGTTCGCGGGCATCATCGAGGGAATGTTCTCCCATCTGCCCACGCCCGTCTGGCTGCGCTACGGATTCGCCGGGATCAACGGCGTGATGTGGTACGTCTATCTGTTCCTGCCGCGCCGCAACCCGGACTGGCCGCCCACCGAGCCGCTGGAACGGAACTTGCACGCGCCGCCAAACGTAATGGCGAGAGTATGAGCGGCAGTTGAAACTGCACCTGGAAAAGCGCCAAGTCGGCCTGCGCCGAAACCAGTCCGCGAAGGCGGACTTCGTGCATTTGCAGCCGCGAATTCATTCGCCGGGGCAGATGCGATCTTAACCCTGGAGCCATCACCGCATGAACGTAACCGGACAGCCGGATCGCCCCGCGCGCGACGTACTTGCCGAGCTGCGCGCCCGCTATCCCGACTCGCCGTTCCTCGCCCTCGGACAGACCGTCTTCTGGGATGAGCCGGTCAAGGCCGTGCTGCGGCGTCTGCTCGACACCTACGGGCTGGGCGGGCAGATGGTGCTGGGCGTCCACGACACGGACTATTTCGCCAAGACGCATGTGCTGCGCAAGAGCGGGCGCGGACGTTTCGTTCTCATGCCGCATAACGATGGCACGACCAAAGACCTCTGGTCGGCGGCGGGCGAGATCTCGACCTTGTTCGGCAGCGAGACGTTCCCGACCCGGCACGAGTACGTGCGCTGCGGCGTCGCGTTCGAGCGGGTCGCAAAGGCGCACGCGGAAGGGCGGCAAGCCTTCGTTGACGCGATGACGGAAGCCTGGGGCTGGCGCGGGCTGGTCTATACCGGTTCGCGCGATCTCATCGTCCACTGCCTGCCCCTGAAAGAGGTGGGGGACGGCATCTTGGAGATGCTGGGGTGGGGTTTCGAGAACGCCATCACGCAGATACTGCCGGACTGTTGTCAGCAGGAAGCGCGCCGCGTGGCGGACACGATCACCGGCTGGTGTCAGGAGTATCGCGCCGCCCACCCCGACAAAAACCTCTCCAACCTGTATCAACATCTCCTTCCCAAACTCTACACCCTGCTGCTCGGCCAGACCCCGGAAAATATCACCGTAGACTGCACTGCCCATCTGCTGCGTCTGACGCCGGAGACGGCCTCGCTGCCGCGCTTCCGCTTCGTCAACCTGTTCCTCGACCCGGCCACCCGCGACCTTGCCATAGACGCCTACAATCAGGCCGTCGCCGGATCGGAGATATACACGCTGGATCGGTTCGGCGCGGGCGCGCTGCCGTTCGACATCGTGCTGCCGGAGCAGGGGCGCGGGACGCTGCGCGTGACGCCGCGCGTCGTGTTCATAGAGACGCGCCAGCCGGTCGCCATCGGCCTCAAGAAACCCATCACGTCGCTGCACGAACTGGCGGAACTGCTCACCGCCAAACTCGGCGATCACGTCACGCTTGTCGGCAAGGCGGTCAGCCTCATCTCGATGCTGGCGCAGGAGTTCCTCTTCGTCTTCAACGAGGAAGGCTCGATGTATGTATGGCGCACGCGCAAGATGAACGATCTTCTGGCGCGGCAGGGCATTCCGCTCGCTATGCGGCCTATTCTGCGGATGCGCTATGAGACCTGGGATTCGCTGGTCGTCGGGCGGACTTCGCTGCGGCTGCCGGAGCATCTGGCGACGACCTTCGGGCAGGCGACCATCACCACGCCGGAGTTCGCCTCGCACTGGAGACAGGTCATCGCGGAGCAGCAAAAGCTGTGCGAGACCATCGCAACGCTCAAGCAGCCGCGCCAACTGCTCGCCTTCCTGCGCGACCGGGAGCCGGTGGCGCGATGGGAGGAGCGGAGCGCCGCCTATGAGGACGCGGCCCTGTGCCTGCTGGGCCTGCGGGAGAGCGCCGCGCAGGTGCAGAGCGAGGTGGAGGCGCGCTATCGGCGATTGCGGGAGCTGAAAGCGCGGGGCCAGGCCGTGCAGCAGGCGCAGGGCGCGCATTTCCGTTCTGTGACCGAGTGGACGGAGGAAGAGAGAGCGAAGCGCGCCGGTTTCGAGGCGGAGTTCCACGCCATCGAGCAGGAGAAACGGAGCCTCCGCGCCGAGATCGGGCGGCTGAAGGCGCGGCGCTGGCAGATCGAGCGCGGCCCGGAAGCCCAGGCGTCGCGCGCGACCTTGCGGGAGATCGCGGAGGCAGCGGAGGAGGCGCGGCTGCGCCTGGTGCGCGCCGCTCTGCTGACGATCGAAGGGCTGACCCACACGAACCATCGCCCCTCCGCCTGGTGGCTGCCAATGACGGACTCCTCCGGCCAGTGGTTCCAGCGCATCGTCGAGACGACCACTCTCTACACCGAGCCGCTGTTGTCCTAGACCACCCGGCGAATGAATGCGCGGCTGCCAAAGCAGGAAGTCGGCCTGCGTGGACTGGCCTACCCCCGACCCAGGGCGTAACAAGTTACGCCCCTACGGCATGGTCTGTCCGGTTCTAACACGAGTTGGGACAGACCGTGCGACCCTAAAGGCAAGGGAGAGGTGGCGGCACGGGCCGACTTCCTGCTTTGGCAGATGCAGTTATAACTGCCGCTCTCTATTCGCTGTCGCGACCGGGCTGATAGCCCGTGTTCGTGCTGCCCGGAATGGCGTCATGATCCACGATGGTGCAATGCACCGTGATCGGCCCGGCATCGTTCGGGCCGGTATCTACCGTGTAGGTTCCACCCTCCGGGCATTTCGGAGGCACCTGCAGGTTGCCATCGGTGATGATCGCATTGATATCACTCGTATAGCCCTGGATCGGGCTTTTGAGCCGGTACGCCTGTTCCAGATGCGTGATGACCTGCATGTTGGCCCGGCAGACCCGCCTCTGGGAGTCATGGACCGTCGTCAGGTACATCGGAACCGCCACCGTCATCAGGATGGACAGAATCAGCACCACCACCAGCAGTTCGACCAGGGAAAAGCCGTGGCGCTTACGGGAGGAGCGAGGCGAGCGCCTCGTCTTTTTTCTCTGTTTAGGGTCAAATATCATGGCTTCGATTCCTGAGTTGGACAGGCCGGATTCTTGACACGGCCTTGAATAGGTTATGCCATAGGCTCGC
>Ga0070741_10013879_pt1 | contig 14099 bp, 11 predicted proteins | sample Coa_R1_4_FD_66440 | JGI IMG/M metagenome (GOLD analysis project Ga0070741, IMG submission 66440) | Surface soil microbial communities from Centralia Pennsylvania, which are recovering from an underground coalmine fire - Coalmine... | ecosystem: Environmental > Terrestrial > Soil > Unclassified ... | reverse complement strand
ACGTTATCTATTGTGCGCTTTTAGTATTGAGGGTCAAGGTCAGATGTCCCAAGGAATCGGAGTCGCGCTGTGGAAAACTCGAACTCTGCCCTTGGGGTCACGCTCCGCGTTGGGTTTTGGGTCGTCAAGGCGCGCAGTCGACTGCTGGATTTGTGGTTGGCGGGGTTATCTCGAACACGATGCCGTCGTCGTAGATTCCGCCCAGCATCGTCGTGCCAAGGATTCTTCCGTCCACGATAATCACGCCGGTTTGAGGATCTTCGCCGTCTTCGCCGTCAGGGAATTTCAAGTTAAACCGGTGAAGGACGGTTTCCACCCACTCGCCACTCTTCACTGGCGTCAACATAAATACTGATCCCATGCCGTTGATGCCACCTGTCGATGCCGTAGCGTATAGATTACCGGCCTTGTCGAAGACCACTGGCCCCTGCGGGGATACTCCATTTTCCAGTTCCATATTCTGAAGTGTCGTTTCGGTCCAGACACCTCCGGTGCCTTTTGTCAATTCGTAGACGGTTCCGCCAAAGCTGTTACCCCCGAACCAAGTCGTTCCATAGAGATTACCGTTGCTATCCATGGTGAGGCCTGAGTTCGGCGTGACGCCTGAGGCGCCGAAACTGTGAATGATTTCCTGTTTGTATGTGCCGTTCTCAGGGACTAACTCATAAGCCGCTCCGCTTCCGTATTCGCCGCCCGACGAAGTGACGCCGTAAATTCTGCCGGCGTGGTCCATCACTATTCCGCCCACGGGAGAGTCTCCTCCGGGCCCGCTGATCCCGCTCGGAAATTCGTACAGAATACTTTCAACCCAGCCGCCTTGCGACGGACTGATCTTGAAGACGGTACCCGCGTTGTGTGAGCCGCCCCCGCGGGTTGCGCCGTAAAGGTTTCCCTGTCGATCGAAAGCGAGTTTGCCTTCCGGGCCCGCTCCGTCTGAGTTTCCTCCCACAAATGTGTAGAGAATAGTCTGTGCCCATGTGCCGTCGGCCGACGGGCTTAGTTCAAATACAAGGCCCTCGTTGTTAGCGCCGCCCCCTCCCGCTGTTCCGTACAGGTTCCCATTTGCATCGAACAACAGTGAGGCACGCGGGTCGCTCCCGTCGGGACCGCTGAAGGCGTGTATGACGGTTTCAGTCGGGCCCGCTTCAGACGGGGACAATTCGAAGATGCACCCTGCATGGTTGTCGCCGCTGTTAATACCTTCGCCGTACAGATTTCCATTTTTGCCGGCCGTAAGGGGCGCGACTACATCGCTACACGCGGGGTACGCCGGAAATGGAAGAAGGACGCGATCCCGCGCTTGCGCGGAGAGCGGTGTCGGCATTGAAAGTGGTAGTAAACAAAATGGGAGGCAGAGGCTGAGGACTTTCGAAGGGCGCATATGTTTCCTCGCGCTACGTAATACCGAAGATTCCCCACTACGCTAACGTGGTTGGCCTCGAATGTCCCTAATGTAAGTCGGGTATCTCTCAACCCAACCCTGACCGGTGTAGAGGCTGGGGAAAGTCCGCGTTGTGCATTGCGTTTGGTGTCATTAATGCGAGGTTTCGGCCGCTGGATTTGTGGTTTGCGGTGTTAACTCGAAGACGATGCCGCCGTCGTAAGTACCGCCGTTTGAGGTCGTGCCGAAAAGCTTCCCGTCGACGATGATTACTCCGGCGTATGGATTCCGGCCGTCCTTGCCATTCGGGAACTGGAAATCAAACCGGTGCAGCATGGTTTCGGTCCAGGGGCCGCTTTCGGTAGGCGTAAGCATGAATACTGAGCCCATGCCGTTGATTGCCCCGAGTTCAGCAGCAGCATAGAGGTTTCCCGCCTTATCAAAGACGACCGGCCCCACGACCCAGTAGCCATCATTGGCATCCATGATGTGCAAAACGTTTTCGCCCCAGCCGCCATCGGATTGTTTAATCAGCTCGGTAACCGCTCCCCAGCCGTAGCCCCCGAACTCTGTGGTGGCATAGAGATTGCCGTTTTTGTCCATTGCCAGAGAGTCTGGGTTGGCGCCGTCCGTGCCGTCAAAACTGTGAATGATTTTCTCCGTGTAGCCGGTGTCCGAAGGGGTCAGCTCAAAAATGGTGCCCTCACCGTGTTCGCCGCCATCGATCGTGACGCCATACAGGCGTCCCTCGCGGTCCATCACCAAGCCGCCAACCGGAAATGAGCCGTCCGGTCCGCTTATTCCGCCCGTGAAGGAATAGAGGATGGTCTCGTTCCAGCCTCCACTCGAGGGGCTGAGTTCGAAAACGGTGCCCACATTGTGTGATCCGCCGACGTCCGTAGTCCCATAGAGGTTCCCTTGGCGATCAAAGATGAGTTTGCATTGCGGCCCCCGCGCGTCGTCTCCGCTGCCGAAGCTGTAGAGAACGCTTTCGGTCCATGAGCCATTGGCCGAGGGGCTCAGCTTGAAAGCGACCCCGCCGTTGTAGGCGCCGCCATTTCCGGTGGTGCCGTATATATTTCCCGCCGCATCGAGGGTCAGGCCGCCGTAGGGACCGTTTCCGTCCCCCCCACCGAAGCTGTGGATGATGGTTTGCTGCCAACCTTCGTGCGATGGGGAGAGCTTGAAGACACATCCGTCATTCGCGCCGCCTCCCGTTAGCGTGGTTCCGTAGAGATTGCCGTGTGCGTCGGCGATCAGCCCGCTGACGGGATCGCCGCACGCAGGATAGGGGGCCAGTGTGTAAAGGATACGGCCTCGGACCTGGGCGAGTAGTTGCGCTGGCACTGACGGCAAGAGAACTAACAGTAGAAACAGGCAAGCACATCTCGAGGGGCGCATACTTCACCTTGCGGGCAAATGGCACGACAAAGATTACCGTTACGCTAGAGTGGTTGCTTTCGAATGTCCCTCAGCGGCTAAAGCCGCGGAATTTTTGCCGCCTTTGCGGCACGACTGGAAGTCGTGCCCTTCCCGGTTTCGTCGAGCTGCTTTGATTGGCGCTTTCAGCGAAAATCCCCACTTCTGGCAAAACCGGCCAGAAATGGGGCGCCCCGGCGGTTTGCATTCATGCCTCCAATTGCGGAGCGTTGAGGGGGCGAACTCTTGGAGCCTCAGCGGCCGCGGTACTTTTTTCGCCTTTGGCGGCACGACTGGAAGTCGTGCCCTCCCCGGTTTCGCCGAGTTTTTTTGATTGGCGCTGTCAGCGAAAATCCCCACTTCTGGCAAAACCGGCCAGAAATGGGGCGCCCCTGCTGTTTGCTTCATGCTCCGATTGCGAATTGTTGAGGGGCAAACTCTTGGGGCCTCCGCGGCTGAAGCCGCGGCATTTTTTCCGGCTTGGCGGCACGACTGGGCGTCCTGCCCTTGCCGGTTTCGTCTAGTTTTCGATTGCACTGTCAGGGAAAATCCCCACTTCTGGCAACACCGGCCAGAAATGGGGCACCCTGGCACCTATTGTCGCGGGGATAGTGCGTCGAACTGGAATCCTCATCACCCATCAAGATTATCGGTGCATTCCACACGTTTTTGAAAATCTCTGGATTTCCACAATCCAAAATGGCGAGGGCCGCGTACTCCGGTTGCAATTGATTTCGAAACGGAGGACCAAATGAAAATCCGATTGCTTCGGGCCTCTGCCTTCCTGGCGTTGGCCTTTCTGCCGGTAGGCGTATTTGCTCAAGCGAACCATCCCTCTTCCATCAAACCGAATCAGACCTTGGGCTACGGCTCGAACCAGATCGTACTCTTCACGTATACGCAAAGTTTCGACTGTGTGGATCAACCTCTTGATGACCTGAATTTCAATGGAATCGCAGCGGAATCGGACCCGTCAGAGTTCCAAATTCCGATTTGCCAGGCCGGCATAAAACCAACCATCGATCCCACCGGGCTTCAGGGCAGTCACGATGCGACCGAGCCTCTGTTTGTTCTTGTGCCGATGTTCTCGGCGGATAACGATCAGAATCCCAATGACGCCATCTCATGCACGGGTGTAGTAAGCGGCACCAACTGCGGACCCGCGCTAGGCAGCACATTGATCAGCTTATTTGGCGCATTGCCCGAAGCGTTCAAAGCCAAGCCGTTGGTGTACACACAATGTCCCGGGCCGGGATATCCTGCCGGGACCTGCACCATGCACGCGTCGCGGCTGGATTTAGGGTTGGCGCTGGAACAACTCGGTTTGTTGCCACCACCGCCTGCCAATTTCTTCGTGCCATCACCGAACCACAGCCATCTCGTATTGAACGTGGACGTCAGTACTGCTCCGATCTGGTGGGAAGTAGTGCCGGTCCTGGTCATGAACTCCAACGACTGGCCCAGCCAAGACGGCAGCAGCGGAATTACCTCGTATGCGAAGCTGGAAGCCGCGGAGAAAGCCGGCGATGCGATCCAGGTCCCGTCCAACTTCTTTCTGTTTTTTGCCTCGCACGACATGAATGGAATGCACTGAAGGAGTGTGTAGGTTCTCGGAAATTTCCTGCGCGGCGGCCGGTCACCGGCCGCCGACTTTTATCTTTGAAGCGTTCTGACCCCGCGCATCATGCCATTCCCGTGCTTTAAGACATTCGGTCGTACTGAATCGCTGAGAGGCGCGCGTGTGCGGTGCCGTCTCCGCGGTGTCCGGTATTTTCGTTGTGGTCGAGGGAAGCCGAGAAGCGCCAGATCGGAGAACAGTTTTATTCTCCCGCTCCGACCATCAGGATTGCGGAAGTGGGTGCCGATGAGCCGGTTTCCGGCTCAACGGTGATGGCAAATGCTTTGGCTTCGACGCGATTCGGAAGCGGAGGTTCAATCACGGTTGCGCTGCCGCGAGCGTCCGGCTTAAATACTCCCGCCGGAATGGGAGCGCCGGTCTGGGGAATCAGCCACAGCTCATAGGCCTTCTCCGGGGGCAATGCGGGCAAGTTGCTAGCCAGGAAAATCAGGCTGGAGCGGTCGCGCAAATAGATAGCTTTGCCTTGCGGTTGGGGAGGGGTCTTCGCGGCAACCAGAGTCACACGCATCGCGTCAGTGGCGGTGAGCGTGGCGACGATCTGTTTGGCCTCCGCGAGTTGCGCCTGGCGATCAGTTAAATCCGTCTGCAGTCCGGCGATTTTCTGGCGAAGGCGCGCATTCTGCTGCCATAACAGGGCTGCCGCGATGAGAAGCACTGCGGCCGAAAACGCTGGAACCAGCATCCAGGGTGTCCGCTTGGGGCGTGGCGCGACGCGGGGTTCGCGGGCAACGGCGTCCATCAGACGCGTTCGCGCGCGCGCGGGCGGGGCAACTTGCGGTGCGGAAAGCGCCAGCCGCGCCAAGTCGCTCTGCAGTTTCATCAGCTCTTCCCGGCAATCGGTGCAGCCTTGGAGGTGATGTTCCACAGAGGTCCGCCGCTCGCCAGTGAGCTCGCCGAGAGCTAACAGCACCAGTTCTTCCGCGAATTGTTCATGAACGCTCATGTTCCGAAAATCCTGCGCAAAGACAGCAACCCGCTACGGATTCGTGTTTTTATGGTTCCCAACGGCTCGCCGGTTTTGGCGGCGATTTCGCTGTGGGTCAGGCCGTCAAAATATGCCATCTCAAGCGCCTTGCGCTGGTCCGGCGGCATTTTGATCAAAGCGTCTCCAATTTTGTCGACTGCCCAACTCTGTTCGACGCGGTCGGCGAAATCGGGAGGCGTCGCGATCATCAGATCCTCGATACTGGATTCCGGGCGCCGCTTTCTCAGCATGTCAATCGCACGATTGCGTGTAATTACGGCGAGCCAGGGCCCGAGACTGGAACGGCTCGGGTCGAAGCTCCCTGGTTTGCGCCACAACTGCAGGAAGATTTCCTGCAGCAAATCCTCAGCCCCGCTGGTATCGCGCAACACGCGCAGGCTGATGGAGTACACCAGACCGGAATAGCGGTCGTATAAAGCTTCCATCGCCGTTTCGTCGCCCGCCCGCACAGCAGACAACAGTGCCGCGTCGGTCAAATATTCCTTGGATGGAGCAGCAGGCAAACGCGAATCTCTTTCTATTTAGAATACGTTTGAGAACCCAAGGTGGATTGCACGCTGCGCGTCCACCTGGATGAATCAAAAACGTTAGCAGGATAGCCGTATTCGAACAAGGTGGGCCGGTAAATCCACCCTTCTGATTTTGATGGGCGTCACCGCAGCCGAGGGCACATCTACCTTGCGTTGTGTGCGAGGTTCGGAACCCGGGGGCCTTACGAGTGGATCGAGCATTGAGCTGGATAGCACATAGCCTTCTCCGTTCAGTCGAGTTCTTCATGGGAACGCGAATGTTACAGTGGAAATATTCGGGAAATTTGCAGGAAGAGGTAAGGAATGCAGGAGTATCGCGGTATCAAAATTCCGCAATCATTGAACGAGATCATCCGTCCGCAGGAGACGGCGCTGATTGTGTATGACATGCAGGCTGGAATCACGAAGCAGGTTGCAAATGGGGAATCGATTGTCAGCAACGTGGCAAAAGTTCTAGGAGCGGCCCGATCTGCGGGCATTCGAACTTTCTTCACGCGGCACATGTCATTGCCGAAGGAGTTGATGGGCGCATTCCAGTTCAAGATGGCGATGGCCTGGCAACGGGCAGATTCACCGGAAAAGGTGAAGACCATCTTTGGCCGAGATAATCCCGCGTTTCAGATCATTCCTGAACTGGCTCCCAGGCCGAGTGAAGGTCTGGTCGACAAAATTTCTATGTCCGCTTTCGAAGGCACTTACCTTGAAATGGCGTTGCGAGACTGCGGCATTCGCAGCTTCATCATCTGCGGGATCGCGCTGGAGATCGGGATTGATCCGACGTGCCGGCAAGGTGCAGATCTCGGGTTCTGGCCCATTCTTCTGCAGGATGCATGCGGCTTCGGAAACGAAGAGGCGGCGCACCATTCGCTCGCTTCGCTGAGGCACATGGGCGACACGATCGTGACGGACGTGGAGACAGTCTGCGGGTTGCTGGGCCGAGACCGCAATATTCCTGCCACCAGCGCCTAAAACGCAGTGAAAGTCACACACGTTGGGTAGGCGTAAACATCAGGTCAAGGCCTAAGGCGTTGTTTGTGACGGCTGCGAGATCGAGGACGTGTCTCTCCCAACCTGTTGGACGGGCTTTCACGGCCTGAGTGGCTGAGGTCCTTTGGGGCATGGTCACTTCGGTAACCATCCGGACCGATTACTTCGTTTTTCCTGTGTTTTCCTTGTGCTACCGTCTTTTTAGCCCGCAAATTCAAAGAGGTTTTCTCTAGGAACGTGTCCTCCAACGACCGCAAACCGGGAATCCACGTCGCGTGGACGACGGTTACATACCGCAGTGTGGCGCTGATGATTCTGATCGTGCTGATGGGCTTCGGCGCGTTCATGTGGTTCACATTCCCGCAGTTCACCGGAAACGCCATAAAGAAGACCGATGAAGTCGCCAACCGCGTGCTGGAGAAAGTCGCGGGGATGGCTCCGGCGACCGGGACGGGCGTGATCACGGCGCAACAGGCGCACTTCACGGCGCTTGACGGGACGGTGCGCGTGAAGAAAGGAAACAGTAATACCTGGATCACGGCGGATTACCGGATCCCGCTGGAAAAGGGCGATGTCGTCCAGACGGGTTCTGAGGGCATGGCCAAGGTGGTGTTCAACGACGGCACCAGTTACACGGTGAAGCAGGATTCGCTGATTGTGATCGAGGAGAACTCAGCCAACGATCAGCAGCAGACGAATGTTGCGGTGGCGGTGAGTACGGGAACCGTGGACCTTTCGACCGCGACGTTCAGCCAGGGATCGAAATCGCAAGTGATTGTGGCGGGCGCGACGGCTTCTCTGTCGCCGGAATCGGCGGCGCAGGTGCACAACGATCCGACTTCCGACCAGCATGAAATCCTGATGAAAAAAGGTTCGGGCGAGGTCACGCGCAACGGCGAGACCGTGCAACTGGCGAACTGGGAAAAGGTCAGCTTCCAGGGACAGCAGGCGAAGCTGGAAAAGACGAAGGAGATCGGGCCGCCGACGCCGATCGCTCCAGCGAACATGGCTCCGCTGTTCTCGAATGGCGAGAGCATGAAAGACGTGGAGTTCTCGTGGTCGTCGATGGCGAATGCGGTTGGGTACCGGCTTCGTATCTCCCGCAACCCGTATTTTTCTTCTACACTCGTTGACAAAAAGGTGAATACAGCGGCGGTGACCGTCACCAATCTGGGGGAAGGCGCGTATTACTGGATGGTGCAGTCGTACGATGCGGCGGGAAAAGAGTCGGTCGAGAGCGAGAAAAACCGCTTCACGATCATCTCGAAGGGCAAAGATTCGGAAGCCATTGAACTGGAGCTGGACCCGTTCATTCAGCACGGACACGTGATCGAGGTAACCGGCAAGACGCAGGTGGGCGCGCGCGTGATGGTGAATGGCAGTGAAGTGCCGATGGTGGACCCGGAAGGGCAGTTCCACTACTTCACGCCGCCGCTGCCGTCCGGTGAAGCGGTGATTACGGTAACGGCACAAACTGCTGCGGGGGGCGTGAACACGCAGCAGAAGAAGATTGTGATCCAGTAAGGCAGTTTCGAGTTTCAAGTGTCGAGTTTCGAGCAATAAGGTTGCGAGCCAAACGCGCGACTTATTGCAGCGCAAAAGACGCGCTGCTTCGCGCGGCTCGCTCAGGTCCTTCGGCAGGCAAAAGGCGCCTGCCTCAGGATGACAGCACTAAGTGATAAGCAGGGTTGGCCGGGATCACGTAGAATAGAAGGGCCACCCCTAAAAAAAGAAGAAGGTGCCGCCGGGAAGATTTCCCGGGCAGGCAGCATTGTGAGATACGGACCGTTTTGTCATGTCAACTAATGGATTCCATTCCGCCGCGACGCGCAACCACAACCTTCGATCGCTGTTCAGCATATTTTCCAGCGACTTAGCCATCGATCTTGGGACGGCCAACACGCTCGTGTATGCGCGCGGCAAAGGGATCGTCGTCAACGAGCCATCGATTGTAGCCATCAACAAGAACACGGGCGAAGTCGAGGCGGTCGGCAAAGAGGCGAAGGAGATGCTGGGGCGCACCCCGGGAAACATTGTCGCCATCAAGCCGATGAAAGATGGCGTGATCGCCGACTTCAAAGTTACCGAGAAGATGTTGAACTACTTCATCCAGAAGGCGCACAACCGGAAGATGCTGGTGCATCCGCGGATCGTGATTGGCGTACCTTCGGAGATTACGCAGGTGGAAAAGCGCGCGGTCATGGACTCGGCGTATCGCGCGAAGGCCAGCGAAGTGCATCTTGTCGAACAGGCGATGGTCGCGGCAATTGGAGCTGGACTGCCGATTACGGAGCCGAGCGGCAACATGGTGGTCGATATCGGCGGAGGCACGACCGATATTGCGGTGATTTCGTTGAGCGGTATCGTGTATTCGCGGTCGGTGCGGATGGCCGGCAACCAGATGGACGAAGCCATCATGAATTACCTCAAGCGGAAATATAACCTGCTGATCGGCGAGCGCACGGCCGAGCAAATCAAGATGGAGATTGGATCGGCGCACCAGCTTGACAAGCCGCTGACGATGGAGATCAAGGGCCGGAACCTGATCGAGGGCGTACCCAAGACGATCACGGTGGATGACGGTGAAATTCGCGAAGCGCTGAGCGAGTGCGTGTCGACGATTATGAATGCGATTCGTGTGGCGCTGGAGCGGACGCCTCCGGAGCTTTCGGCGGACATCAGCGACCGCGGGATTGTGCTGACGGGCGGCGGGGCGCTGCTGAAGAATCTGGATAAACGCATTCGTGAAGAAACCGGGCTGCCGGTTTCGATTGCCGACGACCCACTGTGCAGCGTGGTGCTTGGCACCGGAAAAATGCTCTCCGACTTCAAGCTGCTGAGAAAGATATCGATCGAGTAGCCGCGAGTCCCGAGTCCCGAGCCCCGAGCGAAGATCGAAACCGAAATCTCGGAACTCACGACTGGGGACTCGGAACTTTTTATGGAATCTGTCCTCGGCCGCTATCGCAACCTGATCGTGCTGGTGCTTGTGTTGTTTTCGCAAGTGCTCGGACTGGCGGTGCAGGTCAAACGCGGCAACGCTAATGAAGGTCAAGATACGCGGCTGATCCGAATCTGGGCCGTGGGTGCGCTGTCTCCGTTCGAGCGGAGCCTGGTCTGGATTGAAAACTCCTCACATAACATCTGGCATAACTATTTTTATCTGCGCGGCGTGCGCGCAGAAAACCGCGAACTGAAACAGCAGATCGAGCAAATGCGGCTGGAGCAGGTGCGGTTGAATGAAGACGCGGCGCAGGCAAGGCGCCTGCAGAACCTGCTCGGATTCAAGGAACAATTCATCGCCAAGACGGTGGCGGCGCAGGTGATCGGATCGAGCGGCAGCGACTTGTCACGCATTATCTATATCGATAAGGGCGAAGATTCCGGGATCAAGCGCGACATGGCGGTCCTCACGGCAGATGGAATTGTCGGCAAAGTTCTGCTGGTGTATCCGGGCGAGTCGCAGGTTCTGCTGATCAGCGACCAGTCGAGCGGGGTGGGAGCGATCCTCGAGAAATCCCGGCTGCAAGGCGTGCTTCGCGGAAACGCAAACGGAGAAGTCACGCTGGAGCGGGTGATGAGCGACGAGCAGGTGCAATCGGGGGAGACGGTGCTGACCAGCGGCGGCGACCAGATTTTTCCGAAAGGACTGCCGATTGGGACTGTGATGAAGGTGGCTCCGGGGAAGGATTTATTCCTGAACATCAAGATCAAGCCGGCGGCTGATCTGAGCAAACTCGAAGAAGTCCTGGTGCTGGTGGAGAAGCAGGAGCGGCAGGCTGTGGCCGACGCACATGAGCGTGTGCGCGCGGCAGATATCCTGGCGCAACGGCTGCCGTCGGTGCCGGACAAGCCGGTGGTTGATCCGAATGCGCCTGCTGCAACGACGGCTGCGAATCCGGGGACGAAGCCAGCTTCAGGCGGTGCGCCTAACGGTACCGCGACTGCAAAGCCGGCAACCGGTGCTCCGGCGAAGGCGAACAGCGGGGTCGCGACACCAACGCCAGTGAAGAAGCAGACTGTGTCGGCGGGACAACAGGCATTGGGAAGTCCGGCAGCGAGTGCAGCGGTCAAGGCTGCGAAGCCGAAGCCGGCGAGCGGTAATGCGACTCCGACCGACTCCGCAAAAGCACAGCCGGGGCCTGCGATTGTGGAGGAGAAATCCGCGCCAACGGTTCCGAAGTCCCAGAGCGCCAACCAGGACAACAGTCCACAATAACGTGCCGATCACCTACACATCGAACGAGCAGGTTGAAGTTTATCGGTTCAGTGTGCCGGTCACGATTGGCGTGCCGCTGCTGGCATTGTTCATCCAGGCATTCGTACCGTTGCGGTTTCCGCGATTTGCCGTGTACGTCGACCTGCCGCTGCTGGTCACGATCTTCTTTGCGATGGCGCGGCGCAGCCCGATTGCCGGGCTGTTTACAGGGGCAATTATTGGGCTGGCGCAGGACATGCTGGGGCACAATCCGATTGGGATCTACGGCATTGCCAAGACCGTGGTGGGATATGGAGCGTCGTCGTTGGGCGTGAAGTTGGATGTCGAGAACGCTGGAGCGCGCTTTCTGGTGACGCTCGGTTTTTACCTGATCCATTCGGCGGTCTATTTCACGGTTGCGCGCGCGCTGGTGAACATGACGCAGAGCTGGAGTTGGCCGCACGGCATTCTGGCAGGACTGGTGAATGCGTTCATTGGAGTGTTGCTGTACTTCGTGCTCGACCGGTTCAAGCAGAGAACGTAAAGGGCCCCGAGTCGCGAGTCCTGTGTCCCGAGTAACCGGAACATCCAAGGTGATGGAGACAGGTACTTCCGGCGTGACCTTCGTGATCTGCTTTGGTAGAGAGAGTCGGTTTGTGAGGAATAAAATAAAGGGAATCCCGAACAGCTTGACCCATGTTTGCTGCCGTGACGCCGGCTCGCCGCGAGCCACGCGGAGCTGGGTACTCGAAATCGGGCACTGACTTATGTTCGGCCGCGACGAAAAAGTTTCCGAGATCCGCCTGACGGCGGCGCAGTACATCATCCTTGGCATCTTCCTGGTGCTGGCCTACGGACTATGGCGGCTGCAGGTGATGCAGAGCGACTACTATTCGCTGGCCGCCGAAAAGAACCGCATTCGCAACGTCCCGGTACTCGCGCCGCGCGGCAAGATTCTGGATCGCGAGGGGCGGATTATTGTCGACAACTATCCGTCATTTTCCGCGCTATTGCTGCGTGATTCTTCCCGCGATCTCAGCGCCGACTCTGACCTGATCGCGCAGGGGTTGCATCTTGATCCGAATGAAGTGCGTGCACGCATCAAGCGTTTCGCATCGATGCCGCAGTACCAGCCAATTTTTCTCAAAGAAGACATCACGCCCGACGAGTTGCAATTCATTGAGGCTCACCGCAACGAACTGCCGGAACTCGATACGATCATGGCGCACCGGCGCCTGTATCCGCGCAACGGATTCATGGCGCATTTGATCGGATACGTTGGCGAAGTCAGCGACGACATGCTCAACCAGGCGGCGTTCGAGTTGTACAACCCGGGCGATGTTGTGGGAATTTCTGGCGTGGAGCGGCAATACAACACGCTGCTGATGGGCAAGAACGGATCGCGGCAGGCGCTGGTCGACAGCCATGGACGCGAGGTTGGCCGGCTCGGAGAGACGGAAGCGATCCCCGGGAAGCAATTGAAGTTGACGATCGATATCGATTTGCAGATCGCGGCGGAAGAGCAGTTGCAGGGCAAGAATGGCGCGATTGTCGCAATGGATCCGCACACGGGGGAGATCCTGGCGATGGCGAGCGGGCCGACGTTCGATCCGAACGATTTTGCCGTGCGCGTGTCGCGTGATGAGTGGAGCAAGCTGGTTACCGATCCTGATAAGCCGCTGCTGAACAAGGCGATTCAAGCGCAGCTGGCCCCGGGATCGACGTTCAAAATCATCATGTCGGTGGCGGGCTGGCAGGAGCACGTCGCGCAAGATCTGCATGTGAACTGCACCGGCGGCGCGGAGTTCTACGGCCGCCGCTTTGGATGCTGGGTGAAAGGCGGGCATGGTCCCGTCGATCTGGAGAAGGCGATCTATCAATCGTGCGACGTGTTCTTTTATACGCTGGCGAATAAGCTCGGGATCGAGCGGATTGCGAAATACGCAACCGATTTCGGTCTCGGGCAGAAGACGGGAATCGATCTTCCCAACGAAGTCTCTGGAGTAATGCCGTCGGAAGAGTGGAAGATCCGGAACTTCAAGCAGAAGTGGTTTGCGGGCGAGACTATTTCGGTGGGCATTGGGCAAGGCGCAATTGCTATCACTCCGGTGCAATTGTTGCGGGCGATCAGCGCAATCTCAATGGGTGGACGCATGGTGGTGCCGCACGTGATCAATCCCGTCGACGTGCCCCCAGGTTACGTGGAGGCTGCCAAATACACCGAAGTGAAGACCGTTCCTATGGATCCCAACGGGTGGACTTTTATTACGGACGCGATGTCACGGGTGCTATTGCCGGAAGGGACCGCGCCGTCGGCGCATATTCCGGGCCTTGAGATCGCGGGCAAAACGGGATCGGCGCAGGTCGTGTCCCTGGCGCTGCGGGCAAAGATCAAGAATCAGGAAGAATTTGCGCAAAACGGATGGTTCGTAGGCTTCACGCCGCGACGTAATCCTGACATTGTCGTGTGCGTCCTGTTTCAGGGCGGCGAGCACGGGCGGCTGGCGGCGCGTCTCGCCACGCAGGTCATCAAGGCTTACGTCGATAAGCAGAAGCGTACGCCACAGAAGATGGTGGAGCAGCCGAAAAGCGCCGGAACGGTGGACGTTGGTGCGCTGTGGAATGGACCGGACGATGATGGTGGGCAGGATGCGCTGCAAGCCGGGCACATCGTCATGGATTTGACGAAGAAGAAGATGGTGCTGGCAACGGCCGCGCCGGGGATGAGGTAGTTGTGAGTCGTGAGGACCGAGTTGCGTGCCCAGGGTAGGGATCCTTCGACTGCGCATCAGATTCGCTTTGTGCCGCTGATGCTCCGTTCAAGATGACAGCGCAAAAAAGTTTTGCTGAGAAGTGAACTGAGAACTGATGTCACGTTACGTTTCATATCGCGATTTTGACTGGCTGCTGCTGGTCTTTGTGCTGATGATCTGCGGGCTTGGAGTCATGGAGATCCATAG
>Ga0070741_10013878_pt1 | contig 14100 bp, 12 predicted proteins | sample Coa_R1_4_FD_66440 | JGI IMG/M metagenome (GOLD analysis project Ga0070741, IMG submission 66440) | Surface soil microbial communities from Centralia Pennsylvania, which are recovering from an underground coalmine fire - Coalmine... | ecosystem: Environmental > Terrestrial > Soil > Unclassified ... | reverse complement strand
TCGCACCCCCCTACGGCGGTCGCGCGAATGTGGGTCTGCGCCGGCTCACGGCTCCTGATCCACCGCCTCGAGGTCCAGCGCGGCGGCCAGGAGCGCACGCGTGTACGGCTCGCGCGGGGCCGCGAACAGCTGCTCGGTGGCGGCGCGCTCGACCACGCGGCCGTGTCGCAGCACCACGATCTCGTCGCTCATGGCGCGCACGACCTTCAGATCGTGGCTGATGAAGAGGTACGCGAGCCGGTGGCGTGCCTGCAGCTCCCGCAGCAGATCCACGATCTGGGCCTGGACCGACATGTCGAGGGCGGAGGTCGGCTCGTCGAGGACGACGAAGCGGGGTCGTAGCACCATGGCGCGCGCGATGGCGATTCGCTGGCGCTGCCCGCCCGAGAACTCGTGCGGATAGCGGTCGCGAAGCGCCGGATCGAGGCCGACCTCGGCGAGCGCCGCGTCGACGCGGTCACGTCGCTCGGCGGCGGTGGCGCCGATGGAATGCACGCCCAGGCCCTCACCGACGATCTGCGCGATCGACATCCGCGGCGACAGCGCGCCGAACGGATCCTGAAAGACGACCTGCAGCTCGCGCCGTAGTGGCCGCACCTCGCGCGCGGACAGGCGCAGGAGATCGCGCCCGCCGGCCCGCACGCGGCCCTGGCAGGCCTGGAGTCGCACCATGGCCAGTCCGAGCGTCGTCTTGCCCGATCCGCTCTCGCCGACGACGCCCACCGTCTGTCCTTCACGGACCGCGAGGCTGACGCCATCGACCGCCTTCACGTGGTCCACGACGCGCCTGAAGAGACCGCGGCGCACGGGAAACCAGACGCGGACGTCGTCGGCCTCGATGACGATCGGCGCGTCGGCACGCGGGGCGCGCGGCCGCGGCGCCGGCTCGGCGGCGAGGAGCCGCCGCGTGTAGGGATGACGGGCGTGCGTGAAAATTTGCTCCACCGGGCCGGCCTCGACGATCTCGCCCGCCTGCATGACGGCGACGCGCTCCGCCATCTTGCGCACGACCGCGAGGTCGTGGGTGATCAGGAGCAGCGCCATGCCGAACTTCGCCTGCAAGCGGCGCAGGAGGTCGAGGATCTGCGCCTGGATCGTCACGTCGAGCGCCGTCGTCGGCTCGTCGGCGATGAGCAGGTCCGGCTCGTTGGCAAGTGCCATGGCGATCATCACGCGCTGCCGCTGCCCACCGGAGAGCTGGTGCGGGTAAGCGTCCAGCCGGCGCTCGGCTTCCGGCAGCCCGACGAGGCGCAAGAGCTCGAGCGTCCGGGCACGCGCGGCCGGGCGCGACAGGCCGCGGTGGACGCGCAGCGTCTCGTTCACCTGCTTCTCGATGGTGTGCAGCGGATTGAGCGAGGTCATCGGCTCCTGGAAGATCATGGCGACCCGATCCCCGCGGATGCGCTCCATGTCCGGCTCCGGGGCGCCGAGCAGCTCACGGTCCTGAAAGCGGATGCTGCCGGCCGGGTGACGGGCGCGCGGGTAGGGCAGGAGCTGCATGATCGACAGCGCCGTGACCGACTTGCCCGAGCCGCTCTCGCCGACGAGCGCCAGCGTCTCGCCCCGGTCCAGCGCGAACGACACGCCGCGCACGGCCGCCACCTCGCCGCCGTCAACGGCGAACGAGACGGCGAGATCCTGCACGGCAAGGAGCATCAACGTACCTTGCGGGGATCGAAGGCGTCCCGGACCGCCTCGCCGACGAAGACGAGCAGCGAGAGCATGACCGCGAGCACCGCGAAGGCGGTGACGCCGAGCCACGGTGCCTGGAGGTTGGTCTTGCCCTGCGCGAGGATCTCGCCGAGCGAGGCGGAGCCGGGCGGCAGGCCGAAGCCGAGGAAGTCGAGCGACGTGAGCGTGGTGATGGAGCCGTTCAGGATGAAGGGCAGGAACGTCAGGGTGGCCACCATGGCGTTCGGGAGCAGATGGCGACGCATGATCGCCGCGTTGCTGACGCCGAGGGCGCGCGCGGCTCGCACGTAATCCAGGTTGCGCGCGCGCAGGAACTCCGCGCGCACGACGCCGACCAGCGTCATCCAGGAGAACAGCAGCATGAGGGCCAGCAGCCACCAGAAGTTCGGCTGCACGATGCTGGCGAGGATGATGAGCAGATAGAGCACGGGCAGGCCGGACCACACCTCGATGCCGCGCTGGAAGAGGAGGTCCACCCAGCCGCCGAAGTAGCCCTGCACGGCGCCGGCCGCCACGCCGATCAAGGATGCTCCCAGGGTCAGCGTCAGCCCGAACAGCACGGAGATGCGGAAGCCGTACACGAGGCGGGCCAGGAGATCGCGGCCGACGTCATCGGTGCCCAGCCAGTGGCGCGCCGACGGCGCCGATGGCGCCGAGCCTGGCAGCTGCCAATCGATGGTGTCGTACCGATAGGGCACCGGCGGCCACAGCATGAAGCCGTGCGCCTCGATGAGAGCGCGCACGGCCGGATCGCGATAGGCGGCCTCGGTGGGCAGCACGCCGCCGAACGCCGTCTCGGGATAGGCGCGCACGACGGGCACGTACAGCCGTCCGTCGTAGCGGACGAGGAGCGGGCGGTCATTGGCGATGACCTCGGCGATCAGGGACAGCCCGAAGAGCACGAGGAAGACCCAGAGCGACCAGTGGCCGCGCCGGTTGGCGCGAAAGGCGGCCAGGCGCCGGCGCGTGAGCGGCGACAGCGTCATGTGTCGCGTCGCTCGAAGTCGATGCGAGGGTCGATGGCGACGTACGTGAGATCGGTGACGATGCCGAGGAGGAGACCGACCAGCGTGTAGATGTAGAGCGTGCCGAACATCACGGGGTAGTCGCGATTGACGGCTGCCTCGAACCCGAGCAGCCCGAGGCCGTCGAGCGAGAAGATGACCTCGATCAGCAGCGCGCTCGTGAACAGGATGCCGACGAAGGCGCCCGGGAAGCCCGCCACCACGATCAGCATCGCGTTGCGGAAGACGTGTCCGTAGAGCACGCGCCGCCGTGTCAGTCCCTTGGCGCGCGCGGTGGCGACGTACTGGCGGTTGATCTCGTCGAGGAACGAGTTCTTGGTCAGCATGGCGAGCCCAGCGAATCCACCCGCCACCATGGCCGTGACCGGCAGCACGAGGTGCCACAGATAATCCAGCAGACGGGCCGGCCACGACAGCATCGCCCACGTGTCCGAGGTGAGCCCGCGCAGCGGAAACCACTGCACGAACGAGCCGCCCGCGAAGAGCACGACGAGCAGGATCGCGAAGAGGAATCCGGGGATCGCGTAGCCGACGATGACGAGCGCGCTCGTCCACAGGTCGAACGGCGTGCCGTCGCGCGTGGCCTTCGCCACGCCGAGCGGGATCGACACCAGATAGACGAGCAGGGTGGTCCACAGCCCGAGCGAGATCGAGACGGGGAGCTTCTCCAGCAGCAGCCCGAGCACGGGCCGGTCGCGGTAGAAGCTCGTGCCCAGGTCGAAGACCGCGTAGTTCCGCATCATGGTGACGAACCGCACCCAGGCCGGCTTGTCGAAGCCGAACTGCTTCTCGAGCTGGCGGATGAGCTCGGGATCGACGCCGCGGCTGGCACGCGAGAGATTGTCATCGCCGCTCCCCGGCGATCGCCGCACGCCGCCGCCCGTCTCCCCGACGCCGGTGCTGCCGACGCGCGCGGTGGCGTCGGCGCCGTGACCGCGCAGCCGGGCGATCATGAGATCCACCGGACCGCCGGGCGCGGCCTGGACGATCAGGAAGTTGGCCAGCATGATGCCGATCAGCGTCGGGATGACGAGCAGCAGCCGCCGCGCGAGATAGGCGAGCATCAGCCGCTCCGGGGCTCCACCCACCACGTGTCGAAGCCGAGGTCGTACTTCGGCGGCTGGGCCGGACGGCCGAAGCGGTTCCAGTACGCGACGCGGAAGGCGGTGATGTGCCAGTGCGGAATCACGTAGTGGCCGGCGCGCAAGACCCGGTCGAGCGCGCGCGTGCGCGCGACGAGAGCGGGCCGGTCCGGCGCCGCGATGAGCCCGGCGATGAGCGCGTCGACGACGGGGTCGTCCACGCCGGCCAGGTTGCGGCTGCCCGGTGTTCGCGCCGCCTCCCGGCTCCAGTAGTCCGCCTGCTCGTTGCCGGGCGACAGCGACTGCGGAAATACGGCGACCGTCATGTCGAAGTCGAACTGCTTCAGCCGGTACTCGTACTGCGCGGCGTCGACGGTCCGGACGCGCGCGGCGACGCCGAGCCGCTCGAGGTTCTGGACGAACGGCAGCGTGATGCGCTCCCACTTCGGATCGTCGAGGAGGATCTCGAACGCCAGCGGCTGTCCGGTCGCCCGGCTCACCAGCCGCATGTCGCGCACGATCCAGCCGGCCTCGTCGAGCAGTCGCAGCGCGCGCACGAGGTTCGGTCGCAGGCCGCCGTCCGCGGTGGACGGCGGCCGGGGCGCCTCGCCGAAGACCGAGGCGGGCACGCGATCGCGGAACGGCGCCAGCACCTGGCGCTCGGCCTCCGTCGGCAGTCCCTGCGCCGCGAGCTCGGAGTTCGAGAAGTAGCTGGCGGTCCGCGTGTAGGCGCCGTAGAACAGATGGGCATTCGTCCACTCGAAGTCGAACGCGTTGCCGAGCGCCTCGCGCACGCGCGGGTCGCGGAAGACGTCGCGGCGGGTGTTGTACACGAAGCCCTGCATGCCGGTGGGGATCTGGTTCGGGATCTGTTCCTTGCGGATGCGCCCGTCGCGCACGGCGGGCACATCGTAGCCGGTCGCCCACTGCTTGGAGGAATCCTCCACGCGGAAGTCGTACGCGCCGGCCTTGAAGGCCTCGAGGGCGACGGTGCCGTCGCGATAATAGTCGTAGCGGATCGTGCCGACGTTGAAGCGTCCGACGTTCACCGGCAGCTCGGCGGCCCAGTAGTCCGAGACGCGCTCGTAGGTGATCGAGCGACCGGGATCGATGGCGGCCACGCGGTAGGGGCCGCTGCCGAGCGGCGCTTCGAGCGAGGTGCGCGCGAAGTCCCGGCCTGACCACCACGCCTTGGAGAGCACGGGCATCTGGCCGACGATGAGCGGCAGCTCGCGATTCGTGCCACCGCTGAAGGTGAACCGGACACGCCGCGGTCCGTCGGACTCCACGCGCGCCACGTGCGCGTAGTACGAGCGGTAGAACGGATGCCCCTTGGCCTTCAACGTCTCGAACGTCCAGATGACGTCACCGACGGTGATGGGCGTGCCGTCGTGGAATCGCGCCTGCGGCCGCAGCGTGAAGGCGACCCACGAGCGATCGGACGGCGTCTCGACGGTCTCGGCCACCAGACCGTACTGCGCGAATGCTTCGTCGCTGGCGCCGACCATCAGCGTGTCGAACACGTTGCCGAGCCCCACCGCCGGCACGCCCTTCAAGATGAACGGATTCAGGCTGTCGAATGTCCCGATCGCCGACAGCGTCACCGTGCCGCCCTTGGGCGCGCGGGGATTCACGTAGTCGAAGTGCGCGAAGCCCGGACCATACTTCAGGTCGCCGTACATCGAGAGTCCGTGCGCGCCGCTCGCGGCGCGACCGACGGACGGCGGGAAGGCGGCGAGCATCGCGACGACGAGCAGGAGGAATGCGAGACGGCCGCGCTGACACCTCATCGAGACGAGGTGAATCTTACGGTCAGTCGGTCGGCGTGTCGATAGGCGGAGAGCCACGTCGCGCGCAGTCGGGAGCTTCGATGCGTGTCCACACCTGGGCGAGATGGCCGAGCCGCCACGCCGCGGGCGGCAGCCACACGGTCGTCTGACGCTCCCCCGCGCCGATGCCGAGGCGGCCGTCGAAGGCGACCATGCGGATGGGAGCGATCGCGGTCGAGGAGGCCGACGGCGCCGTGTCGATCACGGAGTGCGGCAACGGCGAGGCCGGTGCGCGCGCGACGCCGTCGACGGGCACGACGGCGACCTCCTGCGCGGCGGCCGCCACGCGCACGAGCGCCCCGCGCCGGAGGCGCCGGCCACAGTCCACGCCCACGGGGATCACGAGCTCGCCGCGTTCTCGCTCGAGCACCACGCGAGGACCGCTGAGCACCTCCCGCACGATCGCGGCCGTCTCACCGCGGTGCACCGCGCCGACCGGGACCACGGCAGGTCGCTCCGTCAGGACGGATGCCGACGGCGGCGGTGAGGACGACCCGGGCGCGGTCACGAGGAGCGGCCCGCCGCAGCCGGCGAGCATCGCCGCAATCACGCCGAGCACGGCGATACGCTGAGCCATATCCTCCTTCTGCGCGATCAGTTCATGCGCCGCGCGCCGTCGACGTTCGGTCGCGACTGACCGCGGATGGGCGTGCATCCTGGTTGCCAGGCCCGCCCCGCGGCGTGCGACACGCCAGGATGTCGTCGCGCGACATCATGGCGCGTCGCTCACGTGCGCAGCGGTCCACATGACGCTCGATGAGCCCTCACCGCGCCATGCCGCCGCGCCGATGACGGCCACGACCCACGCCCGGCGTGGGCCGACGACGCTACTTCGTACCCGACGACTGTCCCTGCGAGGGGGTACCCGACGACTGTCCCTGCGCGGAGCCGGACGGCATGCCGCTATCCGCGCCGGTGCTCGGTGAGGCCGCCGGACTCTGCTCCATCAGGCCGACCGCGACCGTGACCGTGTCACCCGTCTTGACGTGGGCGACCGCCGGCGGTGGGAACCTGACGTTGACCTGTCCGTCCGGGGTCTCGAGAGAAAGCTTGCCGGACTGCGGGTCGACGGATGTGACTCGGCCTGTGACCTGTGCGGTGAACGCGCTCGCGACGACGGCGTCGTGTCGATCACCCCGGCCTTGCTGGCTCTGATCCTGCTGGGTCTGGCCGTGCTGACTGCCGATTCCCTGCTGCGGGGTTGTGCCCTGATATGGGGTGCTCGACCCCGACGTCGTTCCCTGCTGGGCGAGCGCGCTCGGCAGCCACGGCGCTGTCGCGAGCGTTGCAATGGCGAGCGCCGACAGCATGAACGTGTACCGGATGTTCATCATGGTGCTCCTTGTCGTTGTATTTCCGGCCCCGGGCCCCCACTCGCCGAGGCCAAGGGAGTGCGACGCAAGCCGTGCGCCACTGTAAACGACCCGGCCGCGCCGTCCGTCTATCTCGTGGTCGCGTTCAGCAAGGAGGAACGGTGCACATGAAGATTCGATCACTTATCAGTCTGCTTCTCGGCCTCACGCTCGGCGTCTCCGGAGGGATTGCGGCAACGGCCATCGCCGGTTCGGCCCCCGTCGTCGTGAGCGAGTCGGGCACCTTCGCGAAGCTCGCGGAGGCGGTGAAGCCGGCGGTCATCAACGTAAGCACGCAGCGCAAGGCGCCGGCGCCGTCGACATTCGACCCGTTCGAAAACGGCCCCGAGCGCGGGCCCCGGCGCGGTATCGGCTCGGGCGTCATCATCGACGCCTCGGGAGTCGCGCTGACCAACGCGCACGTCGTGGACGGCGCCGATCAGGTCGAGGTCACGATGCTCGACGGCACCACGCACCAGGCGAAGGTCGTCGGCATCGACAAGAAAACGGATCTCGCCGTCCTGCGTCTCGAGGGCGGCGGCAAGAGCTACCCGTTCCTGCCGCTGGGCGACTCGAACGCGGTGCAGGTCGGTGACTGGGTCATCGCCGTCGGCTCGCCGTTCGGCCTGCAGTCCACGGTGACGTCCGGCATCGTCAGCGCGAAGGCGCGCCAGATCGGATCCGGACCGTACGACGACTACCTGCAGACGGACGCGGCGATCAACCCGGGTAACTCCGGAGGCCCACTCGTGAACATGCGGGGCGAGGTCATCGGGATCAACACCGCGATCGTGCGTGGAGGCTCGGGCATCGGCTTCGCGATCCCGGCCGAGATGGCCAAGCGAGTCGCCACGCAGCTCGTCGAGACCGGCAAGGTGACGCGCGGCTGGCTGGGCGTCACGCTGCAGCCGCTTACGCCGGAGCTCGCCACGTCATTCGGTGCGGAGGGAAAGAAGGGCGCGCTCATCGCCGACGTGGCGGAGGGCAGCCCGGCCGCCCGCGCAGGTCTCAAGTCCGGCGACGTCGTGCTGGCGGTCGACGGCCAGAACGTCGCTGATCCGGGAGATGTCGCCCGCAAGGTCGGTCTCGCTGCGCCGGGTCGCAGGGAGACGCTGACCGTCTGGCGTGACCACGGGTCGCGGCAAGTCGACGTCGTCCTCGGCGAGGCGCCGGGCGAGCGGGAGGCCGCGCGGCTCGGGCTGGACGTTCGGCCGGTCACGCCCGAGCTCGCGCGTGAGCTGCACCGGCGGTCCACCGAAGGCGTCGTCGTGAGCGGCGTCGAGGAGGATTCCCCGGCGGCCGAGGCGGGGCTACAGCGCGGTGATGTGATCGTCGAGGTCAACCGCACGCCCGTCAAGGGCCTCTCCGACTTCGAGCGTGCTACGCGCAACGTCAAGAAGGGCGATCAGCTGACGCTACGGGTGGAGCGGGGCGACTCCGCGCTCTACGTTGCCGTCACGCCGGGAAACGCGTAGGGCGTTGAGGCGCGCTGCACGGCGCCGGGACGCGGACGGCGTCCAGGCGCCTGCGGCGTGCGCGGCATGTCCGCCACGCGATGCCGAACAGCATGCGCGGGCATCGGGCTGCAAGCGTCGGACCTTGCAGCGGCCGCGCATCTGCGGGCGCCGGCGCCATCGGCACGTGAGATGCACATGTCGAGAGCACGTGACGACGCGCCGTCGACGCGTGCAGAGCGCACCGACGACGTGGAGGAGCGGACGACACGATGACGCCGATCGGACGACGGAGATGGGCGCTGGCTGAAGGGTACATTCCGGCGTGGAGTCACGGACCGGAGCCCGAGATGCTGAGCCACGAGACCGTCTGCCTCCTCAACGCCGGCTCACAGCCGGCACACGTCGAGATCACGCTCTACTTCGCGAGTCGGGCGCCGGCCGGTCCGTACCGGCTCGTGGTTGGCGGCGAGCGGACGCTGCATCTGCGCTTCAACGAGCTGAAGGATCCCGAGCCGGTTCCCCGCGGCACCGACTACGCGAGCGTGATCGAGTCCGACGTCCCGATCGTCGTGCAGCACACGCGGCTCGATTCGCGGCAGTCGGAAAACGCGCTGATGACGACGGTCGCGTACGCGGAGGACTGAGTCGGTCGGCCCGCTAGAGGACGCCCCGGAGCGGGAGCGCCAGGATCTCGAAGAGCCGCCGCCACACCGGCCGCTGCCGCCAGGTCGCGACGTCGAGGCGGCGTGCGAGACGCAGATCCGTCTCGAAGATCCGCGTCAGCTCGCCCGCAACGCCCGCGTCGTACGCGGCGACGTTGAGCTCGCGGTTCAGGCCGAGCGAGCGCATATCGACGTTCGCGCTGCCGATGCTGGCCCAGCGGTCGTCGATGACGAGCGTCTTGGCGTGCAGGCGGGCCGCGGTGTACTCGTAGATCTCGATGCCGGCGGTCAGCAAGCGTCCGTAGGTGTGCCGTCCCGCCGCGCGCACGATGTTCCAGTCGATCGGTCCCGCCAGCAGTAGTTGCACGCGCACGTGGCGCTGCGCGGCCGCGCAGAGCGCGTCGAAGACGCGGGCGTCGGGGACGAAGTACGGCGTGGTGATGAGGATGGAGCGCCGGGCCGAGGCGATGGCGAGAAGCAACGTCGTGTAGACGCTCGTGTCGCCGTGCTCGGGGTCGCTGGCGATGACCTGCATTGCCGCGCCGCCGCCGCGGGCGAGCGGCGGAAAGAAGGCGGCGCCGCCGAGCACCGCGCCCGTCGCGTCGGCCCAGGCCCGCACGAATTCCGCCTGCAGCTGGCTGACGATCGGGCCCTCCAGGCGGACGTCGGTCTCGCGCCAGTGATCCGGCTGGCGGCCATTGCCGGTCCACCGTCGCCCGACGCCCCAGCCGCCGGTGAATCCGACCGTTCCGTCGACGACCAGGATGCGCTGGTGGTTCCGATGATTGAGCTCGGTGACGTGAGAAAGCGGGTGGAACATCACGACCCGGCAGCCGGCGGCTTCGAGGCGCTGCCGGTGCGCGTCCGGCATCGCAAGGGCGCCGAACGCGTCGAGGAGGATGCTCACGCTGACCCCCGCGCGACAGCGCTCGGCCAGGGCATCGGACAGCGTCGAGCCGATCGCACCCGCGTCCCAGAAGTACTGCGCGTACGTGATCGTGTGCCGTGCGCGCCGTATGTCGGTGAGCACGGCCGGGAAGAGCTGCTCGCCGTTCTGTAAGATGCGAGCCGCGTTGTCCGGCTCGATCGGAGCGCCGGCGTAGGCCTCCATCGTGCGCGCGAACGCCGGCGTTCCGACGACGACGTCCGGCAACGGCGCGCGGAGGGGCAGCGTCGCGCATCCGCCGGCGGCGAGCGCCGCCAGCGCGACGACGAGGCATGCGACGATCGGCTGCGGACGAGTCAGCACCGACCGCCGGTGCTACGCCACCGTGTCACGACGCGACGGCGTGCGACGCTGGAGCGTCCGGACGCTGAGCCCCAGAATGCGCGCGGCCGCGCGCTTGTTGCCGTTCACCTGGGCGAGCACGCGGCGGATGTAGTCGTCCTCGAGCTCGGCCAGCGTCGGCGTCGGCCCCGAGTCGGACGCGACTCTCGGCGCCGGGAGCGGGGAGGTGAGATCCGGGAGGGCCAGGACATCGCCGGTCGCCAGCGTCACCGCGCGCTCGACGACGTTCTCGAGCTGTCGCACGTTGCCGGGCCAGCGCTGCTGCTTCAGCCACGCGATGGCGTCCGGGCTCAAACTCCGGACGTCCTTGCCGAGCCGTGCGGCGAAGCGCGTGAGAAAGTGCTGGGCGAGCGCGGGGATGTCCTCGGTCCGCTCCCGCAGCGTCGGCAGCTGGAGCGGGATGACGGCGAGGCGATAGTAGAGATCGGCACGAAAGTGTTTCTGATCGACCAGCGTGGCGAGATCCTGATTCGTGGCCGTGATCACCCGCAGGTCGACCGGGATCTCCTCGCCGCCGCCGACCCGGCGCAGCTTGCGCTCCTGCAGCACGCGAAGCAGCTTGGACTGCAGGCCGAGCGGCATGTCGCCGATCTCGTCGAGAAGCAGCGTTCCCGTCTCCGCCTCGGCGAACAGGCCGCGGCGGCGCTGCGAGGCGCCGGTGAACGCGCCCTTTTCGTAGCCGAACAGCTCCGACTCCAGCAGCGTTTCCGGGATCGCCGCGCAGTTCACCGCCACGAACGGTCCGTGCCCGCGACGGCTCGCCGCGTGGATGGCGCGGGCGGCGAGCTCCTTCCCCGTGCCGCTCTCGCCGAGCAGGAGCACCGCCGCGTCGCTGTCGGCGATCGCGACGATCTGCGCCTTGAGCGTACGCATGGCCGGCGAGTCACCGATGAGCGCCTCGAGTCCCTCGGGCGCCGCCGATGGGTGATCGACGGCGCCGCGCGGGCCTCGACGCCGGCGATCGAGTGCCCGCCGGACGGCGGCGGCGACGTCGCCGAGCTTGAACGGCTTCGTCAGATAATCATGCGCGCCTTCGCGGAGCGCGGTCACGGCGCTCTCGAGTGTGCCGAACGCCGTGATGAGAATGACGTCGGCCTCCGGGCGAGCCCGCTTGACGTGGCGCAGCACCGCGAGCCCGTCAACCCCTTCCATGACGAGATCGGTCACGACCACGTCGAAGTGCTGACGGTCGAGCAGCGTGACCGCCTCGGCGCCGCCCGTCGCCGCCGCGGCGCGGAAGCCCTGATGCTGGAGGTACCGGGCGACCATGGCCGCCATCTCGGCATCGTCGTCGACGATCAGGATGTCAGCGTCCATCGCTTGCTCCCTCTGCCAGGGGAAGCCACACGGTGGCCGTCGTTCCGGCGCCCTCGCCGCTCGCGATCGACACGTCACCGCCGTGGGCGGCCACGATGTCGCGCGAAATGGTGAGGCCGAGGCCGGTGCCGACACCCGCGGGCTTCGTGGAAAAAAACGGCTCGAAGATGCGCGCCTGGTCGGCGGCTGGAATGCCGCAACCGGTGTCTTGCACCGTGATCGCCAGGCCGGGACAGCCGCCGTCGTCCCGGCGGCCCGCGGAGACCACGACGGTCCCATTCGCCGGCGTCGCTTCGAGCGCGTTGATGATGAGGTTGATCAACACCTGCTGCATCTGGTGCGGATCGGCAGAGACCGGGGGCAGGTCGGGCGAAACCCGGGCTGCCAACCGCACGCGGCGACGCCGGGCGACATGGTCCATCAACGGCCACACGTGCTCCACGATCTCGGCGATCCGGACCGTCTCCACCACCGGCTTCTGCTGTCGCGCGGTGTCCAGGAGGGCGCGAATGATGCCGGAGATGCGATCGATCTGTCGGACGATCCCGGTCAGCTCGGTGCGCCGCTCGTCCCCGGGCGGAAGGGAATCGAGCACCATCTCGGCGCGGCCGGAGATGATGTTCAGCGGCGTGCCGACCTCGTGCGCGATGCTCGAAGCAAGCTTGCCCACGATGGCGAGTCGCTCGGCATGGCGGAGGTGCTGCTGCAGGTCCAGCGCGCGCTCCGTCTGTGTCTGCAGCGCCGCGCGCGCCGCCCCGAGCTGGCTGGCCATGGCGTTGAACGTCTCGGCGACGTGGCCGAGCTCGTCGCGACGATCCGTCGGCGCACGGGCGTCGAGATGTCCCTCCTTGAGCCGAATGATGGCGTCGTTCAGCCTCGAAAGACGATTGAAAACCTGACGCTGCAGCGCGACACCGATGGCCACGGCCACCGAGACCGCGACGAGCCCGAGCCGCAGGAAGACGTCCCGGACGGCGGCGCGGCGCTGCGCGGCGATGTTGCGCGCGATCTGGACGAGCTCGAGTGCCGCTACCGGCGCGCCGTCGACGCCCCGGACCGGTGCGATGTGGAACAGGACCAGCTGGCCGCCGCTGCGTTCCTCGAAGCTCACCGGGATCGCGTCGCGCAGGACCGAGCGCACCTCGGGGACTGCCCGACGGTCATCGACGTCCAGGCTGTTCGAGACGACGATCGGGCGGGCATCGCGGTCGAAGAGGCGAATGCGGTCAATGTGCTGCTGACGCCGTGCCAGGTGCTGCAGCGACCGCTGCAGCCACTCGGGCTCGGGAGTGCCTCCCGGCTCCAGCGCAGCGGCCAGGACGTCGGCGCTCCGCGCCAGGATGTCGTGGTCGGACTTCAGGAGCGCCGTGTATTCCTGTCGTACCCGGATGGTTCCGTGCACGCCGATCGCAAGCAGCAGCGGAACGAGCACACTGAGGCCGAGCCGCCAGCGCAGGCCCATACTCCGGACGATACCGTGCGCGCCATCCACTCGCCACTCGACGCAGACCTCGAAAGGCGGTCCCGCGCTCGGAGCTCGTCGCGATCTGGCGGGGCCTCGCGGGCCCGGCCTCGCGGTCGAGTGCCGGCCTGACGGCTGGACGCTGGCATCGCCGTCGCATCCGCTGATGTCAACCTGTGAAGGAGGTGGCTCATGCCAGCGCGAAGCTCGATGCCAAGCACGATCAAGCGGTCGTCGCCGAAGGCCCAGCGCACGTGGTCCAAGACTCACGACCATGCCGTCGACGAGTATGGCGAGGGGGCGCGCGCCCATCGCACCGCCTTTGCCGCGGTGAAGCACTCGTTCGAGAAGAAGGGGGACCGCTGGGTCGCCAAGGACCACAAGGGACCGTCCGACCCGCGCGCCAGGCACGGCGGCAAGGCGGCGCGCCAGGGCAAGGGAGAGACGTTCGGCGGTGTGGATTACGAAGGCCACTCGAAGCACGAGCTCTACGAGCGCGCCAAGGATCTCCACGTCGAGGGGCGCTCGAAGATGTCGAAGAAGGAGCTGGCGCGGGCGATCGCCCGCAAGCAGTGACGCGACCGCCGGAATTTGACTGGGCGCCGCTCGGTGCGCGACCATGACGTGATGAAGGTCCTCGTCGTCGACGATTCCCCGCCGCGTCAGCGACTGCTAACCGCGCTTCTCCGCCAGGCCGGCCACGACGTCGTGAGCGCGGCCGACGGCGAGGCCGCCCTCGAGGCGCTCGCCGGTCAGGTCGTCGACGTGGTGGTGTCGGATGTGAGGATGCCGCGCATGGACGGCTTCCAGCTGTGCCGGCGTCTCCGCACCGACCCCCGCTGGGCCCGACTGCCGTTCGTGTTCTACAGCAGCATCTTCATCGGCGATCGGGCGCACGAGCTCGGCATGGACCTCGGCGCGACCGCGTACCTCG
>Ga0070741_10013877_pt1 | contig 14102 bp, 12 predicted proteins | sample Coa_R1_4_FD_66440 | JGI IMG/M metagenome (GOLD analysis project Ga0070741, IMG submission 66440) | Surface soil microbial communities from Centralia Pennsylvania, which are recovering from an underground coalmine fire - Coalmine... | ecosystem: Environmental > Terrestrial > Soil > Unclassified ... | reverse complement strand
CTCAGCTTCCTCGGCAACAAGCTCTGGAGCTTCAAGGCCCGCGCCTGAGGCCGGCCGCGGGCGCCAGCCCGAGCGCGCCGGCGCCCTCAGGGGGCCTGATGATCCAGACCTATACTCTGACCTCGGCCCCTTCCGGAGGATCCTCGTGCAGGAGATGGTGATCTACGGCGTCAGCTTTGACATGGTTGGCAAGCAGCCGATCGTGCTCTTGAAGACCGTCGACGGCAACAAGTTCCTGCCGATCTGGATCGGCCATCCCGAGGCCGCCTCGATCCTGATGAAGCTCCAGGGCGCGGGCACCCCTCGCCCGATGACGCACGACCTGCTGTGTGACATCCTGGGCGAGCTGGACGTCAAGTGCACCCAGGTCTCGGTCACCGAGCTGCGCGAGAACACCTTCTTCGCGTCGATCACGCTCAGCGTGGCGGGCCGCGAGCTGGAGATCGACTCGCGCCCCAGCGACGCGATCGCCCTCGCCGTGCGGTCCGGCGCTCCGATCTACGCCGCGGAGGAGGTCATCTCGGAGTCGGCGATCGAGTTCGAGCACGACGTCGAGGAGTCCGAGGACGTGGTCGAGAAGTTCAAGGAGTTCCTGGACCAGGTGTCGCCTGAGGATTTCGCCGCCGGCGACTCCTGAGCGGCGCGTATGCCGGCGCCGGCCGGCGTCCTTCGGTCGCTCGTGTGCAGAGCACACTTCGCTCCCTCACTCCTTGGCCGGCTTGGCCTACGCGCCGCTCAGACCCGTTGCTCGTGAGGCCTTCGCGCTCAGACTCGTCGCGTCTCCCGGGCGCGTCGCCGGCCCGACGCGTCGCACACCTGCCGCGTGTCGCCGACCGATCGCCTCGTCAGCCCGCCGCCGGCGCCCGCTCGCGCGTGAACGCGCTCTCCAGCATCAGGCCTACCAGCTCGTCGAAGGAGATCCCGTCCGCGTCGGCGGCTTGAGGTAGCAGGCTCGTCTCCGTCATGCCGGGGACGACGTTCGCCTCGAGGACCCACAGCTCGGCCGTCTCGTGGTCGACCATCAGGTCGATGCGCGCGAAGCCGTGGCAGCCGAGCAGCTCGAAGACCTCGACCGCGAGCTCCTGGGCGCGGTGGGTGATCTCGGACGGCAGCTCGGCCGGGCAGACGAACGTCGTCATCCCGATGCCGTAGCGCGACTCGTAGTCGTAGAACCCCTCTTCGCGCGGCACCGCCTCGACGACCGGCAGGGCGCGAGCACGCTCGTGCGGGCCGCCGGCTGCCAGCACCGACACCGCGAGGTCGCGCCCCCGCACGTGGCGCTCGATCAGCACCGTGCCGTCGTAGGAGAACGCGCCCACCATCGCGCCCGGCAGCTCCGAGCTGGAGCTGGCGAACTTGACGCCGAGCGCGGACCCGCCGCGTGCGGGCTTCACGACCAGGGGAAAACCGAGCCGCCGCTCGATCGTCGGCACCGCGGCGCCCGCGCCGAGGTCGCGGACCGCGCTCTGGCGCAAGGACGAGAACTCGGGTGTCGGGATGCCGGCCTCGCGCATCAGCTGCTTGGCGAGCACCTTGTCGGTCCCGCGGGCGCAGGCGGCGGGCGGGGAGCCCGTGTACGGGAGCCTCAGCGCCTCCATCAGCGACTGCACGGTTCCGTCCTCTCCCTGCGCCCCGTGCAGCGCGATGAACACGGCATCCGGGCCCAGCTCGATCAGCCGCTCGACCAGATCGGCGCCGGCGTCGATGCCCGAGACCTCGTGCCCGAGCCCCTGCAGCGCGTCCTCGACCTGTGCCCCCGAGCGCAGCGAGACAGAGCGCTCGAGCGAGCTGCCGCCCTTCAGCACGGCAACCCGGCGCGGAGCGCTCATCGATCCTGGGTGCGGCGTCCTCGCCCGGCGTCTTTCCGGCGCGGGAGCTCGACCACGTCGGCCAGGCCCTCCGCGTCCTCGCGGACCGGCGGCTCGCCGGTCTGGCCTGCCGCCCCCGCGGCGGGCGCCGTCCCGGTGAGCGATCCGAGCAGACCGAGCTGCCGCGAGATCGCGCGGCCGATCCGGGCGATGCCCTCGCGGATGTCCGGCTCCGGGATGCCGGCGAAGTTCAGGCGCATCGAGGAGGCGCCGCTGCGGCCGTCCATGTAGGCGGCGCGGCCGGGAACGAACGCGACCCGCTCGGTGCGCGCGAGCGCGAGCAGGTCCGTGGTGTCGATGCGCTCATCGAGCGTCGCCCACACGAACAGGCCTCCCTCGGGGTGTGTCCAGGCCGCGCTCGACCCGAAATGCTCGGCCAGCGAGGCGACCATCACGTTGCGGCGCTCGCGGTAGAGGTCGCGCAGGTTCTCGACGTGGCGCAGCCACGCACCCTCATCGGCGAAGTACGAGGCGACGAACATCTGCGTGACCGGGGACGCACAGAGGTCGGTGCCCTGTTTGCAGAGGTTGAGCTTCTCGAGCACGGGGCGCGGCGCCACGGCCCAGCCGAGGCGCAGGCCGGGCGAGAGGATCTTGGAGAAGGTGCCGAGGTAGATCACGAGGTCGGAGGCGCTGCCCTGCCCGACGGCGGCCGCGTCCAGCGAGTAGAGAGTCGGCAGCGGCTCGCCCTCGTAACGCAGCATCCCGTACGGGTTGTCCTCGAGCACGAGCAGCTCGCGCTCGCGCGCCACCTCGACGAGCCGCCGCCGTCTCGGCAGCGACATCGTGACGCCCCCGGGGTTCTGGAAGTTGGGGATGGTGTAGATGAACTTGGGCTGGCGCCCTTCGCGGGCGAGCTCGTCGAGCGTCTCCTCGAGCGCGTCGATCGGCATCCCGTCCGCGTCCATCTCGATCTGCACGACGTCGGCCTGGTAGGCGCTGAAGCTGGGGATCGCGCCCGGATAGGTGGGCGCCTCCGCGACGATCACGTCGCCGGGGTCGATCAGCGTCTTGCAGACGAGGTCGATCACCTGCTGGCCGCCGGTCGTCACGATCACGTCGGCCGGGTCGATCGCGGTGCCCTCGGCGGCCATCACCTGCGCGACGCACGCGGCGGTCGCCGCCATCCCCTCGGTCGGCCCGTACTGAAGGGCGCGCGCCGTCTCGTGGGAGACCTCGCCCATCAACCGCTCGTAGAGCTCGGGCGGGAAGGTCGAGGTGTCGGGCAGGCCGCCGGCGAGCGAGATCACATCAGGCTGCTCGGTGAGCGCCATCATCTCGCGCATCGCCGAGCTCTTCATGCCGCGCGTGCGGGATGCGAACAGCGCCTCGTAGCGCGCCAGCTCGTGCGCGGTGGGGCGCGTGCCGCGCCCGCCGGGAGTGCCAGATCGCTCCATTGCCCACGTGCTCCATTCGCCGTTCGACGGTTGCCACCTGGGATCGCAACCGCCCTGCCGGGGCAGTCCTCTATCGTCCTGGCGATCCGGTGCCGGCACCGGGACGGTAGCGCAACGGCAAAGCGATGAACGGACTCTTCTTCTACATCGGACTCGGCATCGGCCTCGCCGCCGCGTGCGGCCTGCGACCGTTTCTCCCCGTCCTGCTGGCCGGCGCGCTCGGCTCGGCGAACGCGCTCGGCGTGGACTTCCCCGCCGGCAGCTACCACTTCCTGGAGTCCTCCTGGTGGCTGCTCGTCGTCGCCGTCGCGTTCGCGCTCGCGTGGGCCGTGCAGCTGCTCTTCGGGCTCTCGCCCGTCTACGACCCGGTGACGCGCGAGCCGCGCCGCGACCCGCTCGCGGCCGCGCTGACGGGCATGGCCTTCGGCGGTGGCGCTGTGCTCTTCGCGGGCACGCTGGCCGCGCACGGCGACGCGCCGTGGCCAGGCGTCCTCGGCGGGCTGGCGGTCGTCGCGCTCGCCCAGCGCGTCGCCGCGCCGGTGATCTGGGGCGCCCGGCGCCGGCTCACCGACAAGCCGGCGCGGGAGTCGCTGACGCTCTACCTCGACGGGGCCGCGCTGGTGGCAGCCGCGCTCGTGTGCGCCCTGCATCCGCTCGGCTACGTCGCGCTGGCCGCGCTGCTGTGGCTGCTCATCCGGCGCCGCTCGCGAGCCGGCGAGAAGTACGCCGGCCTGCGCATCCTCGGTCGTTAGTGCCCCTCAAGCCGGCAAAGCTCGTGCTGTGCGTGATCGACGCGATGGCGCCGGAGATGCTCGAGCGAACGATCGCCGCGGGCACCGCGCCGGTGCTCGAGCGCCTCGTGCGGGACGGCACCTATGTCCCCGACTGCGTCGCCGCGTTCCCTTCTGTGACCCCCGTCTGCGCCGCTTCGATCGTGACGGGCCGGGGCCAGGACCGGCACCGGATCCCGGCCATGAACTGGTACCACCGCGAGGAGGAGCGCTATGTGGAGTACGGCTCGAGCTTCCGCGCCGCGCAGCGCTTCGGCATCACCAAGCAGCTCACGGACACCGTCTACAACATGAACCGCGCGCATCTCTCTCCGGAGACGCCGACCGTGTTCGAGTCGCTCGACGACGCGGAGGTCCGCACGGCGGGGACGACGTACCTGATGTACCGGGGGCGTCACCGGCACGAGCCGGTACGCGACAGCGCGCTCTCGCGCGTCGCCGCTGCGCTGATGCCGCACGCGGTGATGGGCCCGCGCGAGCTGTTCTACGCCGACATCTTCGCCTCGCAGCGCACGCCGTGCCGCTCCGGCCTCGGCATGCCGGGAATACGCGACCGCCACTCCGGGTGCGTCTCCGAGTACATGGTCGAGCACGACCTCTTCGACTTCCTGCTGCTCTCCCTGCCGGACAACGACTGGCACTCGCACAAGCGCGGACCGGAGGGCCAGCTCACCTCGCTGGCGCAGGCCGACCTTCAGCTTGCGCGCGTCGCGGACGCCGCGGGCGGGCTCGACGCGTTCCTCGACGAGCACGCCGTGATCGTGATGGCCGACCACTCGCAGGCCCCCGTCACCGACGTCGTCTGGCTCCAGGACGAGCTTGCTGAGCTCGGTGTGCTCGGCCCGCGCCGCCCGGCGCGCGGGAGCAAAGGGGCGCGGGGCGAGGACGCCGAGCCCCGTATCGCAGTCTGCCCGTCACAGCGCGCCGCGATGGTCTACGCGCTGAACGACGCCGAGCGCGATGCGATGCGGGCGTCGGTCGTCGCGATCGCGACGGCGCTCGACGGTGTCGATCTCGTGATGTGGCTCGAGCGCGACGCGCGCGAGGAGCCGCGCGAGGCGGTCGTCGCGAGCGCCGAGCGCGGCGAGCTGCGTTTCGCGCCGGGCGGGCCCACGCGCGACGCGCGCGGCTGCGGCTGGCGCGTGAGCGGCGAGCTCGCGGTGCTCGGAGCGGAGATCTCCGACGGGCTCCTGTCGAGCCCCGACTACCCCGACGCCCTGGCTCGCGTCTGGTCTGCGCTGATGTGCCAGACCTCCGGCGAGGTCCTGCTGTCGGCCTCGCCCGGCTGGGAGTTCGCGGACTGGGGCCGCCAGGCTCACGTGGGGGGTGGCAGCCACGGCTCGCTCCACGCGAGCGACTCGCTGGGCGCCCTGGTGATCCATGGAGCCGAGCTGCCCGACCCCGTGCCGGCGCAGTGGGCGATCCGCGACGTGGCCGCGGTCGCGCTCTCGCACTTCGGGCTCCCGGCGGCTTCGGCTTGAGCCCGCCGCCTCGCCGCCGCTCCCCGCTGACGGGCGCGCGACGCCAGGGCGTCACGTACATTCGGACGATGCGCCGCGCGACGCCGCTGCTCGCATGCCTTCTCTGCTGCCTGGCCCCCGCCGCTGCCCGGGCGCAGACTCCGGAGCCCGTTCTGGAGCCGGCGGGTGTCGCCGCCGGCTCCCCGCTCACCGTCGCCGGCCCGCTGGGTGCGGCGGCGAGCACCGACTCGGCGTACTCGGCCGGCTCGGTTGCCTCGGTGCGCTCGGGCGCCTCGACGAGCCACAGCATCCCCAACCCCGAAGCACCGGTCCCGGTGCCGCCGTCGAACGTGCCGCCAGCCGGCCGGCGCCTGTCCGCGAACCAGGTGATGGCGATCGCCGAACGGCTGCCGAAGGTCGAGGCCGCGCGCGCCGAATACCCGGGGTCATACGGAGGGGCCTACCTGAAGCCCGCCTTCCGCTGGCAGGTGAGCTACTTCTCGAAGAACGGCAAGAAGGAGATCGCCCAGGTGCAGATCGCCGACCTGTCGGGGGGCGTCGTCGAACAGTGGACCGGCTTCCAGGTAGCGTGGACGATGGCCCGCGGCTACCCCGGGGCGTTCGGCCGGCACGTCAACGCGCTCTACGTGTGGCTGCCGCTGTGCTTCCTCTTCTTCGTCCCGTTCTTCAACTGGCGCCGCCCGCTGGCGCTGCTGCACCTCGACCTGCTGGTGCTGCTCTCGTTCTCGGTCTCGCTCGCGCTGTTCAACCACGCGCACATCTACGGCTCGGTGCCGCTCGTCTACCCGCCGATGCTCTACCTGCTGGCGCGCATGCTCGCGCTGATGCGAAGGCGCCGGCGCGGCGGCGGCGAAGCTGACGGCCCGCCACGGCTGCGTCTGCTGGTGCCCGTGCCGGTGATCGCTGTCGCGGTCGTCTTCCTGATCGGCTTCCGGGTGGCGCTGAACGTCACGGACTCGAACGTGGTCGACGTCGGCTATGCGGGCGTGATCGGCGCCGAGCGCACGGTCGACGGCAAGCCGATGTACGGCGGCTGGCCGAGCGACAACGAACACGGCGACACCTACGGGCCCGTCAACTACGAGGCCTACGTGCCCTTCCAGCAGACGTTCGGCTGGAGCGGGAAGTGGGACGACCTGCCCGCGGCACACGCGGCCGCCCTGTTCTTCGACCTGCTCTCGGTCGCCCTGCTGTTCCTGATCGGGCGAAGATTGCGCGGGCCGACGCTGGGGATCGTGCTCGCCTACGCGTGGGTCTCCTACCCGTTCACCCTGTTCGCGCTGGAGAGCAACAGCAACGACACGCTCGTCGGGGCCCTGGTGCTGGCGGCGCTCCTGGCCGCTACCTACCGCTCGACGTTCGCCGTCGGGGTCCGCGGCGCCACCGCGGTGCTCGCGGGCCTGACCAAGTTCGCGCCGCTGGCGATCGCGCCGCTGCTCGCGACCGACGCGCTGCGATCCGCTCCGCGCCGGCGCCGCCCGCTGGTTCTCGTGGCGTTCCTCGCCGGCTTCGTGGCCGTAGGCGCGCTGGCCGTCTGGCCGGCGCTCGCGCACGATTCGCTGAGGACGATCTGGCAGCGCACGATCGAATACCAGTCGAACCGCGACTCGCCGTTCTCCGTCTGGGGCCTGTACGGATGGAACGCCGCGCATCACCTCGTCGAGGGTGCCGCTCTCGGGCTCGCGATCGCGCTGGCGCTGGTGCCGAGACGCAACGACCTGGTCGGGCTGGCGGCGGGCTGCGCGGCGATCCTGATCGGGGTGCAGCTCGCGGTCGAACACTGGTTCTACCTCTACATCCCCTGGTTCTTCCCGGTCGTGATGGTCGCGCTGCTCGGGCGCTATGCGACGACGCCGGTCAGGGTGAGGCGGGACGCGGCATCAACAGCTGCTCGATCGAGTCGGCCCGAAGTCGTGATGAGCAGCTGATCAGCACGCCCATCAGCCAAGGGTCCTCCTGCGAGGTCTCGAAGCGGACCGGCATCTGGGTCACCAGCGACTCGATCGCCTGCTCGCGCTTGACCCCGATCACACCGCCGCGCGGCCCGGTCATGCCGACATCGGTGATGTAGGCGGTCCCGCCGGGGAGCACGCGCGCGTCCGCTGTCGGCACATGGGTGTGAGTGCCGACCACCGCGGTCACGCGGCCGTCGAGATGCCAGCCCATCGCGACCTTCTCGGAGGTCGCCTCGGCGTGCACGTCGACGAGCACGTGATCGACCTCTCCCAGGGCGCCCAGGGCGGCCTCGATCTCGGTGAAGGCCGAGCGCCCGGCGCGCAGATAGAGGTTGCCGCTGATGTTGACGACGCCGAGGCGCAGCCCGTCGTGCTCGACCACCGTCGTGCCGCGACCGGGCTGGCTGCGCAGGAAGTTCGCCGGCCGGACGATGCGCTCGTTGCTGTCCAGATAGGGGTAGATCTCACGACGGTGGTAGGTGTGGTTCCCGAGCGTGATCGCGTCGACGCCCGCGGCGAACAGCTGGTCGGCGTTCTTCGGCGTGATCCCGAGGCCGCCGGCGGCGTTCTCGCCGTTGACCACCACGAAGGTGAGGTCGTGGCGCCGCCGCAGGACCGGCAGGCAGTCGAGCAGCGTGTCGCGCCCGATGCCCCCGACGATGTCGCCCACGAACAGGATCCGCGCCGCCGCGGACGCGCCGCTTGCGGGCCGGGCGGGGTCCGGTTCCGCCGCCGGGGCCTCAGCCATACTCGGGCGATGGTGGCTGGAAGGTGAGGCTTTTCCGACGCAGGCCCCGCAACCCGGAGCCGGTGGAGGGACCCGTGAGCTCCGAACCGGGCGACGAGGCGGCGCCGCCCGAGAACGAGGAGGAGCGGATCGTCGGCGCGGAGGACGAGAGCCCGCACCGGCCGAAGCGGGCGGTCGTCCCCCGCTGGGTCCAGCTCGTCCTGCTGCCGCTGGCGCTCGTCGCCCTCTGGGCGCTTGCGAAAGCCGCCGGCAAAGTCCTGCTGCTGTTCATCATCGCCGGGCTCATCGCGCTGATCCTCAATCCCGTCGTTGCGCTGGTGCATCGGGACCGCGTCCCACGCGGCTTGGCCGTCCTGGCGGTGTATCTCGCATTCTTCCTGGCGCTCGCGGGCATCGGGATCCTGCTCGCGAACCCTATCTCCCATCAGGTGCAGAGGTTCTCCGACAACCTGCCGAAACTCGAACGCGAAGCCAACAAGCAGTTCGCGACGTTCGAACGGAAACTGAACAAGAGCGGCATCCACGTCCACGTCGTCAAACCCGGCAAAACCTTCGTCCAGAGCCTGTCCGACAAAGTCGGAAAAAGCGCCGGCAAATTCACGTCGTTCGGGACCGAGCTGCTGAAAGAAATCGCGAACGCGATCTTCAACCTGGTGCTGATCTTCGTGCTCTCGGTCTACATGCTGCTCTACGGGCCCGCGATCGGCGCGCTCGTGCGAAGACTCATGCCCTCAGGCGACGGCTCGAAGGCCGACGACTACCCGGCGCTCGTGCAGCGGGCCGTCTCGCGCTACGTCGGCGGCCAGCTCCTGTTCAGCATCGTCATGGGCGTCTCGGCCGGCGTGTCGCTGTACATCTTCGGCGTGCTCGGGATCTTCCCGGACGGCGAGAAGTACGCGGTCGCGTTCGGCGTCTTCTACGGCTTCGCAGAGCTGATCCCGTACATCGGCCCGATCCTCGGCGCGATCCCGGCCGTGCTGGTCGCGCTGTTCACCGAACCGATCAGCGCGCTCTGGGTCGTGCTCCTGTTCATCGGCCTGCAACAGGTGGAGGGGCACGTCGTCGCGCCCCAGCTGTTCGGCCACACGCTGCGCATCAACCCCATCCTCGTGATCTTCGCTCTGCTGCTCGGGCTCGAGGTCCACGGGATCATCGGCGCGCTCGTCGCGCTGCCGATCCTGTCCGTGCTGCGGGAGACCGCGGTCTACCTGCACCGCCACGTCACGTTCGAGCCCTGGGCTGAGGGCAAGCGCGAGCTGTTGTGAGCGCGGCGCTCAGCGTCGAGGCGCTCGGGAAGCGCTTCGGCGACCTGGTCGCGCTCGAAGACGTCAGCTTCGAGCTCGCGCCCGGCGAGCTTCTCGGGGTCCTTGGACCGAACGGAGCGGGTAAGACCACGCTGCTCTCGGCGATCGCCGGCGTGCAGCCGCCGTCGAGCGGGACCGTCAGCCTCGCGCCGCGCCAGGTCGGCTGGGCGCCGCAGCGGGCGGCGCTGTACGGAAAGCTGACGGTGGCCGAGAACCTCGAGCTGTTTGCGCGCCTGGAGCGGGTCGCCGAGCCCCGCGCCGCCGTCGAGGCGATGCTCGAGCAGACAGGCCTCGGGGCGCGGGCCGGCGAGCAGCTCGCGCGGCTCTCCGGGGGCAACCGCCAACGCGTGAACGTGGCCGCGGGACTGCTCGGCGACCCACCCGTCCTGGCGCTCGACGAGCCCTCGGCCTCGCTCGATCCGGCCCAGCGCGAGCGGCTGTGGACGTTCGTGAAGGAGCTGACCGCGACCGGCAGAGCGGTGATCTTCTCGACCCACAACCCGGCCGAGGCCCAGCGTCACGCCGACAGGCTGCTCGTCCTCGACGGAGGGCGGCTGCGCTTCGACGGCACGAGCGGCGAGCTGCTCGCCCGGGCGGGCGCGGGCGAGACCGACCTCGAGCACGCGCTGGTGTGGTTCCTGGAGCACGAGGGGGCAGGCGCGGCGTGAGGGCGCTGCTGCGCAAGGACCTGCTGATCCTCAGGCGCTCGCGGCTGCTGCTCGCGGTCCTCGTCCTCTATCCGGTGGTGATCGCGCTGCTGATCGGCTTTGCGATCTCGCGCGCGCCGTCCCGCCCGCGCGTGGCGATCGTCGACGAAACGGCGCCGGGCGAGACGATCCAGGTCGGCTCGCGCCGGGTGCAGGTCGGCGAATACGCCCATCAGCTCTTCAGCAACGTCGAGCCGGTCGCAGTGGGCTCGCGTGCGCAGGCTCGGCGCCAGGTCGCGGACGGCAAGGTGCTCGCCGCCGTCGTGATCCCCTCGGACATCGCGGCCCGTGTCTCCTCCGGCACCTCGCAGGGGCAGATCGAAGTGCTCTACAACGGCGACGCCCTCGAGCAGTCGCTGGTGCGAGCGCAGCTGCGCTCGGCGCTCGCCGAAGCCAACCTCGGCTTCTCCAGGCAGATCCAGGACGCCGCCGCCGAAGCGATCGACGCGCTGGTGCGGGGCGGCAGCCTCGGAACGCTCGGCGCGCCCTCGAACCTGATCGGGCTGGAGCAGATCCCCGGCGAACTGCGCCGGGTGATCGCGCGCACCCCTGCGGGCCACGACCGCGAAGCGCTCGAGAGGATCGCCCGCTTCGCCGACTTCGCGGCGGCCAACCTCGGGGTCAGCAAGCGCGTGCTGGCCAGCGTGGGGCAGCCGATCGCGATCCACACCGAGCTCGTCCACGGCCGGCGCACGCCGCTGGACAGCTTCGCCGTGGTCGTCGCCGTCGCGATCTCGCTGATGTTCCTCGGCGTCCTTCTCGCCGCCGGGGGGATCGCGCTCGAGCGTGAGGAGCACGTGCTGGCGCGGCTCGTGCGGGGGCTGATCTCGCGCGGGGCGCTGCTGGTCGAGAAGGTCGGCCTCGCCGCGGCCTGCTCGTTCCTGGTCGCGCTTGCGATGCTCGCCGGCGTCGGGATCTTCGTCTCGCTCGACTGGGGCCGCTTCCCGCAATGGCTGCTCGCGCTCGCATGCGGCGCGCTGGCGTTCGCCGCCCTCGGCACGGCGATCGGCTCGCTCGCACGCGACGCGCGGGCGGCCTCGATCGTCGCGTTCCTGATCCTGCTGCCCCTGATCTTCCTCGCGCTGGTGCCCGCGGGCGCGGTCGGGCACGGCTTCTACGACGTGATCTCGGTGATCTCGTTCGTGTTCCCGTTCAAGGCCGCGCTGCAGGCGCTCGACGCGGCGGTCAACGGCGCCTCGCCGTCGCTCGGCGGCCCGATCGCACACCTGATCGGGCTGACCGCCCTGTTCGCCGTGCTTGCACGCGCGGGGCTCCGCCGCGCGCTCTGAGGCTCCGTCGCCCGTCACGGAACGCTGCGCGACGCGCCTGCCGCCCCCGCTTCCCCTCTACCCTGAGAAGGACATGGCCTTTCCACAGACCCGCATGCGCAGGCTGCGCGCGAGCGCCTCCCTGCGCGGGCTCGTGCGCGAGACCGACCTGCGCCCCGGCGCGCTGATCCTGCCGCTCTTCGTTGCCGAGTCGCAGGGCGACTGCGGCCCGATCGATGCGATGCCCGGGGTCTCGCGCCTGACCGTCGGCGAGGCGGTCGCCGAGTCTCGTGCCGCCGCGCAGCTGGGTGTCGCGGGCGTGATGCTGTTCGGCATCCCCGCCGAGAAGGACGAGCACGGCTCGGCCGCGTGGGACGAGGAGGGCGCGGTCCAGCTCGCGACGGCCGCCATCAAGCGCGAGCTGCCGCAGCTGCTGGTGCTCACCGACGTCTGCCTGTGCGAGTACACGACACACGGCCACTGCGGCGTGCTTCGCACGGACGGGGCTGTCGACAACGACGCCACGCTCGAGCTGCTCGCCCGCGCCGCGGTCAGCCACGCCCGTGCGGGCGCCGACATCGTCGCGCCGTCGGACATGATGGACGGGCGCGTGGGGGCGATCCGCGCAGAGCTCGACAGCGAGGGCTTCACCGAGGTGCCGATCCTCGCCTACTCCGCCAAGTTCGCCTCCGCTTTCTACGGTCCCTTCCGGGAGGCCGCGGGGTCTGCTCCCGCGTTCGGCGACAGGCGCTCCTACCAGATGGATCCCGCCAACGGCCGCGAGGCCGTCAGGGAGGCCCTGCTCGACGTGCAGGAGGGAGCCGACATGGTGATGGTCAAGCCGGCGCTCGCCTACGGCGATCTGATCAGAGCCGTCGGAGAGGCGACCGGGATGCCCGTGGCGGCATACAACGTCAGCGGCGAGTATGCGATGGTCAAGGCCGCTGCGGCGGCCGGTCACATCGACGAGCGCGCGACGGTGCTCGAGATCCTCACCTCGCTGCGCCGGGCCGGCGCCGACACGATCATCACCTACCACGCAAAGGACGCCGCGGGATGGCTAGCCGAGAAGAGCTGATCAGCGAGGACGCCGACGCCCGCCGCGCGGCAGCCGCTACTCCGAAGATCCGTTCGCGCAAGGACGGCGCCGCCGTTCCGCTCGACGAGGTCGACCGGCGGCTGCTGAACCTGATGCAGGGGAGCTTCCCGATCGCGCCGCGGCCCTACCAGCACGTCGCCTCGCTCGCCGGGATCTCCGAGCAGGAGGCGATGGAGCGGGTCCGCCGACTGCTGGAGAAGCGCATCATCCGGCAGGTCACGCCGATCTTCGACACGCGCGCGCTGGGCTACTCCTCGATGCTCGTCGCCGCGAAGGTCGATGCCGACCATCCGCACCGGGCCGCGCAGGTGATCAACGCCCATCCGGGTGTCTCGCACAACTACCTGCGCAACCACGAGTTCAACCTGTGGTTCACGATCGCCACCGAGCCCGACTCCGAGCTCGGGCTCGAGGGGACGCTCGACGTGCTCGCCCGCGAGTCCGGCGCCGAGTCGGTGCGCCAGCTGCCGACGCTGAAGCTCTTCAAGATCCGCATGGACCTCGAGATGGAGGCCGGCACGGACGCGCTCGCGAGCGCAGCCGCGGTGACCGAGCCGATCGAGCTGGAGCCCCAGCCCTACGACGAGCGCGACATCGCGGTGATCCGCGCGCTGCAGGGCGACATGCCGGTCGTGGAGGAGCCGTACGCGGCCGCGGCCGCACAGCTGGGGATGGAGCAGCCCGAGCTGCTCGACCATCTCGCGGGCATGCAGGAGCGCGGGCTGCTGCGGCGCGTCGCCGCGATCCTCTTCCACCGCCGCGCCGGCTTCTCGGCCAACGGCATGGGCGTCTGGAAGGTTCCGGACGAGCAGATCTACGACATCGGCTGCCGCATGGCGGCGGTACGGGGGATCTCGCACTGCTACCAGCGGCCGACCTACGCCGACTGGCCCTACTCGGTCTTCACGATGGCCCACGGACGCTCGAAGGAGGAGTGCGACGCGATCCTCGACGCGATCGCCGAGCAGACGGGGATCTCCGAGCGGGCGACGCTCTACTCCTCCACCGAGTTCAAGAAGATCCGGCTGCTCTATTTCACGGACGAGTTCAAGGACTGGGAGCGCAGGCACGCTTGAGCGGGTCGCGGTGATGGCCTCGCTCACCGACAGCCGGTCGGCCGAGTTGTATCGACGAGCCCTCGCGCGGCTTCCCGGAGGAGTCAACTCCCCGGTGCGCGCGATGGGCGCGATCGGCCGCGACCCGCTGTTCATCGAGCGCGGTGAGGGTCCCGAGCTGATCGACGTCGACGGCAACCGGTTCGTCGACTACGTGTGCTCATGGGGCCCGCTGATCCTCGGCCACGCGCACCCGGCGGTGATCGAGGCGGTCGACGCCGCCGCGGCTCGCGGCACGAGCTTCGGCGCCCCGACCGCCGGGGAGGTCGATCTGGCCGAAGAGGTCTGCGCGCGGTTCTCCGCCGTGGAGATGGTTCGGATGACCTCGTCGGGGACCGAGGCGTCGATGACCGCTGTGCGCCTCGCCCG
>Ga0070741_10013875_pt1 | contig 14103 bp, 13 predicted proteins | sample Coa_R1_4_FD_66440 | JGI IMG/M metagenome (GOLD analysis project Ga0070741, IMG submission 66440) | Surface soil microbial communities from Centralia Pennsylvania, which are recovering from an underground coalmine fire - Coalmine... | ecosystem: Environmental > Terrestrial > Soil > Unclassified ... | reverse complement strand
CGTATTCTTCATTGGTGAGTATGGTGGCCAGGATCACCGGCTCTTCAATCTTGGCAATCTCACTCTGGTTGGGCCAGCGTGAAGGATTATCGACCTCAATTTTTTCGCCGTCGGTTTTCGTGATCATATAGCGCACGCCCGGCGCTGTTGTGATCAGGTCTAAGCCAAATTCGCGCTCCAACCGCTCCTGGATGATTTCCATGTGCAGCAATCCCAGAAACCCGCAGCGAAAACCAAAGCCCAGTGCAGCAGAACTCTCAGGCTCAAAGAAGAACGAAGAATCATTCAACCGTAATTTTTCCAGGGCCTCACGCAATGCCGTGTGCTCATGCGCATCCACCGTGTAAAGTCCGGCAAAAACCATAGGCTTGAGCTCTTCAAAGCCCGGCAGCGGTTCAATGGCAGGACGTTCATCGTCTGTAATAGTGTCGCCAATCTTGGTATCAGCTACGTTTTTGTTGTTGGCGATCATGAAACCCACTTCGCCCGCAACAAGCTGGTCCACTTCCACTGACTTGGGCGTGAGCACGCCCAACGTTTCCACTTCCAGAACTTTGCCATTCCACCACAACCGCACTTTCATGCCTTTGCGCAACGTGCCTTGAAAAATGCGCGCCAGTACGATCACGCCGCGATAGGGATCAAACCAGGAATCAAAAATCAGGGCCTGCAGCGCGTTTTCCGGATCGCCTTTGGGCGGAGGCAGCCTGTGCACGATTGCTTCCAGCAACTCCGGTACGCCCAAACCACTTTTGGCGCTTACCAGCATGGCATCTTTTGTGTCCAGGCCAACGGTTTGCTCGACCATCTCTTTCACGCGTTCAATGTCAGCGCTGGGGAGATCGATTTTGTTGATAACTGTAATAATTTCCAGGCCGTGATTGATGGCCAGGTAAGCATTGGCCAATGTCTGCGCTTCCACGCCCTGCGATGCGTCCACCACCAGCAGCACGCCTTCGCATGAAGCCAGCGACCGCGAAACTTCATAAGAAAAATCCACGTGTCCCGGCGTATCGATCAGGTTGAGCTGGTATTCCTTGCCGTCTTTGGCCGTGTATTTCATGCGCACGGCATGGGCCTTGATGGTAATGCCGCGCTCCCGCTCCAGGTCCATTGCGTCCAACACCTGCTCCTGCATCTCACGCTGAGAGAGGGATCCCGTCAGCTCCAGCAGGCGGTCTGAAAGCGTGGATTTGCCATGGTCAATGTGCGCGATGATGGCAAAGTTACGGATGTATGCGCGGTCCATGCGGATGGGCTTTAGTCTTTCATTTTAGCATTCGGGGCAGGTACATACCGGACAGAGGTTGCGCAACTGCCCGCTTGCAAGTATTCTTCGAGGTTTCCATAAGGTGAACAAATGCGACGAATACTTCCCGCTTTGGCAGTCCTCTATTGCACGACGATTTGTGTTGCTCAGCCGCAAGCTCAAACACCTACCAAAGATTTCATCCGCGTCCAGTCTCCGGTGATCGCTCTTGAGCACGTACGCGTGATTGATGGCACTGGTGCTCCGGCCCAGGCTGATCAAACCATCGTGATCTCCGGCGGCAAGATTACGGCCATCGGCAAAGCTGGTGCTGTGCCCGTCCCCGCCGATGCAAATCGCATGGATTTCACCGGCTACTCCGCGCTCCCTGGCCTGGTTGGCATGCACGACCATCTTTTTTATCCCGCGGGCGGCGGGCTGTACCACGATATGCCGTTCACCTTCCCCCGGCTTTATCTTGCGCTTGGCGTGACTACCATCCGCACTACCGGGAGCATTGAGCCTTATACCGATCTTGAAATCAAGAGGGCCATTGATGAAGGCAAGATTCCCGGCCCTAAGATGAATGCCACCGGCCCTTATCTGGAAGGCGAAGGCATTCCGCTGCTGCAATTGCACCAGCTCACCGGGCCTGATGATGCGGTGCGGACGGTGGAATACTGGATTGCTGAAGGGGCGCACTCCTTTAAGGCTTACAACTTCATCACGCGGGCTGAGCTGAAAGCCGCGATTGAAACCGCGCACAAGCACGGCATCAAGGTGACCGGGCACCTGTGCTCCATTGGCTTCCGTGAAGCCGCCGAACTCGGCATTGACAATCTGGAGCACGGCCTGGCCGTAGACACAGAGTTTTTTCCTGGCAAGAAGCCTGACGTCTGTCCCAATCCCAATCAGGCTATGGCTGCCGCAGCCAAACTTGAGATATCAAGTGAGCCGATCCAGACCACGATCAAAACACTCGTTGATAGACACGTGGCTTTAACTTCCACTCTGCCGGTCTTTGAGCAGTTTGTCGCCTCGCGGCCAGACGTGCCTCAGAAGGTGCTCGACCTGCTCAGCGATGATGCACGCAAAGCTTATCTGGGAACCCGCAAGCGCATTGCGGAGAGCAAGCAGCCAAGCCCAGGAGCGGCAATGTTCCAAAAAGAGATGGAATTTGAACGCGCTTTTGTTAAAGCCGGAGGGACGCTGCTGGCGGGTCTCGATCCCACCGGAATTGGCGGCATTATTGCCGGGTTTGGCGATCTTCGTGAGGTCGAGCTATTGGTTGAAGCAGGCTTTACGCCCCTGGAGGCAGTGCAGATTGCAACCATGAATGGCGCACAATTCCTTGATGAAGCTGACCGCATAGGCTCGCTTACACCCGGCAAGCAAGCGGACATCATGCTGGTAAAAGGCGATCCCTCAACAAAAATCTCCGACATTGAAAATGTGGAGCTTGTCTTTAAAGATGGCGTAGGCTGGGATTCACAAAAGCTGATCGATTCGGTTAAAGGGCAGGTGGGGATTCATTAATGGAAAGAAAATTGGGATGCAATTTTTATTGCTGTTTTCTTTCCGTCTGCCTTCAAACTGAAAATTGAGAAGCCATTCCGCTGCTGCAACCATCCCAATCCTACGCAGGCAGAATGAGATGAAGATTGCTTGGTCGCTGGTAACCGTCCTCTATCTGGCTTCTTCCATCAACCATAAGCCGATAATATCGGCAAAGATGGGCTCCGTCAGCACGGCGCAGTGTCGCCAGGGAAATGGTCGATACGATTTGCATGTCGGAGGAACAATCAAATTTACGAATGTTTCGAATCATACCCTTCTCTTGCCCAAAAAAATTGATGTGGTGCGTACGTTCCTTGCGGCTTCATCCATGGAGGAAGCACTCCGGAAAAAGTATGTCTTTGTTATGAATCAGGAGTTTGGAGGTTCGGTGGGCGCAAGCGTTTCTTTGGAAGACTTTATTGCCTTAAAGACCGGAGCAAATGCGCTAGCGGATGTCGAGCCGACCGTTGTTACCGTGACAGCCGATTCCAACAGCAATCCATCAGAGGGGTTTGGGCCAGGGACTTACTGGGTACGACTTGAGTTTGCGACTATTCCCGCTGCCTTGTTTTTCCATGCAAAAGAACTGGCGGTCGCAAAGAAGACATGGCGAGCTAGCGGCACACTCGTAGACTCTTATGTGATGACCGAGCCATTTCGCCTGGATGTGGCGCCTGATCCAAAAGCGCCGACATGCGAATCTGTTAATTGACCCCGGTTTGTCAAATGCCAATCCAGATGAAAAATCCGGGGACAGAACGTTCGGGCCGTAACTAAGCATCACCTAGCGTCAGGACCTTCTGTCCACACGCTCACGGCAAAACCATCCGCTTCTTCTGCCAGCATCTTTTCCCATCCGGCACCAAGCTCGGGAAGTTTCCTTTGACCTTCGATCTCTGCAAAGATTCTCAGCCCAGGCTCTTCCGCCGGGACCTGCATGTGAATCACTCCGTCAATGAGTTCCACTTTGCATGTGCGTTCAGAACTGATGACATACTTTCTTCGCAGGGCCAGCAAAGCTCCATACCACTCCAGCATTGGGTTTTCGCCTTGAGTAAGCTGCCAGTTGAGTTTTGAACGCGTGAAGGTTGCTGGATCTTGGGGATCAGGAACCTCATCGTGAGCAAAGTCAAAATCTTTAAACTCCTGTTGCCGCCCCTCACTCACGGCTTTCTGCAAAACCGGATCGCCATAGTCAGTGAAGAACAGAAAAGGATTTGCTTCATCAAACTCCTGGCCCATGAACAGTAGCGGCGTCTCAGGCGAGAGCAGAAGCAACACAGCGGCCAGCATTCGTGCGCCACGCGGAATGAGCGCCGTGAGCCTCTCACCCCGCGCGCGATTGCCAACTTGATCGTGATTTTGCAGGCAGATCACGTGGGCAGGAGAGCTCATGCCTGTGCTGCTGGTGCCGCGCGGACGGCCACCCCAAAACTGAAACGGCTCGCCCTGATAAACAAAACCTTCCTGCAAGGCGCGGACAATCTGCTCAGGCCGTCCAAAATCCTGGTAATAGCCTTTGCGCTCGCCTGTAAAGAATGCATGGATGGCATGATGAAAATCGTCACTCCAGACGGCATCCAATCCGTAGCCGCCAGATTGGGTCGGCTTCACCACCTTGGCATCGTTCTCGTCAGTCTCCGCGATCACGCAGACCGTGCGATCAAGTTCTTGCGCAAGCGCAAATACGCTTTCTGCAATCTCAGCCAGGATGTGGCGGGGCGAGCTGTCATAAATCGTCTGTACGGCATCCAGGCGCAAGCCGTCAAAATGATATTCGCGAATCCAGTAGAGCGCGTTCTCCACAAAATAGCGGCGCACGCCTTCACTGCCCCGCTGATCGTAATTGATGGCCTCACCCCACGGAGTCTTATGCTGGGAGGTGAAGTACGGCCCAAAAAGGCGCAGATAATTGCCTTCATTGCCCAGGTGGTTGTAAACCACGTCAAGGATCACGCCAAGGCCAATTTCATGTGCCGCATTCACCAGTCGCTTAAGGCCATCTGGGCCGCCATAGCTGGCCTGCACCGCGTAAGGAGAGACGCCGTCATAGCCCCAGTTGTGCGCGCCGGGAAAAGCTGCAACGGGCATGATCTCAATTACGGTAATGCCAAGTTTTTTGAGATACGGCAGCTTCGCGATCGCGGCATCAAACGTTCCTTCAGCAGTAAATGTGCCTATGTGCAATTCATAGATCACGTAATCGCGCAGCGGCAATCCGCGCCAGCCTTGATCAGTCCAGGTGAAGTTTTCCGTATCAACAATTTCAGTCCGGCCGTGGACGCCTTCCGGTAACAGACGCGAAACCGGATCAGGCACCGGCTTGTTTTGATCGACGATGTACGAGTATCTGTCACCGGCGCGAGCAAAGGCCTGCAAAGCATAATAGCCATCGTCAAGATATGCCATGGGCCAATCGCGAGTGCCGTGCTCATTGGTGAGCCGTAAAGTCACAGACTGCGCAGCGGGCGCCCAGACGCGGAAGTCACAACTATCGCCGGACAAATTGGCGCCGGACATGCCCGTAACTGTTTTGCTTAACATGGCGTTATTCACGTATCTTGAGAGTGACGCCCGCACATCTGAGGATGCTTCAGCCGGAAAAACCAGTTTTGATTTTAGCTTCGTCGTCGCCGCGCCGGCAGGAATTGCTGCGCGAAGCGGGGATTGCGTTTGAGGTGCATCCCGCTCACATCAATGAAGACCAGCACACAGGCGAGTTGCCACTGGACTACGCTTGCCGCCTGGCGCGCGAAAAAGCTGAAGTCGTGGCCCAGCGCTTTCCGCAAAGAAGCGTCTTAGGCGCAGACACAATCGTGATTGTTGACCACGAAGTTCTTGGCAAGCCACGTGACCAAGCAGACGCTGCGCGTATGCTTCGCTGCCTTTCTGGGCGAAGCCACAACGTCACTACCGCAGTGTGCGTGATCTCCTCCCGTGGAGACACCGAGACGCGATCCTGCACTACACAGGTGTTTTTCCGCCAGATAGCCGAGAACGAAATTCAGCAGTATGTCGCCGGCGGTGAACCTATGGACAAAGCCGGGGCATACGCCATCCAAGGCGGTGCATCGCGCTGGGCCGACCGCATCGAGGGGGAATATTCGAACGTGGTTGGATTGCCTTTATCTCTGGTAACAGAAATGTTGCGAAAGAACGGACTTTAAAATGACTTGCTGGTTACTTCTTTTCCGCTGGCTGGGCCGGAGCTTGCTCGCCCTCTTTCATTGCGCCTTTGAAATTCTTGATCGCGTCGCCCAGGCCTTTGCCCAGATCGCCCAGCTTGCTGGGACCAAAGAAAATCAATGCGATGACCAGTATAATAAGAAGTTCGGGAACTCCAAGTTTTCCACCAAACATATTTTGCTCCATTGGAAGGAAGCGGCGCAGTAAGCGAAGCTTTCCGTTCGGGCTTATTGGGTACTTTCAATCAGATTGTAGGGCAACTCCATCGGCGAGTCAAAGGATCGCCGCAACTTATTGAAAAATAAAGCCTCTAATCGTAACACTCTTAAGGTCTTTAATAATCATTAGAAAGCTCATAGTGTTTGCAGCAGGCCCGCCAGCAAAGCCGTTCGCCGGGGGAGTTCAGCCACCACAATGGACTCATTGATCGCATGGGCTCCTTCGCCCAGTGCTCCAAGTCCATCGAGCGTCGGTATGCCGAGAGCGGAAGTAAAGTTTCCGTCTGAACCGCCGCCGGTGGAAGACTCTTCCACATTCATGCCGATGGCCTGGCCCAGCTCCTGCGCGATCTGAAACAAGCGTACTGTCCCTTCCGTTCGCTCCATGGGTGGGCGATTGATACCGCCACTGATCTCAATGGAACAGGCAGGATCAAACGGCTTGAGCGCCGCAAACTTCTGCTCCAGCATAGCGGCATCCGTAGCACGCGCGATGCGCAAGTCAACACCCGCTGAGGCTTCCGCCGCTATAACGTTCGTCCGCGTTCCGCCTTGGATCACTCCGGGATTTACGGTGATGCCCCGGCTGGCGTCAGTAAATTTCACCACTTCTAGAAGCTGGCGCGAGAGCTCCACAATCGCGCTGTGCCCCTTCTCAAAATCCACGCCGGAGTGTGACGCCACACCGCGCACCCTGACCGTGATATCGCCCACGCCCTTGCGTGAGGTCTTCAGCTTGCCCTGCGGCCCCGTGGAGGGCTCCAGAACCAGCACAGCTTCGCAATCCTTGGCAGTGGCCTCCACCAGCGGACGTCCCGTCTTGCTGCCAACTTCCTCATCTGTGTCCAGCAGCACGGTCACGGGCCTGTGCCCATTCTCGCCCGCCGCCGCAAGCGCCCGGACAGCAAAGAGCATCATGGTAATTCCAGCCTTCATGTCATAAACGCCAGGACCATAGGCGCGGCCTGAATCAATGCGGAAAGGCATTTTGGCCAGAGTGCCCATTGACCACACCGTATCAAAGTGGCCCAGCAATAGAACCGGCTTGCCTGCGCTGCCGGCAAATTCAACTTTAAGGTGATTGCCGGCCTGTTTTTCCTCATAGAACGTCGTCTTGCCGCCCCAGTGCTGAAATACGTGTGCCAGAAATTCACCCATGTGATCCAGGGCTGTCTTGTTGTCACTGGGAGATTCAATCTCCACCATGCGCTGCAAGAGAGTAAGCATCTCCGCCTGGTGCTGCTGGCAGAAATCAAGATGGGCAAGAACAGATTGGCTGGCGGCTTTATCGATCATCACAGACATTATGATAAATGTGGATTGTTTTGCGACAAATGCGCTAAAGCAAAACCAGAGTTGCTATATCTTCAGTTCATATTGGCCAGTACCTGACCAGAATCATGTGGCACAGCCGCCCTCGGCTGTGCGGGGTACAGCTTCTCTGGTTTTGCTTTAAAAGCCGAGAATCCTAACCTTTCGCGTTCTTTGCCAGTGGGATTTTTTAATCCGCGTCCATCCGCGCAAATCCGTGGTAAAGCCTTTCCGATGTCCCGAGTCTTGATCACTCGATGTCCCGATGTCCCGATTTCAATCTTCCTCTTCCGGCTCAAAATCCAGCTTCCCCACATTGCTCATTGCTACTTGCAGGACGTAGGCCAGCCTTGTTGCCACTTTTTCTTCCAGTGTGCCATCCACCAGCCCTTGGGCTGTTTTGGTAAGCGCCACTTGGATTGAGTTCGCATCCTCCAGCGCCGGCAGGTTGAACTTCGTCGGACGCGCAGCCTCCATCGCCAGGTGCATGCAGCAATACTTCTGTCCGCGCATCTTCGGCGCGCGGCAGGGCTTCCCGCCGCTTCTCGGATACTCGCACCTCGGCGCCTGATTGGCCTTCTCCAGGTTGTCTCGCAACATCGTGTACATGTCGTGTCGCTCGCCGTCGGCCACTTTCGCCGCTTCTAATATTCCCGGCTGTTGTTCCAGCAGCTTTTGGCATGCGTCAAACGTCTCTGCCAACTCCGTAAACAGGCGTGCCGCTTCGGTTGCGGGCCATTGTTCTTTCAACTCTTCCTCATCTTCCCGCCTGCGACGCTCGTCTCGCATCTTGAACATCCGGTCCATGTCGTCGCCGGTGTGTACCGTTTCGGCCCAGAGATCTTGCTCTTCCTCAGTAAAACCATCCTCATTCTCTTCTGCTCTAGCCATGCATCCTCCAAATTTTGGCAATTACCCGATTTTGGCAATTCTGGCAATTCTCGCCCCACCCGGCCTTTTTCATCTTCTGTTGAAAACACAGCACTTCTTCCATTTGACGCTTGCATCACCCAGGCGTGACCCTTGGGTGACGCTTGGGTCTCCTTTGGGTCACCCAAGGATCGCCCAATCCAACCTCAAACTGGCGCACATTTCTTCTGGATGTCCCGATTTCTTGCAACCTCTCTGCCATCGGCTGATGGGTCACAGCCCAAAAACACGAGCACCCGGCTCGAAAGGCCGGGTGTTTAAAAGTTTATCAAAGCGAATATAGCACGAATATGCTCGGCAGATGCAAGCAATTTTTTGTGTGTACACTTTGACATTTTTTAAGCTCGTCATCCCGAACCCCGTCAGGAGCAAGCGCTTTCGGGCCCATTCACGCCTGCTTTTGGCGTGAATGGGTAGAGCGCGCGAGCAGGGGTGAGGGACCTTGTGTGCTGGAGTAGCGGATGAGTCGGCATTATGAAAGGTGAACCAACCCATCGCGCAGCGATGAACCCATAATCCCCCGAAGGTCTCTCATTTGCCCAAGAACGCCCTTACCTCTGTCATGGTGAGCGAAGCTCGAACAAGCGCAGCGCGCGAGGGCGAGTCGAACCATCCCGAGCAGGCATCCTTTACCCTGTCGCGTCAGGGAATTCTACCGAGGAAAGAAAAGCTAACGCGCTGCAGTGCTCAGGCTATCGATACTGAGATCGCGCATGGTTACTGTAGTCTTGTACTCCCTGTTCTCAATCCAGGCGGTGCCCTCAACCACCATCTCTGTAATGGCCTGTGCAGAAATCCAGTCCACGTCGCCGAAGTTGTCGATTGCGCACTGGCGACAATATTCAAACGTAATCAGATGCCCTATGCTGCGTGGCGCGATTGGACCAGTGTTTTTCTCATCAAAGCTAAAGCATCTGTATCGGTGGTCATCTGACTTTGTCTCGGTTGGGTACGAAGACGACCAATGCTTGAGGATGCCAGCCGGCAGACGAACCATACAATTGAGGCTGATGATGCGCTGATTGCTATTATTAACCAAACTCACGACGAGTTGGCGTATTTGATGCTGATCCTGCACTCTCAGCGGCGTGGCCATTATCTGGACGTGGATACCCGATGGCTGCAACCCTTTCCACTCTTGCAGACGCTGACGGAGCGCATTGAGGACCTCCTCCTCGTGCCGGAAAGTGATTGGGTTAATATGTAGCAAGTCTCTGATGCCCTCGCGGCCAACGGACTCATGAATGAAAGCAATAACTGGCAGTGTCCTCTTCTCCACGCGTTGAATATAGGTCGCAATGGCGATCTCTTGCTCAATCCATACGGACGCGCGGGTGTGAGTTGAACCGTCCGGCCTGATGATCTTGCCACGCGGGTGCATGACAGTAATAAATGCTACACAGTCGCGCAACGCATTAAGGATATTTGAGTCGAGGCCGTTGAGGTCCTGAAACTCCTCGGCAAAGAACGCGTCCATCTCCGTGACGCTCTCCACCGCCTTAACGATAGCTTTGCCCAGCGACTTCTCAGCGTCTGTGTACTGACCGCAAGATATGAATATCAATGGCTTACTCATTCTGCCTCACAACATGTTCCGCTAGGCCGAAGCCCCATGCGGTTTGGTTATCAACGACAATGCAAGTCTCCCTGCACCGCAGCGGGTGTAGTCGGTTGGGATGTTGGAAACCAGAACATACCCGCAACCAACAGAAGCAGGATGGCCGTCAGCGCGCCAGAGGAGACCCACAATCCGATTGGCAGTGCATCGATGGCAGGAAAGGTATTGGTGTTAAGAGCTCCGGAGATATAGTCCAGCTCCTGTTTGGTGTTCCTGATCTCTAGTGAGACATAAGCGAACAGGACGGCAAAGCCTGCGCAGACGATGCCTGGGAGCAGCAGTACCCATCGTATGTGCGGAATGCCAGTATGCGTAATGACGAACGATGCAAGCGCACCAGTGACAGCATAGATAAAGATGTTGGCCTCTAGGAGTAATTTGAGATGATGCTTGTACAAGTCCAACATCATATCCCGTTCCTTCAGAAGAATGTCTCTTGTTATCTCACCGTTGGCAAGTCTCTGTAGATAGGCATTCTGACTGGCCGACGGTAGCTTCTTGCTCATGACGTTCCTCCATTGCAGAAATGTGGAGCGTCGCAAGAAGAAGAAGCGAAAGCAATAAATTCTCTCCTGCGATTTCAATGGATCAGCATTTCCAACATAGACACAAAAACGGCAGCCCTTTCGAGCTGCCGTTTCCCGACGAAGGAGCGCCCTCAGAGCGCCTTGGAGAAAATCAATCTACTGTACGTTCACATTTTCCGTGAGCCGATAGAACTTGCCTGCCGTGTCCCACGCCTGGACCACCAGAATGTGCGTTCCTTTCACGGCGCTGACCGGCTGATCAAAAACAGGTCCTGACGAACTCCCAGCCTCTCTGCCGTCCACATAAACTTTTATCGCCGTGATGGAGGCTGTATTGAACTGGACTGCGGCAGAGACCCTGAAGGGGCTCGTTACATCCTCACCATCATTGGGAGTGCTGGGGTAGATGCCGGGGTTGCACGTGCTTCCCTTTGGCGGGCAATCGCCCTCATAGTAGGCCTTAAAGCTGACGCTGCTTTTATAAGTAACATTGTTGGTGTCCCAGGCCACCACGTTCAGGGTGTGGGTGCCGGCCGTAGTTCCGGTGCCGCTGCCCAGCACCTGGGTTTGTCCGGGCGCCACAGGAAAATCAAAAATCGGTGTGCTGCCCACGTAAGCCGTAACGTGTTTGATGGGAGCATTGCCCTTGAATCCAAGAGAAAGAGCCAGGTTCTGAGAGACTGCCTGCCCCGCGCCGGGAGCGCAAATGCGTACCCCGATGCCCGTGGGTGGGCAAGCAGGAAGATTGCCCGTGACGGCAAAGGTCTGCTCGGCGTGATAGAGATGGCCAAAATCGTCCCATGCATTCACCGCGAGGTGGTGCGTTCCGTTGGCCACCCCGCCCTCAAACAGGTCGATCACCGGACCGCTGCTGGTGAAAACGGGTTTGTTGTCGATATAAACCTTCATGGTGGTAATGGTGCCGGAAGTAGGATCTGCCAGCGCTTCAATGTGCGGCGTCTGCCAGACGGTTGAGTTGGCGCTGGGCTGGCAGATCACCAGCTTGCCGCTGCCGGGCGCTGGACATGCGGCGGAAGCTGGCAGTGACATGCACAACACGGCGGCTGCCAGAATAAGTTGAGTTCTGAAATTTTGCAGGGACGGGTACTTCATGGGTGAGTGGCCTCGGGGAACCGGAAATTTTCTTGCAATGGTGATCACTGCAATTGCAATTTAAAAGCCAAGCTGCTGCTCTCTGAAAGCCACCGTGGCGGCGCAGCAAAGTGCAAAAGATTGGCCAAACATGAGAACGTGAGTACCCAAGGAGAGTAGAAGCAGCACTAAGGTCTTGCGGAATTTTTAGAGAAGGTTTCGTTTTCGGTGATGGCTATCTTTTGCGCAATTTCAGGCCTTCTTCCTTCAGGCCAATAAACCAGAGATAAATTTCGTCAACGCGCTTGATGTCCTCGTCCAGCATTCGATGGTCGGCGTATTCCCGTATCGCCATCTCGGGATGCCGGCGCTTGAGAACGGAAATAACCTGGAACAGCTCGTTGACCTTGGAATGCATGATGCGCAGGTCGGCAATGACCCTGATTTCTTCGATTCGCAGGAAACGCTCGTCTGCAGACGTTTTCTTCATTAGTTTTCTCCGGACCCACGCCATCTCACATCACAGGAATCTACACAAATATTTGTCTTTTGGCGCCTGCCGCGCAAACAGAGCAAAAAGGCTTATAAAAACGGTTTAGTATTCACACGTACTCTTAGACGCGGCCCTCACTGGCGGAGTTTACCTCTCAGCGATAACTTAGCTGGCTCCGGTGGTTTCCACCCAGCGGTAAATCTTCTATAATTCGCGCTTCAGAATGAGCGAGACAGCAATCACCAATCCGTCTGAAACTATGGAAAGCAGCGCCAGGTCCGGGCCGCTTGATATTAACCAAATCCAGGCCATTCTGCCTCACCGTTATCCTTTTCTGTTAATAGACCGGGTGCTGGAGATTGAGCGCAAGAAAAAGATCGTCGCCATCAAAAACGTGACCATCAACGAGCCCTTTTTTGCCGGCCACTTTCCCGGTTTTCCCATCATGCCCGGCGTGTTGATCGTGGAGGCAATGGCCCAGGCCGGCGGAGCGCTCCTGCTTACTGAAGTGGAAGACCGGAGCGGCAAGCTGATCGTTTTCACCGGAATTGAGAAAGCGCGTTTTCGCCGGCCGGTTGTTCCGGGCGATCAACTCCGCCTGGAAGTGGAGATGCTGAGCTGGAAGGCGATTTCATCGCGCGTGGCTGTGCGCATCGGCGGCAAGGGATTTGTGAACGGCAAACTCGTCTGTGAAGCCACGCTGAGTTGCCAGCTTGTCAATCGCCCCAGCAATCAGGCAGCCGAGGAAGCCGGCCCCGAACCATCGGAATGATTCACCCCACGGCAATTATTGATCCCACAGCGCGAGTTCCCGGCTCATGCTCTATTGGCCCCTATTGCATCGTCGGCGCAGACGTAGAGCTGGGGGAAAACTGTGAGCTGATGTCGCACGTGGTGATTCATGGCCCGGCAAAGATCGGCGTTGGCAACCGGTTCTTTCCGTTTTGCGCCATCGGCACCGAACCTCAGGACCTTACCTATAAAGGCGAGAAGACTCGGGTCGAGATCGGTGATCACAATGTGATTCGCGAGTACGTCACCATCAATCGCGGAACGGCCAAGGGCGGAGGCACAACCAAAATCGGCAGCAATACTCTGCTCATGGCTTATTCGCACATTGGTCATGATTCCGTGATTGGAGACCGCGCCATGCTGGTGAATGGGGCCACGCTGGCCGGACATGTAACCGTGGAAGAGTGGGCGGTAGTGGGAGCGTTGTGTCCGGTGCACCAGTTTGTGCGGATTGGGGCGCACTCTTATATCGGCGGCGGAACAGTGATCACCAAAGATGTTTTGCCCTTCTCCAAATGCGTGACTCCGCGCCACACCCAAGCTTACGGATTAAACGCTATAGGGCTTGAGCGACGAGGTTTCAGCAAGGAGCGCATCCACAAGATTCACCACGCTTTTCGCGTTTTGCTGAATTCCAAACTCAACACCACGCAAGCCGTGGAAAAGCTCCATTCTGAAGGTGATCAGGGGGAAGACGTTGCCATGCTGCTGCGCTTTATTGCAGAGGCCGAACGTGGCATCATCAAGTGACGCTCAACGTCGGATAAAAGTGACGCTCAACGTCGGATAAAGATGATGCTTAGGGGCTGGTAGTCAGGCCGCGTGGTCCTTTGGCCCGGTTCCATTTAATCCATCTGGACTGAGCATCTCGGTCACATTATCGCGATCAGTAGTTGTTGGTGTGGGGCCAGAATTGTTTCCGTTGCCGCCTAATACTCCATCGCCGTCTATCGCGTTTTTTAACAATATGTCTGCGTAGGAGAGAAAGTGCCGCACGTAACCCTGTTCCTCAGGACGTAATTCCGGATCGACTTCATCAATGACCTGCTCTTCTTCTTCCTTGGCCAGCCCTGGCAGGTGGTATCCATTTTTGCGCCTTCTTTTAAAAGGCATCAGCTTCGTGCTATCTA
>Ga0070741_10013874_pt1 | contig 14103 bp, 13 predicted proteins | sample Coa_R1_4_FD_66440 | JGI IMG/M metagenome (GOLD analysis project Ga0070741, IMG submission 66440) | Surface soil microbial communities from Centralia Pennsylvania, which are recovering from an underground coalmine fire - Coalmine... | ecosystem: Environmental > Terrestrial > Soil > Unclassified ... | reverse complement strand
TTCGGAGCCTTCCTGGTCGGCGCCGAGCACGAGTTCGCCGTCACCGAGGAGCAGCTCGAGATGCGGACCGACGTCCACATGGACATCGACTCGGTGCGCGAGGGGAGCGTGCTGATCGTGCCGGTGAAGGTCGACGGCGCGGGTATCTACGCCGGCGACGTGCACGCGATGATCGGCGACGGCGAGGTGGCCGTGCACACGACCGACGTGTCGGCGCGCGTGGTCGTGCGGGTCGAGGTCATCAAGGGTCTGGCGCTCGACGGTCCGATCCTCCTGCCGCCGGCGGAGGATCTGCCGTTCCTCGCCAGGCCGTTCACCAAGGACGAGGTGGACCGGGCGATGGCCCTGGCGATGGAGCACAAGACGAAGCTCGAGGGCCCGGTGATGCCGATCCAGGTCCTCGGCTCGGGACCGTTCCTCAACGCCGCGGTGGACAACGGCGTGGAGCGGGCCGCGAGGCTCCTCGGAATGACGGTGGACGAGGTGAAGAACCGCACGACGATCTCCGGCGCCGTCGAGATCGGGCGGCTCCCCGGCTTCGTGCAGATCAACCTGCTCGTGCCGCGCGAGCGGCTGGAGCGCCTGGGGATCTGGCACCTGGTCGAGGCCCAGTACGGCGCGCCGGCAGGCTGGTGATTCGCGGCGACGGTGCGGGTCCACGTCACGCTGAGGGGAGCGCTCGCCGACAGGCTGCCGGACGGGCGGGGGGAGGTCGAGGTCCCCGACGGCTCGACCGTCGGGGACCTCGCGGAACGACTCGGGCTCCCCGGCCGGCACTGCGTGTTCGTCGTGAACGGTCGGGCCGTGAAGGCCGACGCCGCGCTCGTCGACGGCGACCGCCTTCAGGCGTTCCCGCCGATGGCCGGCGGCTGGTTCGATCCGGCCATGCCGGAGCGTCGAGCTCGGCCGGGGTCTTCGAACCGGCCGACCCGGTGAATGGCTCTCGGGGGTCGGCGGCTCGTGGCCGCTCCCACTAGTCTATTTCAGACTAGTGCTCAAATATCGTAGTAGATCTCGAACTCGTGCGGGTGGGGGCGCAGGCGCACCTGGTCGAGCTCGCGCTTGCGCTTGTACTCGATCCACGTGTCGATGACGTCCTGCGTGAACACGCCGCCCTCGAGCAGCCACTGGTGATCGGCCTCGAGCGCGTCCAGGACCTCCTCGAGCGAGCCCGGCACCTGCTTGACCATCGCCTTCTCCTCGGGCGGGAGATCGTACAGGTCCTTGTCCATCGGGTCCGGCGGCTCGATCTTGTTCTTGATCCCGTCCAAGCCGGCCTGCAGCATCGCCGCGAACGCGAGGTAGGGGTTGCAGGAGGGATCCGGCGTGCGGAACTCCAGCCGCTTGGCGGCCGGCGTCTTGTAGTAGAGCGGGATCCGGACGCACGCCGACCGGTTCCGCTGTGAGTACACGAGGTTGATCGGTGCCTCGTAGCCGGGAACCAGCCTGCGGTACGAGTTGGTCGTCGGGTTGCTGAACGCGAGCAGCGACGGGGCGTGCGCGATCAGGCCGCCGATGTACCAGCGGGCGGTGTCGCTGATTCCCGCGTACCCGACCTCGTCCCAGAACAGGTTCTCGTCGCCCTTCCACAGACTCTGGTGCGTGTGCATGCCGGAGCCGTTGTCCATGAAGATCGGCTTGGGCATGAACGTGACGGTCTTGCCGTGCGCGCGCGCCGTGTTCTTGACGACGTACTTGTACTTCATGACGTTGTCGGCGGTCGCGAGCAGCGTCGAGTACCGCATGTCGATCTCGGCCTGACCGGCCGTGCCGACCTCGTGGTGGTGCACCTCGATCTGGATGCCGACCTTCTGCAGGTTCAGCACCATCTCCGAGCGCAAGTCCTGGAAGTGGTCCATGGGGGGCAGGGGGAAGTAGCCCTCCTTGTACCGGGGCTTGTAGCCGAGGTTCGGCCGGCCGTCGATCTCGCGCTCGCGCCCGGAGTTCCATACGCCCTCGACCGCGTCGATGTGGTAGTAGCCCTCGTGCTGGTTCTGGTCGAAGCGAACCGAGTCGAAGATGTAGAACTCGCACTCGGGCCCCCAGTACGAGACGTCGGCGATTCCGGTCTGCTTCAGGTACAGCTCGGCCTTGCGGGCGATATAGCGCGGGTCGCGCGTGTACATCTCCCCGGTGACCGGGTCCTTGACGAAGCAGTGGAGCACCAGCGTCGGGTGGGTCGTGAACGGATCCATGTAGGCGGTGTTCGGGTCGGGGAGCAGGAGCATGTCGGACTCCTGGATCTCCTGGAACCCGCGGATGGACGAGCCGTCGAACCCGTACCCATCCTCGAACCCGGCCTCGGTGAGCTCGCCGATCGGGACCGAGAAGTGCTGCATGAGCCCTGGCAGGTCGCAGAAGCGGAAGTCGACGATAACGGCCCCCGCGTCCTTGGCCATGGAAAGAACGTCCTTCGGCGTGGCCACCGCGCTTCCCCCTTCCGTCACGGACGACGAGCAAGCCTAGGGTGGTCGCAGGTCGAGGTGGTTTCCTGCTGGTTAATTGTCTGTAACGTCGGTGTCCGGCCGCTCCGGCACCGGTGCCGAGGCCCCGTCACGGTCGGCCGGCCTGCACGCGCGCGCCCGCGAAATCCACGTGAAGCGGTGTCTGGCCTCCCGGCAGCAGCAGGTCCAGTCCGTCGGGAGTGTTCAGGAAGCCGTGCGCGACGCCGGGCACGTTCGTGTGCCCGTACTGCCACACGATCCGGCGGGTCGCCGGATCGATGAGGACCACGCGGTCGTTGAAGTCGTCGGTCACCGCGATGAGCCCGTTGGGGAGGGGAGCCGCAAGGCTCGGATGGTCGAGCATTCCCGGACCCGACGTCGGGCGATAGATCCATCGCACCCGCCCGGTGCTGGTGAACCGCACCACGGCGCCGGGCGTTCCGTAGTCGGCGGCAACGTAGGTCCCGTCCGGGAGCCGCTGGGGGTCCGACGGTACCGAGAGGCTGGGGATCCGGACCGTCCACAGCGGCTCGCCGGTCCTCGTGATCTCGCTGATCGAGCCCGCGTGGAGCTCGGTGACGAGCAGGTGGCCGTTTGGGAGCGGGGTGTCGCCGTTGGGGTACCCGACCGTGGCGGGCAGCCCCGGCGTGCAGTTGCCCGTCTGGCCGATCTGACCGGTCGGACGGCCTGCCGGCCCGAAGAACAGAATCCGGCAGTTCGAGGCGTCGGCCACCACCATGCCGCCGCCCGGATAGGGGTAGAGGTCGTCGGGCTGGTGCACGTAGCCCGTCGCCGAGCCGGGAGCCCGCGGATGGCCGTAGGTCCAAAGCGTCCGCCCGCTCGGGTAGGCGATCTCGGTCAGGACGTCGTTGTCCTCCTCGTTCACCAGGATCGCGTGACCGCCGTGGACCCAGAAGGCGTCGTCGGGGAAGAAGAAAGGCACCGGCGGAGCGGGGAGCGAGGGCTCCGGGTAGCGCCAGAGCACGCGGCCGCTCGGATCGACGACGAGCAGGCGGTTGTTGCCCCGGTCGGCGATCAGCAGCTCGCCCGCGAACGGCCGGACGGAGGCCGGGTCCGTGCCCGCGCCCGCGGTGGTCGACGGCGATGCGAGGGCCGCGGGGGCAGGAGCGCCCGTCACGAGGGTGGCCTCCTCCACCGTGGCGACGGCGGCCCCTCGCCACCCGCCGATCAGCCACGCCTGTCCCGGCGTGAGCGCCACTGCGGCGTCCGCGAGCGGGCGGGGCATCGAGGCCAGATCCACCGTCCTCCCGGTCGCGGGGTCGACCCCCCAGACCGAGTCGGTCGGATCGCCGCGTTCGTCGATCCCCCCGACGACGTACACGGTCCCGCCGAGCCCGAATGCGGCAGCCTGCTCGACCGGCTCCGGCAGATCGGCGACGCGGGCGGTCCGCCCCGTCGACGGATCGAAGCTCCAGACGTCGCCGACCGGGCGTCCGGCGGCGTTCCGCCCGCCGGCGATCACGAGCCCGGAAGGGACGGCGGCCACCGCCGGGTAGCGAACGCCGAAGGGGAGCCGTCCGACCACGCGGAAGCGCACGCCGTCGGTGGTGGCGTAGATCGCCGAGCTGACGCTCGATCCGTCCCACCCGCCGACCAGGTACGTCGTTCCCCCGAGCGTGGCGGCGGCGAGGTCGGACAGGGGATGCGGGAGGTGACCGATCACGCGACCGCGTCCCGACGCGGGGTCGAAGGCCTGCACGAGGTCGGTCGAGCTCGCGGCGCCGCCTCCGAACACGACGATCCGCCCCGAGATCAGGGCGCCCGCGCCGTCGTGGAACGGGTGCGGCAGCGAGCCGAGATACGTGAGCGAGCCGCTCAGCGGGTTCAGCGCGAACACGCCCGCGACCGATGAGTCGGCGGCGTCGAGCCCGCCCGCGAGGTAGATCGTGGAGCCGTCGGAAACCGCGACCTCTCGCTGGACGGGCGCCTCGAGCCGGAACGGCGCGGCCCCGAGCACCAGCCGAACGGCGCTCGGCGTCCCAGACTCGTCGGGGCGGCCCCGGGTCGGGGTCGCGGCCGGTCCGCCGGTGCGGATCGACGTGCAGGCGGACGCGAGGAGCGCGAGGCCGAGCGCGGCGGGGCGGAGGCGGGCGTGTCGGTGGCACGTGCGGGCCGTCATCGGCGTGGCGCAGTCTACGGGGGCCGCTGCCAAATCGCGACCCGGTCGGGGCGGGTACGGGACGCCCGAACGCGGAGCTCAGAGGTCGGCGGCTCGGTAGCCGACGCCGCGGACCGTCTCGATCAGCGACTCGTGCTCCGGGCCGAGCTTGGCGCGCAGCCGGCGGATGTGCACGTCGACCGTCCTGGTGCCCCCGTAGAACTGGTACCCCCAGACCTCGCGCAGAAGCGCCGGACGGGTGAACACCCGGCCGGGTCTCGAGGTGAGGAACCGGAGGAGCTCGAACTCCTTGTAGGTCAGGTCGAGCGCCTTCCCCGCCACCGTCACCCGGTACGAGTCGGGGTCGAGCGTCATCGGCCCGAGGCGGATGGTCTCGCCCGGGGCCGTGCCCTCGCGGCGCCGGAGCATGGCGAGCCTGAGCCGGATCTCCGCCCCTGGGGCCGACGGGTACAGGATCTCGTCCGCCGCCTGCTCCCACGGGAATCGCTCGAGGTCGGGCCGTTCCACCACCGCGACGACCGGGGGGCGGGCATCCCGTTCGTGGAGGGCTCGCAGGACCGCGTGCCCCTGGCCCGGGTTCTCGGCGGCGTCGACGAGCAGCACCTCGGCGCCGATCGCGAGCGCGTCGGCGAGGAACGCGACCGACAGCGGCAGCACCTTCAGGTCCAGGTGCGAGGTCGAGCGGGCCGAGGCGATCGCATCCGCGAGGGCGGGCAGAGCCTCGTCTGGAGAGCGATCCGTGAGCAGGACGATGGCGGCCACGACCCGCTCGAGGGTACCAGGCCTCCTCGCGAGCCCGGTACCCTGTCTGGAGATGACCACGGTGTCGGTTCGCCTGTTCGCCGCGCTCCGCGAGCTCGCCGGGACCGCCAAGGTGGAGGCGGAGGGCGACACGGTCGACGACGTGGTCGCCGCCCTGTCGGCGCGCTTTGGCGAGCGGTTCGCTCGGGTCGCGGCCGCCGGCTCGGTCGTGGTCGACGGCGAGCGCGCGTCGGGTGACCGGCGGCTCGCTCCGGGGCAGGAGGTCGCGCTCCTCCCACCGGTCTCCGGGGGGTGAGCGGCGCTCCGCGCCCCGCTGCCATACTCCGTGAATGCTCTCGGTGCGCCGGTTCCAGCGCCTGCTCCTCATCGTGAACCCCGTTGCCCGGACCGTCTCCCGACCCACGCTCGCCGTGATCGAGAAGGCGCTGTCGGCGGACTTCAAGCTCGAGGTTCTCGAGACCGCGAACCGCGGGCACGCTACCGATGTCGCGCGCGAGGCCGTAGCGGACGGTATCGACCTGGTCGTGGTGTTCTCGGGGGACGGGACGATCAACGAGACGGTGAACGGCCTTGCCGGCACCGAGACCGCGCTGGGCGTGCTGCCGGGCGGAGCCACGAACATCCTGGCGCGGGCGCTGCAGATGCCGCTGGACCCTGTCGAAGCGGCGGGCGTGCTGATCTCCGCGGCCCTCGAGGGGCGAGCTCGACGGCTCGACCTCGGGCGGGCCGACGGACGGTATTTCGCCGTGAACTGCGGCGCGGGCGTCGACGCCGCCGCCATGAAGCGTCTGGACCGCACGTTCCCGGCGAGCAAGGCCGAGTTCTCCCGCGCCGCGTTCCGCGCCGTGGCCCGCGAGGTGCTCGCGGGGTACGCAGGGCGCTCGCCCGACCTCACCGTGCGGATCGACGACGAGGAGCCGCGCCCCTCGATCTCGGTGATGATCGGCCGGACCGATCCTTACACCTACTACAAGGACCGGGGCGTCAGGGTCACGCCGGAGGCTTCCCTCGACGAGGGGCTCGACGTTCTCTCGGCGCGGCGTTTGCCGAGGAGGAGCGTCCTGCGCATCGCGTGGCAGCTGTTCGGCTCGGCCCGGCACGTCAAGGGCCGGGACATCGACTACTGGCACGACGTATCGCGCGTGCGGGTGGAGTCGGAGCGGCCCTTCCCAGTGCAGGTTGACGGCGACGTGATGGAGGACCGGACCGACCTCGACGTGAGTCTCGCCCGCGACGCGCTCTGGGTCGTCGTCTGAGCGGCGGCGCCCGCGCCGGCTCGTTCGCGGTTGGCGCTACCCCTCGAGCCTGACGATCTCCTGCTGCTCCGAGGTCTCGCGCGCCTGGATCCCACACTCCCATTTGGCGAAGCCGGCCCAGCGGCCCGCGCGCTCCGGCTCGCCGGGGAACGGCATCCGCGTGCACGGCGCGCACCCGATCGACGCGTAGCCGAGGTCGTACAGCGGGTTGTGTGGCAGGTCGTTCGCCTTGAGGTACGCCCACGTGTCGCGGCGGGTCCAGGTCGCGACCGGGTTCACCTTGACGATGAACCGCCCGGGCTCGAGCTCGTACTGGTCGACGATCGGGGCCTTGGCCCGGGTGGGCGAAGAGTCCCGCCGAAACGCGGTGACCCACGCGTCGAGCCCGCGGAGGGCCTCGAACATCGGACGGACCTTGTTGATCTCGCAGCAGAGCGTCGGGTCCCGCTCGTACAGGCGCGGGCCGAAGGCCGCCTCCTGGGAGGCGATCGTGTGCTCGCCGACCAGGTCCACGACGTTCAGCCCCAGCTCCTCGGTGAGCAGCTCCTTGAAGGCCAGGGTCTCCGCGAAGTGGAAACCCGTCTCGAGAAACAACACGGGGACGTCGGGACGGATCTGCGAGGCCATGTGCATGACGCAGGTCCCCTCCGCCTGGAAGGCCGACGCGATCGCCACGCGTTCCAGCCCCGATTCCTCGAGCGCCCATCCGAGGATCTCGCGGGGGTGAGCGGTCTCGAACCGCTCGTTCAGCTGGCGGACCTCCTCGTCGGCGAGCAGGGTCTTCATGGGGCCGCCTCGCTCTCGTCTCGGGCACCCGGAGTATAGCCCGGAGGTCGATCTGACCGGCCGCTATGCTTTCAGGCCGAACCCTCGCCCACCTCGAAAGGCGGATCCATGACCGAGACCATCGCGCCCCACGGCGGGACGCTCGTGAACTTGCTCGTAACCGGATCTGAGGCCGAGCAGCTCGCCGGCCGCGCCGAGCATCTCCCGAAGATCCGGGTGGGTGAGCGCGAGCTCTCGGACCTGGAGATGCTCGCGGTCGGGGCGCTCTCGCCGCTCACGGGATTCGTGGGCGAGCGCGACTACCACTCGATCCTGGGTTCCATGCACCTGTCCAACGGCCTTGCGTGGACGATCCCGGTCACCCTCTCGCTGAACGAGGACGAGGTGAAGCGGGTCGGCGGCGCCGATGCCGTGACCCTGTTGAGCGCGCAGAGCGAGCGGCCGCTTGCGGTCCTCGAGGTGCAGGAGGTCTTCCGCAGGGACCGAGAGAAAGAGGCCCTCGCGGTGTTCGGCACCCAGGACCTGGACCACCCGGGGGTCCGCGCCCTGCACGAGGCGGGTGATTACTGTCTGGCCGGAACCGTCCGCGCCCTCCGGCTCCCCGAGCACCGGACGTTCGCCACGTACCGGCTCACGCCGGCCGAGACCCGCGCCGAGTTCGAGCGGCGGGGATGGCGCACCGTCGTGGGGTTCCAGACCCGCAACCCGATCCACCGAGCGCACGAGTACATCCAGAAGTGCGCGCTCGAGATCGTGGACGGTTTGCTCGTGCATCCGCTGGTGGGAGCCACCAAGGGTGACGACGTGCCGGCCGAGGTCCGCATGCGCTGCTACGAGGCTCTGTTCGCCGAGTACTACCCGAAGGACCGCGCGATGATCGCGGTGTTCCCCGCGGCCATGCGCTACGCGGGGCCCAAGGAGGCGATCTGGCACGCGATCGCTCGGAAGAACTACGGGTGCACCCACTTCATCGTGGGGCGTGACCACGCCGGGGTCGGCAGCTACTACGGCACCTACGACGCCCAGAAGATCTTCGACGCGTTCGAGCCGGGAGAGCTGGGGATCACGCCGCTCCGGTTCGAGCACTCCTTCTACTGCCGCAAGTGCGAGGGCATGGGCTCTCCCAAAACGTGCCCGCACGGCGACGAGCACCGTGTCATCCTGTCCGGGACCAAGGTTCGGGAGATGCTCCGCGCGGGCAAGCGGCCACCGATCGAGTTCAGCCGGCCGGAGGTGGCCGACATCCTCATCGAGGCGATGCGGGCCGGCGCCTGATCTCCTGGGAGGCATGCCGACGGGCGAACGCTGCCCGGCGTCGGCTCTCGGGCGGTCGAGCGTCGGGGGATTTGCCCCGCTTCCAGGCCCTTTGATAGCCTCCCGGCGGCCGAGCGGCGCCGAACGTCCGTCAAGGGAGGCCCCGACGACCGCTCCGAGAAGGCGGATCAAGACCGCGCTGGTGCTCACCCTGGCGGCAAGCATGCTGGTCGCGACCCCGGCGCTCGCCGACACGAAGTCGGACCTCGAGCGCGCCAAGCAGGAGCTCGCCCAGCTCCAAGCCAGATTGAACGCCGCCACGGCCGCCTGGCAGTCGGCGCTCTCGCGGCTCGCGCAGACGCGGACGCAGATCGCGGCCACCCGGGCCGAGATCGATGCCCTCCGCAGCCAGGTCGACCGAATCCAGCGGCGCCTGCAGCGGCGGGCCGTGATCGCGTTCGAGATGGGTCCCGCGACCACGATCGATCTTCTCCTGTCCTCCCAGACGTTCTCGGAGCTCTCGGACCGGATGGAGTTCCTCGGCAACGTCGTGCAAAGCGACTCCGACCTCGTCCTGGAGCGTGAGGTCTCAGAGGAGCAGCTTCGCCGACAGGAGGAGCATCTGGCCTCGCTGTCGGTCCAGCAGGCGGAGGCCGCCCAACAGCTCGCTTCGAGCCGGAGCGGGATCGCGGCCGACACCGCGGCCGTGCAGCAGAAGGTGGCTGAGCTCGAGAAGAAGCTCAGGCAGGAGCAGCAGCTCCTTCAGGTCCTCGGCCAGACACCGCACATGGGCGCGCCGATCGCCGTCTGCCCGGTTCGCGGACCGAACTCGTTTGTCGACTCCTTTGGTTGGCCGCGTCCGGGAGGCCGCGTCCACGAGGGCATCGACATGATCGCTCCCTACGGCACCCCGATCGTCTCCGTGCAAAGCGGGACGGCCGTTCGCGCGCCGAACGCGCTCGGAGGCAACGCGGTCATCGTCTACGGGCCGGGGGGCGACTGGACCTACTACGCGCACATGTCGAGCTACGGGGCCGTGGGCAGCGTCTCGGTCGGCACGGTCATCGGATACGTGGGCTCCACCGGCGATACGAACGTCAACCACCTCCACTTCGAGTACCACCCCGGCGGAGGACCGGCGGTGGACCCCTATCGGCTGCTCCTCGCGGTGTGCTGACGGGTGGGCTCGCCGGGGGCGCCCTAGAATCGGTGTCTGAGGAACGGGGGAAACGACGTGGCTGAGGGCGGTAAGCGGCGAGTCGATCGCATCCTGCGGCCGGAGTTCACGGCCAACCTGGCCGACCTGTCGCTCGGGGAGCTCCGGGAGCGACGAGACGAATGCCTGGCCGAGCGAGAGTACCTGTCGCTCCTGCGGCGCTTGGTTCAGGGCCGCGTCGAGATCCTCAAGGCCGAGCTCGAACGGCGGGGGACCGGCGACCAGAGCCCGCTCGTCGACCGGCTAGCCAGCATTCTGACGGGCGAGCCGCAGGGTTCGTCCCGCGGTGAGGCGGTTCGGGTCGGCGTTCCCGAGGAGGAGATGCTCCTCGCCCGCCGCCGCGTCGAGCGCCTGGTGTCCGACGCCGGGCTGTCGGACCCGACCGCCCTCGACGACGAGCGCCTGAGCCAGGCGGCCGACCTGCTCGCCTCCGAGGAGCGGGAGGTTTCCGAGCGACGGGCGGCCGTGATCTCCGTGCTCGACCGGCTCCAGGACGAGCTCAAGCGGCGCTACAAGGAGGACCCCTCCCGCGTCCTGTCCTGAGCGGCGGTCCCGCGGCGCGTCGAGATGCGTGCGCGTCGAGCGCCGCGCAGCGTCGAGCGCCGTGGCTGTCGTCCTCCGCATGGGGGACGTGATTCGGCCGCGCAATGGGGGCAGGTCGCGGCTCGACGGGTGAGGAGCGTTTGGGCCGCCGGGCCGATGGACCGGACCCTCGCAAGAGGGGAGGCTAAGAGGGCACTTGGGCTTCCCCGGTGCGCTATGGTGCGGCCCCCAAGATGAAGACCAGAGCCCGCGTGACGGAGCCTCATCCGGCGGTTACCACGGACGCCGAGCTTCCCACCATTCACGAGCAGCTCATGGTGTTCGCTCGGGAGCTCGGCCAGCTCTACCGTCTCGAGCGCTCGCGGAGCGCGGAGCTCGAGCGGGTCCTGCGCAATCTCCAGGAGACCTACATCGAGACCATGAAGAGCCTCGCCCAGGTGATCGAGGCCAAGGACCGGACCACACGAGGACATCTCGACCGAACCCAGGCCTACGGCGTGGCCCTCGCAAGGCGGATCGCGCCGGAGCTCGCTGATGGGCCGGAGCTCGGATACGGGTTCTTCCTCCACGACATCGGCAAGGTGGGCATCCCGGAGCACATCCTGTGCAAGGTGGGGCCGCTGTCGGCCGAGGAGTGGAACGTCATGCGGGCCCACCCCGCGATCGGTGCGCAGATCGTGGCGCCGATTCGCTTTCTCGGGAACGCGGCTCTGGTCATCCGGCATCACCACGAGCGTTTCGACGGCTCCGGGTACCCGGACGGCCTGCGGGGATCGGACATCCCCCTCGCGGCCCGGATCTTCGCGGTCGCGGACGCGTTCGACGCGATGACCAGCGACCGCCCCTACCGCCGCGCGCTCTCGGTCGAGCGAGCGATCGAGGAGATTTGCGATGGCGGCGGAAGCCAGTTCGATCCCGACGTGGTCCGGGTGTTCGTCGACATGGTCGAGGAGGAGCCCTCGCCGATCTGGGATCGGACCGAGCTCGGGATGTGGGACGGCGGGGATCCCCCCCTCGTGCTCACCGGGTAGCCGCCCCCGGCTACGCTGTTGCGCGTGACCGTCGGCGTACCGATCGCACGGGTGTTCCGGTCTGGGCTCGAGGAGTCCGTGCACGTGGGCCACGTGGCGGTCTGCGATGCCGACGGACGGCTGCTCGCCGCTGCGGGTGACCCCCTGCGTTCGGTGTTCGCCCGCTCGTCGATGAAGCCGCTTCAAGCGGCCGTCGCGCTCCGCGCGATCGGTGAGGAACTGCCCGACGACCTGGTGGCCGTGATGTGCGCATCGCACAGCGGCGAGCGAGTCCACGTGGAGGCCGTCCGCCGCCTGCTTGCGCGGGGCGGGCTGGACTTCTCCGCGCTCCGATGCCCCCCGATGTGGCCGATGGACGAGCATGCCCGCGCGCGCGCCGCCCGCCCCCGCCCCGAGCTCGGCGACTGCTCCGGCAAGCACGCCGGGATGCTGCTCGCCTGCGTTCGGAGCGGGTGGGACACCGGGACCTACCTCGAGCCTACCCACCCGCTTCAGCGCCGCGTCGGCCGAGCGGTCCTGCGGGCCACCGGCGAGCGATCGGTGGTCGTCGGTGTGGATGGGTGCGGCGTGCCGGTCCACGGCGTTCCGCTGGCGGCCATGGCGACCCTGTACGCGCGGCTCGCGCGGCCCGAGCGGCTCGGAGGTCTCGCCTCTCAAGCGCGTCGCTGCGTGGCCGCGATGCGTGCCGAGCCCTATCTCGTGGCGGGCAGGGACCGTCCCGACACCCTGCTCATGCAGGCTTCCGCCGGCGTGGTCGCGAAGTCCGGGGCGGAGGGCCTGGCCTGCGCCTCGGTCCTCGAGGGCGGGATCGGGGTTGCGCTCAAGGTGCAGGACGGAGCCGGCCGTGCCTCGGGGCCCGGCATCGTCCGCGCCCTGGAGCTCCTCGGGGCGCTCTCGCCTTTGGAGCTGGAGGCGCTTCGGTCGGTCGCTCGACGTCCCGTGACCGGGGGCGAGGAAGTGGTAGGCGAGGTCGTCTCGGACTTCGCGCTCCGGCGTCCGCGTTCGTCGGAGATCCGGGGCCGGGCCGTTGCAGGTGCAACGGAACGGGCAGCCTCGCGTACCATCGAGTGATGATCGCAAGCGGAGCTTCCTCCCGCACGCGGGTCGCGGTTGTGAGCCTGCATACCTCGCCGCTCGATCAGCCGGGCACCGGCGACTCGGGCGGGATGAACGTCTATATCCGCGCCGCCGCGGAGCGATTGGCGGCCCAAGGCGTGGACGTCGACGTGTTCACACGCTGTCGGGGCCGGGGCGTCCCGCAGGTGCAGGAGCTGTCGGCCGGGTCGCGGATCATCCAGGTCAAGGCGGGCCCGTGCGACCCCGTTCCCAAGGAGGACCTCCCCCGCTTCTTGCCCGAGTTCCTCGGCGGGGTCCTGGCGACCGAGCGCGAGGAAGGTCGCGGCTACGACCTGGTCCACAGCCACTACTGGCTCTCCGGCTGGGTCGGGCGAAGCGCGAAGGAGATCTGGAGCGTGCCGCTCGTCGCCTCGTTCCACACGCTCGGGAAGGTCAAGAACTACTCGCTCGCTCGCGGGGAGCCTCCGGAGCCCGGCGCTCGGCTCGCCGGCGAGGAGGCCGTGATCCGAGAGGCCGATCGCATCATGGCCGCCACACCTGCGGAGGCGGCCCAGCTCGTCGGGCTGTATCGCGCGGACCCCGACCGAATCCGACTCGTCCCTCCGGGCGTCGACCACGAGCTGTTCTTCCCCCGACCTCGGGACGAGGCCAGGGCGCGGCTGCACCTGACCGGTGTGCGGCTCGTGCTGTTCGTCGGCAGGCTGCAATCGCACAAGGGGCCGGACATCGCGATACGCACCCTGGCCGAGGCCATCGCGCGCGAGCCCGCGCGCACCGGGGACGTCGTGCTGGCAGTGGTGGGCGGGCCGAGCGGCGCGAGCCACGGTGCGGAGGTGGCCAGGCTCATGGACCTCGCGTCCGCGCTCGGCGTGGAGGAGCGAGTGGTCTTCTTCCCTCCGCAACCTCAGAGCCGGCTTGCGGACTTCTACGCGGCGGCCGAGTGCCTGCTCGTTCCGTCGCGGTCCGAATCGTTCGGGCTGGTCGCGCTCGAAGCGCAGGCGTGCGGAACCCCAGTTGTGGCCGCCTCGGTCGGCGGACTCCGATACGTGGTCCAGGAGGGCAAGACGGGCTTCCTGGTGGAGGGGCACGACCCGGCCGACCACGCCGAACGACTCCTGCGGATTCTCCAGGACCCTCGCGAGTCCCGGCGTCTGGGGAAGGCCGGCGTCGTACAGTCGCTCAGGTTCTCATGGGACGCGACGGCCGCGGAGATTCTGGCCGTGTACCGCGAAGTGCTCGACGGGCACCCCGTGGCGTCGTGACCCACCGCGCCATCCCCACGATCGCGCCCGACGCCTCGGTGGCGAGTCGGGGTTCCTTGAAGCCGGTGCGCGGAAACCCTTGCGCGGCAATGCGTTCAGCGATCGAGTGTGTTCTTGTCACTCTTTCTCCTGACGCCGCTACCAGCGCATATACGTCGTGACCTGCGGGTTCGTCAGGTTGACCGGCTTCGAGGCCGCCGTTAGATTTCGCGTTGCTCCGAGCAGCCGGAGCGGCTGAGTCAGGGAACCGAAGCGGGGACCCCTGGGAAAGCCGTAAGGCGAACTGGGCGCACCTGGTCGTACGGTTGGGAAGGCCAACTAGCTGTGCGGGC
>Ga0070741_10013873_pt1 | contig 14104 bp, 11 predicted proteins | sample Coa_R1_4_FD_66440 | JGI IMG/M metagenome (GOLD analysis project Ga0070741, IMG submission 66440) | Surface soil microbial communities from Centralia Pennsylvania, which are recovering from an underground coalmine fire - Coalmine... | ecosystem: Environmental > Terrestrial > Soil > Unclassified ... | reverse complement strand
GCGGCGGAGCCGCCCTCGACGGCGTACGGCCGGTTCTTGTAGCGATTCATGAACCAGCCGACGTACGTCTCGCCGATGAGCGCCGACTCGGAGCGGCCGACGTCCCGCCAGCGGCCCGTTCGGTAGATGCGGGAGCCGCGCGGCTCGACGCGGTAGAAGAAGTCGTTCGCCGACAGGAACGCGAGGTTGCCGCCGAGGTCGCGGTACCGCTCCACCGCGTCCCAGACGTGCTCGGTCACGTACTCCTCGTGCCCCGGGAACACGATCAGGTCGTACAGCCGCGCGAGCTGGCGAGCGCTCAGCCGGTCGAGGTCGTCGTCGGAGAGGAAGTCGACGCGGTGGCCCGAACGCGCGAGCCAGCGCAGAAAGCCGAGGTCGTAGGCGCGAAAGTGCGGCGGCACGCCGCGGCGGAGGAAGGGGCGCGTGAGGTCGACGCCGTTGTAGCTCGGGTCGGCGTACCACGTGTCGCCGACGCCGTCGCCGTCGACGTCGCGGAAGTTGTACGCCTGCCACGTGTTCGTCGGCTCGATCACGGCGACGCGGCTCGTGCCGAGTCGCGCGGGGCGGAGCACGAACGGCGCATAGCCGACGAGGCCGGGTCCGGTGAGACGCTCGAAGTAGAGGCCGCTCCGCCGGCGGGGGACCGCGACCGTCAGGACGCGGCGCCAGCGGACGGTGCGCGGCGGTCCGACCGGTGTCCCCGGCAGGACGTCGTTTCGTCGGGTTCCCTTCGCGCCGATGCGGTAGAGCCGGAGCGTGACGCGCGGCGTCCGGCGCCAAAGGACGAGCTCCGCGGCGGCGCCGGGGGCGTAGCTTCGCTGCCGGAACGCGGCCGGCAGGCTGCCGGGCTCGTCGGTCGTGGCCGGCGCGGGCGCCGCCCCTACGGGGATGGCGTAGCAGAGCGCCGCTGCGCCCGCGACGGCGACTCTCCCGCAGTGCCTTCGGATCCCCCTGGCACACTTGACGCGTCGGCTCGCGCCCGCCTCCTCTGTGCGCAGAAGAATCCTCCTCGCCCTCGCCGTTCTCGCCGTGCTCGCCGCGGGCGCCGTCGTCGCCGTCGTCCTCGTCAGCGGCCGCAACCACACCTCCGGAGAGCTTGACACAGCCCTCCACGGCGTGACCGTCACCCACCCGAAGCCGCCGAAGAAGTCGCCGCTGCCGCATCGGCCGAAGCCGAGACCCGTGGTCGTCAGCGACAAGCCCTGCTGGCTCAACTTCGGCGGCGACCCGCAGCGAACGCTCGCACGCGTGCACATCGACCTGGGCGCGCCGACGAAGGTCCTCTGGGCGCGCGGCCTGCACGGCTACATCGAGTATCCGCCGAGCTACTGCCAGGGCACGCTCTACGTGAACACCTACCACGGACGGACGTACGCAATCGACGCGCGCACCGGCGACGTGCTCTGGAAGCGCGAAGGCGCCGGGCCGAAGCCGTCGACGCCTGCGATCGCGGGCGACCGGCTGATCGTCTCGTCGACCGGCGGCACCGTCACCGCGTATTCGCGCGCGGACGGCCGGACGCTGTGGCAGCTGCGCGTCGACGCGAAGGTCGAGTCGTCGCCGGTCGCGATCGGCGGGACGGCCTACTTCGGCGCGACCGACGGGCGCCTCTTCGCCGTCGACGTGCGCAGCGGGAAGATCAAGTGGGCCTACCAGACCGGCGGCCGGATCAACGCGAGCCCGTCCGTGTGGGGACGGCGGATCTGCATCACCACGTATGCAGGGTCGGTGCTGTGCCTCGACCGCCGCAACGGCCGCCTGCTCTGGATCCGCTACATCGCGCGCGACTTCCTGCGCGACGCGAGCTTCTACGCCAGCGCGTCGACCGACGGCAGGCGGCTCTTCACGATCTCGCGGTCGGGGCTCGTGATCGCGCTGCGCGCGTCGAACGGCGCCACGCTCTGGAACCACGACCTGAGCACGACCGGATACTCGACGCCCGCGATCGCGAACAACCGGGTCTTCGTCGGCGACTTCAACGGCTACGCGCGCGCCTACCAGGCGGCGACGGGGCGGGAGCTCTGGCACACCTACGTCGGCGGGCGCATCCTCGGGCCGGCGCTCGTCGTCGGGCCGCTCGTGTTCTTCGCGACGCTCGAGCAGAAGACCTTCGCGCTTCAGGCGTCCAACGGCAAGGTCGTCTGGCACCTCGGCATGGGGAAGTACGGCCCCGGGATCGCCACCGACCGCCACTACTACTTCTCGCTGAACGGGATGCTCGTCGCGTTCCGCGGCCGGAACAGCCCGCCGGAGCAGTCGCTCAAGAAAGCGGCGGGTGCCGCCGGCGCCAAAGCGGCGAGCGGCGGAGCGCGAAGCTCGCACCGTTCCACGCAGCCACGCGCGCGGAGTACCACGACGCGCGCAAAGCGCCGCTGACGGACGACCGGCGCGACGCCTCGTAGCCGAGCTGCCTCAGCAGGTCGCCGGCGACCTCCTCGAACGCGGCCGCCTCGTGCGCCTCGAGCTGGGTACGCCAGTCGCGGAGCCCCGGCGTCGGCGGCCGCTTCAGGCTCTGCTGGTGCGGCTTCGCCGAGACGTCGACGCTGCCGGCGTAGTCGAGGAGCGCCGGCTCGTACGGCAGCGCGGCGAACTCGCAGATCCGCGTCAGCTCGCGCTCGGGGTCGGCGACGAGGGCCTCGTAGCGGAGCTCGAGATACCGCCCGGAGCCGACGCGCCGCCCGAGGCGGCGCGCGGCGGAGACCTCCGTCCGCCACTGGCACGCGAAGTCGGCGGCCGTGCGCGGGTGGGCCCACGTCCGCGTCACGATCCCGGCCGGCATCGACAGGAACGACACGGCCGCGTCGCGCCCGTCGCGGACGAGATGGACGAAGAGCGCGTCGGGAAAGAGCCGCTCGAGCATCCGCAGCCGCTGCATGTACATCGGCGTCTTGTCGCCCCAGCGGCTCTTGCCGCGGCGCGCGGCGTAGGTCTCGTAGACGGCGGCGACGGCCTCGCCGACGGGCATGCCGTTCCTGAGCCGCGGCTGCACCTCGGCGATCGGCACGTCCCACTCGCGCAGCGTCGGCAGCCGCCGAGCGTCGTCGAGGAACGAGTCGACGTCGATCCCGCCGCGGTGGCGGTCGGCGAGCTGCGGGATGAAGTACGACTCGTCCGGGACCGCGAGCTGTGAGTGGCGGTCGAGCATGACGCGAAGGAGCGTCGTCCCCGAACGGCGGACGCCCAGGACGAGCAGCGGCGGCGTCATCGCCGGGCGACGACGACGGCCGCGGCGGCGCGGTGGCCGGCCGCTTCGACCGTGAGCACGTACCGGCCGCGCTTGCGCGGCGCGCGAAGCGTCAGCGGCGGTCGTGCGGCTCCGGCCGCGACGACGCTCGCGCCGAGCCGGAGCACGTAGCGCACGCGCGCCGCGTCGGTCACGACGTGGACGCGAATCGCCTTGCCCGGTGCGGCTCGGTAGGTGCGTGCCGCGAGCTCGATGAACCGGATCCGCACCCACCCGGCCGGCACCGGTTTTGACTCGTTGCCGGCGAGGTCGACGGCGGCGGCGGACAGCCTGTACTTCCCCGGCCGCAGGTGACGGCCGTCGAGGCTCCCGTACCAGTTGACGTTGTCCTCGCGCCGCTGGAACTTCGTCCTCGCAGCGCGACGCCCCGCGACGAACAGGAGCGCGTGCGCCCGCTCGCTGATCCGGTAGCGCACGTGCACCACGTCGGAGCGGCCGTCCCCGTCCGGGGAGATCACGCGAGGGTGCACCGAGCGCACGGAGATCCGCGGCGGGGTGACGTCGACCCTGATCGGGTTCGGCAGCACGAAGGTCTTGTTCGTGCGCTCGAGGCGGATCCGCGGCCGGTACTCGCCCTGCGGGACGATCGTCCCGTCGTCGTCGCGGCCGTTCCAGGTGAAGTGGTGCGCTCCCCGGTTCAGGAGGCGGTGGCGGACGAGCAGGCGCACCTCGAGACCGTGGCGGTCGACCATCGAGAGCGTCAACCGGTCGGTGCGCGTCAGCCTGAAGCCGACGACCGCGCGGTCCTGCGCGCAGCGGCAGACCGGCGAGAAGATCTTCACCGGCACCCGCACGGCGGTGACGGCCGCGCGCTGCACCTTCAGGCCCTCGCTGACGGCGAACGCCGCCGCGCTGGCGACGAGCACCGCAAGGACGACGAGGAGCGGAGCGGCGCGGGCCACCGTGATCGATTCTATGCTTCGAGGCGATGCGGTACGCGGTCACGGGCGCGGCCGGCTTCGTCGGCTCGCACCTCGCCGAAGCCCTCCTCGGCGCCGGTCACGAGGTCGTCGGGCTCGACTGCTTCACCGACTACTACGACAGGGCGCTGAAGGAGGAGAACGCGCGCGGGCTCGACGTTCGCCAGGTCGACCTCGCCGAGGACGAGCTCGACTTCGTCGGGTTCGACGGCGTCTTCCACCTCGCGGCGCAACCGGGTGTGCGGAGCTTCGGGGACGTGTTCCCGCTCTACCTCCGGCGGAACGTCCTGGCGTCTCAGCGCCTGTTCGAGGCCGCCGCACGCGACCGCGTCCGCGTCGTCTTCGCCTCGTCGTCCTCCGTCTACGGCGCGGCGGAGCGCTACCCGACGCCGGAGGACACTATACCGCGGCCGCTCTCGCCCTACGGGATCACGAAGCACGCGTGCGAGCAGCTCGCTGCCGCGTACGCGCGGGAATTCGGGCTCGACTGCGTGACGCTGCGCTACTTCAACGCGTTCGGCCCGCGCCAGCGGCCCGACATGGCGTTCACGCGGATCGTCTTCGCGCTCGCAGGCGGGACTCGCTTCGACCTGTTCGGCGACGGCGACCAGTCGCGCGGCTGGACGTACGTGTCGGACGTCGTCCAGGCGACGATCCTCGCGATGGAGGGCGGGAGCGGCACCTACAACGTCGGCGGCGCGCTCGAGGCGTCGATGAACGAGGCGATCGCGCTCCTCGAGGAGATCTCCGGCCGCACGCTCGACCTCGCCCGGCATCCCGCCGTTCCCGGCGACCAGCGCCGGACGAGCGCCGACACGACGCGGATCCGCGGCGAGCTCGGCTGGGAGCCGCGCGTGACGCTCGAGGACGGCCTGCGGAGACAGTGGGAATGGGCCTCGACTAGAGTCGCCGCGGGATGAGCGCGATCAGCGATGCCGGTGCCGAGCGCGAGATCGATCTCAGCCGCTGGAAGCAGGCTGCGGTCGAGCGCTGGTGGATCGTCGCCGCCGGGCTCGTCGCCGGCGTCGTCGTCGGCGCCCTCTACTCGCTCTCGGGCGGGAGCGTCTGGGAGGCCTCGGTCCTCGTCGCGCCCGGCCAGCCGTTCACGCCGAGCGGCTCGCCCGTGCTCAGCTACCAGTCGAGCCCGCGCTCGATCGACGTCCTCGTCACCTCCGAGTCGGCGCTCGAACGGGCTGCCGCGAAGGCGAAGATCCCGCCGGGCAAGCTCCGGGGTCACGTCAGCACCCAGAGCGTCTCAACCGGCCTCGGGTCGTCCGCGAGCCGCGGGTCGAACCTGATCCGGATCACGGTCCGGCTGAGCAAGCCGAAGAGCGCGGAGGTTGCGGCGAATGCGCTCGGGGCGATCGTGATCGCGGACACGACGAGCTCGTACGTGAAGAAGTCGATCCTGACGTACGAGAGCAAGGAGCGGCGTTACAACGCACAGCTCACGTCGCTCACGCGCGTGATCGAGAGCTACAACCAGGCGCTCGCGACGCAGCGTCTGAGCCTGCTCGAGAAGCTGATCATGGTCAACCAGCTCGATGCCGCGATCGCACGACAGGGCACCCTCAACGACAAGCTGGCGGCGACGGACCAGCAGCTCACGCTGGTGAAGAGCGTCGAGATCGCGCAGCTCGTTTCGACGGCCGCCTCGGCAAAGACGACGGCGCGGTCACGGCGGAACTCGATCCTCGTCGGCGCGCTCATCGGGTTGATCATCGGCGCGATCGTGGCGATCGTCGTCGACACGAGAGCACATCGCGCGTAGGACGCCTTTGCGCGTCTCGTTCCTCATCCCCGCCTTCAACGAGGAGGCGACGATCGGCGAGGTGCTGAAGCGGATCGGCGCGCTCGACCTCGACTCGCAGGTGATCGTCGTCGACGACGGCTCGACCGATCGCACGGCTGCGATCGCGGAGGAGCACGGCGCGACGGTGATCCGGCAGTCGAACGCCGGCAAGGGGTCGGCGATCAGGACCGCCGTCGGCGCGATCGACGGCGACATCGCCGTGATCCAGGACGCGGACATGGAGTACGACCCGGCGGAGGTGCCGGCGCTGATCGAGCCGATCCTCCGCGGCGTCGCGGACGTCGTCTACGGGTCGCGCCTGCGCGGCGGGCGCCCGCAGCGCGCGTACCTCTTCTGGCACCTCGTCGGCAACCGCTTCCTGTCGCTCCTGACCTCGCTCCTCTACAACACGACGCTCTCCGACATGGAGACCGGGTACAAGGCGTTCCGCGCGGACGTTCTGCGGTCGCTCGACCTGCGCGAGAACCGCTTCGGGATCGAGCCCGAGATCACCGCGAAGATCTGCAAGCGCCGGCTCCGGATCTACGAGCTGCCGATCTCGTACTACGGCCGCACGTACGAGGAAGGCAAGAAGATCACCTGGCGCGACGGCTTCCGCGCGATCTGGGTGCTGCTCCGCGTGCGCGTCGGCGACTGAGCGCGCCGGTCGCGCATTCGCGTTCGCGGCCGACGCAACGCGTCACCGGTAGATGTCGATCTTCAGCTTCCGGAACGCGAAGACCGACATGCCGAGCAGCAGCCAGCCGTGGCGGAAGCGCGAGATCTTCGTCTCGCCGTAGGTGCGCGCGCGGTAGCGCACGGGGAGGTCGACGATCTTCAGGTTCAGGCGCGCAGCGCCGAGCAGGAGGTCGAAGTCCCCGAACGGGTCGAAGTCGCCGAAGTAGGAGCGGCCGGCCGCGATCTGCTCGTAGTGGCGCCGCTCGAGCACCTTCGTCCCGCAGAGCGTGTCCTTCACCGGCTGGTCGAGCAGCGCGCCGAAGACGAGCGAGAACGCCTTGTTGCCGACGATGTTCAGGTAGCGCATCGCGCCGCGCTCGAGGCCGTAGACGAGCCGCGAGCCGTTGACGAACTCCGCGCGGCCCGTCTCGAGCGCCTCGAGAAACGCCGGCAGCTCCGTCGGCGACACCGTCAGGTCGGCATCGAGGATCATCAGCACGTCGCCGGTCGCGTGCGCGAACCCGAGGCGGACGGCGTCGCCCTTCCCGCGGCCCGTCTGCTCGAGGTAGACGATCCTGCGGTCGGGGTGGAGCTCGATCTGCCGCAGGATCTCGTCGCGCGTGCCGTCGGTCGAGTGGCCCTCGACGAAGATGAGCTCGCTCTCGCGTCCGATCGGCGGCGTCTCGTCGACGATCCGCTCGATCATCCCGCGCTCGTTCTTCGCCGGGACGACGACGGACACGCTGAGGCTTCGCCGCTCGCCCGCCGGCTGCGGCCGCGCGACGATCCACCAGCTCAGGCAGAGGTGCCGGATGATCCAGAGGTTCGCGAGGACCCCGTTCACGAACGCGGAGACGAACGGGATCCGCAGCGGCAGCAGGATGCGCCGCGTCTTCGTCACCGTCTCGAGACCGGCGAGCCGGAGCAGGCTCTCCACGTCGCCCTGCGCGACCCAGTTGCGCGTCGGCGTCCGCGTCTTCAGGCGCAGCAGCTCGAGCACGCGGAACACCGGCCGCCACAGCTGGCTGTAGGAGTGCACGACGACGCGCGTCTCCGGGCCAGAGTGGCGCGCGACGTTGTGGAAGAGGGCGTTCAGATCCTCCGCGTACGGCACGACGTCCGACAGCAGGACGTAGTCGAACTGCTCGCCGAGGTCGGCGTCCTCGCCCGCGGCGACCTCGAACGAGAGCCCGGGGTGCCGTTCGCGGGCGAGCCGGACCATGCTCGGGCTCACGTCGACGCCGACTGCGTGTGACGGCCGCAGCGACGCGAGCAGGTCGCCGTCGCCGCTCCCGATCTCCAGCACGCTCGAGCCCGGCCGCACGATCGAGCGGTGGACGGCGGCGACGAGCTGCCGGTAGCCGCGGCTCGCGCGCGGGCGGTGGACGCGCCCTTCCGCGACCGCGTCGAAGGCGTCCGCGATCGGCGCGTACGCCTCGAGGCCGGGGCTCACGCGGACGGACATCCGGCGGGCAACGAGCGGCCGATCGGATACAGGAGAACGCCGCCGAGCTCGTGCCGCTGCGCGATCCGGTCGAGCGCCGGCGCCCACGTGCGCGCCTGCCGCTCGTCGACGATCGCGAAGGAGACGCCGAAGCGGCGCGCGTACGCACGCAGGAGCTGCGGCTGGTTCCGCACCGGCAGGTAGCCGACGCCGATCTGCGCGGTCGCCTGCGGATGGTGGAACGGGCTCGGCGGCGACGTCTGCAGCCGGCCGCCGGCCATCCGGAACCGGAAGGCGCGCTCGACCTGCCACAACATCGCGTCGCCGCCGCTGCCGATCGGTTGAGGGAGGACGTTCGCGCCCACCGGGATGCACGGACGGTAACGCGCGTTCGTGAAGAACGCCGGGATCGAGTAGGTCGTCCGCCACGCGACGGGGTTCGGCACGAGGAGCAGGACGGAGAGCCCGCCGAGCGCCATCGCCGCACCGGCCGGCGCCCGCGCCGTCCAGATCGCCGCGATCACGGCCGCCGCGAGCGCGAAGTACACCGTGAACCGGATCGGCAGGATGTTGTTGAAGAGCGCGAGGTGCGTCTTGCCGATTCCCGGCAGCGTCAGCGCCTCGTGCCCGAAGACCGTCGGCAGCGGGATCAGCTCGTGCCCGGCGACCGTGAGGTGCGGCCCGAGCGACGCGTAGAGCGCGAGCAGGAGCGCGGCGGCGAGAAAGCGGGTGCCCGCACGCCGCCGCTGCTGCCAGACGTACAGGCAGAGAAGGACGAGCAGCGCGACGCCGAGGTACGCGCCGCGCTCAGTGTTGTTTGCCGGAAAGTGCGCCGCGATCGACCGCGTCCAGCCGGCGCCGGCGGCTTCGACGCGAGTCGGCACGACCACGTTCGCGAGGTCCGCGACGAAGTGCTCCGGCGGTTGGAAGCCCGTCTTGCGCAGATCGGTGAGCGCGTAGTAGAGGATCGGCGACGCCACGACCGCGGCGACCGCGTACGCAGCTGCGATCGCCGGCACCGAACGCGCGAGCCGGCGCCGCTCGTCGGGCACGAACAGGTACGCGAGCACGAGCGCACACGCGAGCGCGACGGTCAGCGTGAAGCCGACCTCGAGCGCGAGGTAGAGCTGCACGCCGAGCACGAGGCCGAGCCAGAGCACGAACGCGCGCGGGGAGAGCGTGCCCTCGACGCGGCGCAGCACGAGCAGCGCGACGAGCGGCAGCAGGAAGACGCCGGTGAGCTGCGGCTGCCCCGAGAGGTGACCGAGCATGTAGCTCGAGAACCCGAAGACGTACCCGCCGAAGAGGGACGGCCACAGGCGGCGCGTCACGTGCCGGCAGAGGAGGAACGCGGTCCACGACGACACCGCCGGCAGCAGCACCGCCGCGACGTTGTACGCGCCGATCGCGCCGATCGTCCACGTGAGCGGCGCCGCGAGGAGCGCGATCGGCGGGATCGTGTTCACCCAGGCGAGGTTGACGCCGACCGGTGCCCAGACCGCGTGCGTCACGAATGGGTTCTGACCGTGCAGGATGGCGTGCGGCCACCACGCGAACGACCAGATCGGGATCTGGGGGTCGTTCGGCTCGCCGAGGTACTGCTTCCCCGGCTCGGCGAGGAGCGGCAGCCCGAAGAACAGGAACGCGACCAGGCAGTAGCCGCCAAGCGCTGCGATGGTCGCGCGCACGGGCGCCCATCATACGGAGGCGCTCCGCGGCCCTCTGTAGGGTGGAAGGTCGTGTGGAGCGACCGCACGACGCTTGCGGCCTGCGCGCTCTTCGTCGTCAGCTGTGCGGTCGCCTACGGCGGGCTCTTCAGCCACGCGTACCCCGGCGACGTCGGCACGTACGCGATCTACGGGCGTGCGCTCGTCCTCGGCGGGCGCATTCCGTATCGCGACTTCTACGACGAGTATCCCCCGGGCTCGGTCGGCGTGTTCGCGCTTCCCGTGCTGCTCTGGAACGCGCACTACGTGCTCACGTTCAAGCTGCTGATGACCGCGTGCGGTATCGGGTTCGTCGCGTGCGCGGCATGGACGCTTCGCCGCCTCGGTCTCAGCCGTCTTCGGCTCGTGCCGATCGTGCTCGCCCCCGCGCTCCTCGGCCCGGTGTTCCTCAACCGGTACGACCCGGTGCCGGCGCTCGTCACGTCGCTCGCGCTCGTCGCGGTGCTGCGGGGCCGCGGCCGGGCCGGCGGCGGACTCCTCGGCGTGGGCACGGCGCTCAAGCTCTACCCGCTCGCGGCCGTCCCGGTCGTCGTGCGGCGCCTCCGCGACCGCACCGGGGCAGCGGCCGCGTTCGCCGCCGCCGTCGCCGTCCTCGTCCTTCCGTTCGTCGCGCTCGCGCCCGGAGGCGTCGGCTTCAGCTTCAAGAGCCAGCTCGAACGGCATCTCGAGATCGAGAGCGTCGGCGCGTCGATCCTGCTCGCGCTCTCGAAGCTCCGCGTGCACCACGTCGGCTACGTCGCGCGGTCGTCGATCGACGTCGGGGGCGGCCTCGCCGACGCAGTCGGCGTGGCGACGAGCGTGCTGCTCGTCCTGCTCGTCGCGCTCGTCGTCTGGACGTACCTGCGCGGGCCCGACGACGACGCCCGCCTCGTCACGGCCGTTGCCGCCGTCGTCGCCGCGGTCGTGACGTTCGCGAAGGTGCTCTCGCCGCAGTACCTGACGTGGCTCGTGCCGCTCGTGCCGCTCGCGGCCGGGCGGAAGGGCGCGTACGCGGCGGGGGCGTTCCTCGTCTCGCTCGCCCTGACCCAACCGGAGTACATCGTCGACAAGTACGGGCTGCGCGCGCAGAACTGGACCGTGTGGGCGCTCGTTCTGCGCAACGCCGCGCTCGTCGCGACGTTCGGGTTCCTGCTCGCTCAGCTGCGCGAGGGCCTGCGACGCCCGGCGTGACCCGGCTCGTCTTCGTCACGCAGGCGGCGGACCCCGCGCACCCGGTCCTCGGCGCGACGCTGCCGAAGATACGAGCGCTCGCCGAGCGCGTCGACCGGCTCGTCGTCCTCGCCGGCCGCGTCGTCCCGGACGCGCTGCCGCCGAACTGCGCCGCGCACAGCTTCGCCGCCCCGACGCAGGCGCTGCGCGGCGCGCGGTACGCCGTGCTCCTCGCAGCGGCGCTCGCACGCCGTCCGCGCGCGGTCGTCGTCCACATGTCGCCGATCTACGCACTGCTGGCGGCGCCGCTCGCGCGCCCTCTCGGCGTGCCGATCCTCCTCTGGTTCACCCAGCAGGCGGCAGGGCCGCGGCTGCAGGCGGCGGAGCGCGTCGTCCGTGCGATCCTGACCGTCGACGAGCGAACCGTGCCGCTCCGCTCGCCGAAGGTGCGCGCGATCGGCCACGGGATCGACGTCGGCGCGCTCCCCTGCGTCGGCGAGCGGGCTCCGCCGCTCCGGCGCCTGCTCGGGCTCGGCCGCTACGCGCCCGTGAAGGGGTGGGAGACCGTCCTGCGTGCGCTCCCCGAGCTCCCGGACGCGACGCTGAGGGTGCACGGGCCCGCGCTCACCGACGCGGATCGCAGGCACCGCCCCGGGCTCGAGGCCCTCGCCCGCGACCTCGGCGTCGCCGAGCGCGTCTCGTTCCGGGACACCGTCCCGTACGCGGACCTGCCGCGGGTCTTCGAGAGCGCGGACGCGCTCGTGAACGCCACCCGCGGCGACGCGGCCGACAAGGTGGTGTTCGAGGCTGCCGCCGCGTGCCTGCCGGTCTTCGCGGCCTCGCCGGTGTTCGACCGCCTGCTGCCCGAGGCGCTGCGGTTCCCCGAAGGGGATCCGCAGGCGCTCGCAGCGAGGATCCTCGGCTACGGCGGCGGCGCCGGCCCCACGCTCCGCGCGCGCGTCGAGGCGGAGCATTCCGTCGACCGCTGGGCGGACGCGGTGCTCGAGGCGGCTGGCTCCCGGGGGTGACCGCCGGGAGCTGCGGCCATAATGGCGGCCGGGTGCGAGCCTACGCACAACCGGCAATCGCGCGCGACGTGCGGCCACTCGCCTTCATCGCGCAGCAGCGGGCGCGACTCCTCGTCGCGCTGACGGTCGGCGGCTACGTCGGCCTGCTGCACGCGATCGGCGGCCACGCGAAGTGGACGAAGGTCGGCGTGCCGGTGATTCCGTTCTGGTTCGGCGACCTTCGCAACGTCACCTCCGCGTGGGAGTGCGTGCGCGAGCACCAGGCGGTCCTCCCGGCGAATCCCTGCGACCCGTACCACCGCCCTGCGAACTACCCGCGGCTGTGGTTGCTCCCGTCGCACCTCGGCCTCGGGCAGGGCGACACGTACTGGCTCGGCTGGGTCGTGGCGGTCATCTTCTTCGTCGCCGCCGTCGCCGTCGTCCCGCGCGGCGCGAGCCTGCGGCTCGGGCTTCTGTACGCGGCCGCGCTCATCTCGGCCGCGACGATGCTCGGAGTGGAGCGCGGCAACGTCGACCTCCTCCTCTTCGCCCTCGTCGTCCTCGCCGTGCTCGTCGCGGGACGGACGCTCTCGCGGCTGATCGGCTCGGGCGGGCTCATCCTGCTCGCGGCGATGCTGAAGCTGTTCCCGATCCTCGCCGTCGGCTTCCTGTTCCGCCGCGCGACGCGGCAGGCGTGGGCGGTCGGCGCCGCGGTGCTCGTGGCGTTCGCGGCGTACGTGCTCGCTCTTCACCACCAGATCCACCAGGTCGTGAACGCGATCCCCCAGGCGGACAAGTACTCGTTCGGCCTGCGGCGGGTGACCGAGTGGCTGAGCGCCGCGACCGAGGGGAAGAACGCGAGCGGCGCGTCGCTGCCGTCGTGGGACGTGCTCGTCGTGCTGCTCGTCCTCGCGGCCGCGATCTTCCTCGTGCGACGATGGCGTCCGCGCGGCACGGGCGGCGTCGACGCCGGATCGCAGCGCGACCTCGACCTCTTCTGGGCGGGTGCCTGCGTCTACGTCGGCTGCTACGTCGCGGGACGCAGCTTCGACTACCGGCTCGTGTTCTGCCTGCTGACCGTGCCCCAGCTCGCGCGCTGGGCGGCCGCGCGGTCGGTCCTCGCATACGTGAGCATCGTCGCGCTGCTCGGGACGCTGTGGCTCGACGGGTGGTACGACTCGATCACGATCCGGAACGTCCTCGACGGTTGGAGCGGCTGGACGAACGCCGGCCCGAATGCGCAGCAGCTGCCGCTCTCCGCGATCGCGCAGCTCATCCTGTTCGCGACGTTCGTCGCGTGGCTCGTCGCGACGGTGCCGTCGCTCTCGCGGTTGCCGCTTCGCCGCCCGGCGCGTCTGCGGCCGGCCGCCTCCACCTGAAAGAGCGCGCTCTCGTCGAGGCGATCTCGCGCAACCGCGCGCGAGTCCTCGTCGCTCTCGCCGTCGGCGGCTACTTCGCGCTCCTGGCGGCGCTCGGCGGCTACGCGCGCTGGTCGCGCCTCGGGGTGTCGAGCAGCAAGCTCTGGTTCGGCGATCTCCGCAACGTCACGAGCGCGTGGGAGTGCACCCGCCGCGGGATCCCCGTGCTGCCGTCGAACCCCTGCGACATCACCGGCCGGCCGGCGAACTACCCGCGGTTGTGGCTCCTTCCGTCGCACCTCGGCCTCGGACAGGGCGACACCTTCGCGCTCGGGCTCGCGATCTGCGGCCTGTTCCTCCTCGCCGCCGTCGTGGTCGTCCCGGCGGGCGCGCGGCTGCGGCTCGGCGCCGTCTACGCGCTCGCGCTCTGCTCGCCTGCCGCGATGCTCGGAGTCGAGCGCGGCAACGTCGACCTGATCCTGTTCGTGCTCGTCGTCGCCGGCGTTCTCGCCGCGCAGCGCTCGGCTCGCGGCGTCGTCGCCGGCGGGGCGTGGGTCCTCCTCGCGGCGCTGCTGAAGCTCTTCCCGGTGTTCTCCGTCGCGTTCCTCTTCCGGCGGGCATCGAGAGTCGCGCTCGCGACCGCGTACGCCGTCCTCGCGCTGTTTGCCGTCTACGCGATCGCGCTGCACCGCCAGCTCCACGAGGTGCTCACGGCCGTGCCGCAGGTCGACACGTTCTCGTACGGCGTCCGCCGCGTCTCGGAGTGGACCGGCACGGTCGCGCGC
>Ga0070741_10013871_pt1 | contig 14105 bp, 14 predicted proteins | sample Coa_R1_4_FD_66440 | JGI IMG/M metagenome (GOLD analysis project Ga0070741, IMG submission 66440) | Surface soil microbial communities from Centralia Pennsylvania, which are recovering from an underground coalmine fire - Coalmine... | ecosystem: Environmental > Terrestrial > Soil > Unclassified ... | reverse complement strand
CTCGGCGCAAATCTCTATGCCCAATCTGTTGCCATCATCAATTGCGAGATGGTGGCAACCGCAGAATGGACGCGCACGAATCTATCGCAAGGCGCGCTCATTGCTGTTCACGATATTGGCGCGCAAGGTTATTTCGACAATCGCCCGATTCTCGATACGGCAGGCTTGGTTTCGCCGGAAGTGATTCCCTTTATTCGCAACGAGGCAAAATTGATCGAGTGGATGCAATCACGCGGCGCGCAATTCGCCGTCTTTTTTCCAACGTGGTATCCAAAGCTCGCAGCGGATGCGCGCCTGCATGAAATTCATTCGACAAATTGTGAGATAACGAAAAATATAGGAGAGGAAAACTTGAGGGTGTATGAGCTTCGTTAGCAATACCCGATCTTTATATCTCTGCGCCCTCTGCGCTCTGCGATGCTTCCAGTTTTATTCGCGTAGATTCGTCGCGACGTATTCCGTCGCAATTCGCGGTTCCGCCTTATGACCCAAGCCGACTGCCGACAAACTCGCGCTGCCCGCGTGCAAATTCCTCCGCGCTCATCGCGCGCTTTCCCGCCAATTGCACTTCGTGCAGAATCAAAATTCCTTTGCCCGTCGCCACACCAATCTCTTTGCCGTGCTGCAACACCGTACCGGGAAGTTCTGGCGCGCTCGAATCCATCACCGAGGCGCGTAAAATTTTAAACATGTCTCCTTGATAAAAAGTGTACGCGGTCGGCCACGGCTGATACGCTCGCACCATCCGTTCGAGGTACACCGCCGACGTTTGCCAATTGATGCGCCCATCTTCTTTCGCCACCAGTCGCGTCATGGTCGCTTGCGCGTTATCCTGCGGAATTGGCGTGATCTTGCCTTCGAGATACGCGGGAATCATTTCCAGCAAGAGCTCTGCGCCTAGCTTGGACAATTTTGCGGTAAGCGAGCCAGTCGTTTCATCGGGCGCGACAGGCAGTGTGCGTACTGTAAGGATTGGACCCGTATCCAGTCCTTCATCCATCTGCATCAACGTCACGCCTGTTTCCGTATCGCCCGCCAGAATCGTAAACGGAATCGGCGAAGCGCCGCGCCAGCGCGGAAGCAGCGAAGGATGCGTATTGATACAACCATACGTCGGCGTCTCTAACACCGCTTGCGGAAGAATCAAACCATACGCGGCGACCACAATCAAATCAGGTTCATAACCGCGTAAGCGATTTTGTTCACCGACGTTACGCAGCGTACGTGGTTGTTCGAGCGTCAGATTGTGTTGGCGCGCAAACATTTTAACTGGCGATTCGACCAGCTGTTTACCGCGCCCCGCCGGTTTATCCATCCGCGTATATACTGCGACAAGCTCGTACTGTTCTGCGAGTGCCTGAAGAATTGGTACTGCAAATTCCGGCGTCCCCATAAACACGATGCGCGTCATAGCGGAGAATTGTATCATAGTTATTGTTTCAAACCCGAAGGGTCTCCAAAGACCCTTCGGGTTTGAAACGACATTGACCAATCCCCTCGAACTCGTTAGAATACGCTCCCTATGTCAAAACGACGTTGGCTGCTTGCGCCTCCTGCGCCTGTATCATTTATCGCGCGCTTTCCCGAATTTCCGCCGCTCGTCGCCCAAATTTTTTACAATCGTGGCGTACATACCCTCGCCCACGCGCAGCAATTTGTGAATGGGATAGACGAATCCGATCCCGTACAGCTCGGACAGGATCCCTTTCAACTGCGCGGAATGAATCAAGCCGTCGAGCGAATCCGCCGCGCCATACGCGATGGCGAAGCGATTGCCGTGTACGGCGATTTCGACGCGGATGGCGTCTGCGCGACCGCCCTGTTGACGCAGGCGCTCAAGACGCTCGGCGCGAAAGCGATGCCTTATATTCCGCATCGCATCAACGAAGGCTATGGCTTGAACGAAGAAGCGCTCAAAGAACTAAAAGACAAAGGCGTGCGCGTTGTCGTGACAGTGGACTGTGGGATCCGTTCGCTGAATGAAGTTGAAGCCGGGACTACTCTCGGTCTCGACATGATTGTGACCGACCATCATTCAGTCGGCAAACACCTTCCAAACGCAATTTCCGTTATCAATCCCAAGCAGGTAGGGGAAGAATATCCGTTTCAAGAATTTGCCGGCGTCGGCATCGCCTTCAAAGTCGCGCAGGCGCTCGCCCGCAAGCAGATAGACGAGCCGCTTCCCAACGCGTCGGCGCTCGATTTGGACGAACTGCTCGACCTTGTGGCGTTAGGCACAGTCGCCGACCTCGTGCCGCTTCTCGGCGAAAATCGCACGCTCGTCAAGCGCGGGCTTGCGCGTTTGAACAAAACCGACCGCCCCGGACTTGTCGCACTCTTGCAACAAGCGGGCGCACGCAATCGCACCATTGATGCAGGCACAATTGGCTATTTTCTCGGTCCTCGCCTCAACGCCGCCGGGCGCATCGAGCACGCGCGCACTGCGTATACGCTGCTTTCCACCTACTACCCCGGTGAAGCCGACGCCCTCGCCTCCCAATTAGAAACAATTAATCGGGAACGCCAAAAGCTCACCGACGAAATGGTGATGCGCGCCCGCGAAATGGTGGCGCTCCTGCCGCCCGGCGAATTCCTTTTGATTGCTGGCTCACCCGATTTTCCTGAAGGCATCATCGGACTCATCGCCAGTAAACTGCAAGAAGATGCCTATCGTCCCGCAATTGCCATGTCGCATCGAGAGGGCGTCATGCGCGGCAGCGCGCGCAGTATTCCCGAATTCAACATCGTCGCCGCGCTCGACGAATGTTCCGATTTGCTCGTGCGTCATGGTGGGCACGCCGCCGCTGCGGGTTTTACAGTCAAAAGTGACAATTTCAGCGCATTGCACACCCGTCTGCGCGATATTGCCGCCCGTGACCTCGCCCAGCTCGAACTCACGCCGACGATTTCGGTGGACGCGGAAGCAGACCTGACCGAAATGAATTGGAATCTGCTGCAACACCTCGAACGCCTCGCCCCCTTCGGCTACGGCAACCGCGAACCGGTCTTTCTCTCGCGCAACGTCATCGTCCGCGCCGCCCGCGTCGTCGGCACTGACCATCTTTCGCTGGTACTTTCCGATGGCATCGTCGTCTGGGACGCTATCGCGTTTCGCCACAAAGATATGTTTCCCCTGCTCAATCCACCGCCCAAACAGGTGGATATTGTGTACACCCTCACCTCCAAAGTCTGGGGCGGCGAACCGCGCCTCCAATTAGAAATCAAAGACCTGCGACTGTCAGATGGCGGATAGCCGATGGCAGATAGCGGATAGCATATCGCAAATCGCGAATGCCCTAATACCCCAATGCCGTAATCTCCAATCTCTAATCTCCAACCTCTAACCGTGTCCCGCGAATACCCTCTCCATCCCATCCCCGGCGTCGGCGTAATTGCGTTTAAAGATAACACTGTCCTTCTCGTCCAGCGCGGCAAAGAACCGCGACGCGGCGAATGGAGCATCCCTGGCGGCGCGGTCGAGGTGGGTGAAACCGTCCGCGAGGCGGCGCTGCGCGAATTTGCCGAAGAGTGCGGCGGCGACATCGAACTGCGCGACCTTGTGGACGTGGTAGATATTTTCGGGCGCGACGATGAGAACAAGATTCGCTATCACTATATCGTTGCCGATTATTGGGCGGAATGGCGCGGCGGCGAACTGTACGCCAGCAGCGATGTCATGGACGCGCGCTGGGTCTCTCCCGACCAACTCGATGAGTACGGTCTGCCCTCGTACACGCGCGCCGTCATCGAAAAAGCGGTGCAGATGCGAAATCACGCACGATGAACGCGCGCCTCTCCCTTTTACTTTTCGGCGCGGCGGGATTACTTGTCGCCGCGCTGCTTTATTTCATCACTGCACAAATTCGCGGTGCGCTTAGTTTTGTCATCCTCACACCAGAAGCGGGCATCGTTATTTTTGCGATTCTGCTATTCATCTCACTCGCCGAAATCGTCGTGATGATATTTACCTTGAACCGCCTCGCGCGACAATTGCCTCCGCGCCTGTTAAATCTCCTTGCCACGATCTATGTCGCATTCGCGGGAGTCTATGCGCTTTTCTATGCCGTGCTTGCGAACGAACTGCGCGGCATTCAACTCCTCGCCGCGCTCTCCTTCCTACGTTGGCTCACGCTCTTTGCCATTCGATGATAGTACAAATGAACACTCGACAAGTGACAACACGGGCGCGCTACTCAAGCTCCAATCACGCGCGGAAAGAATGAACGCAAGTCCATGAAATCGTCGTCCAAAATTATTCTCGTTATCGCGGGATATTGCGTTGCCCTCCTGATCGCATTCCTTGTTACCAGCATCTATATCGCGGTGACCAACGGGCCCGATAGGCAAACGTACGGCAGCATGTACGCGTTCGGCGACAGCATCCTCTGTCTTGCCATCTTTGGCGTGGCGTCCATTCCTGCCAGCGCCATGACTCTATTCTTCTTGCGACCCCATCCGACGTTCTGGCGAATTGTCTCAAACGGTGCGCTCCTCATCGCGGCTACCAGCGTCGGCACTCTTGCTGTCTATCTCATGCGGCCCACTGCGGACACATTTCTCTACGTGTGGGCGGAAGCATCACCGCTCCGATTCTTTCTCGCGCCGCTTCTGGCAATTGCATTCTTCTTGTGCATCCTGTTCGCACCCACTCGCGCATCGCGCTTTGCATTGCTTTGCGCCAGCGTCACCGAAACAATCGTCTTTGTGTGGGTTGCGCTCCTCTGGTTCCGCCCAATCTCATAACTCCAATCCGTTTGTGTCCCACGACTCTTCTACCGACATAACTTTCCACGTCAAGCTCATTCCCCGCGCGAAACGCAATGAAATCATCGGCTGGGAAAACAACGCGCTCAAAATCCGCTTCAACGCGCCGCCAGTAAAAGGACGCGCGAATGACGCATTGATCGAATTTCTCGCAAAACTTTTAGATATACCGCGTGGAAATATAGAAATTGTGCGGGGGGGAAACATTAAGGCACAAAGTCGTGCGCGTGCGTGGACTCACTGACAAAGCGCTCAAGGCGAAGCTGGCAAAGTAACGCGGCGGTCCATATCCTTCCGCGCCGCCGTGAACCACATCGCGCCAGTAACCACTACATAAACCGCACTCGTCGCCACCAGCGTCGCGGTCAGCCCAACTCGTTCCACCGCAATTCCCGAAAACAGCGCACCGAGCGGCAGCGCCACCATCGCGCCCCCCGTCAGCGCGCCAAACACGCGCCCGCGCATATCCGCAGGAATTCGTTCATACGAAACGGTACTGATTAGAGGATTCAAAGGACCCGAAGCAAGACCCGCCAGCAGTTGAATCGCAATCAAAACGGGAAAGGGTGGATACAGCGCATACGCAAAGAAACGCAGCCCAACCAGAACAAACAACCCAATAAACGTAATCCCGCGCGGCAACCGCTGCCCGATGGCACTAAAGATCAGCGCGCCCACAACCGCGCCCCCTCCAATTGCCGCCACGCTGATTCCCAAGCCCACCGCGTTGCCAAAGACCTGCTGCACATAGATTGTAAATAACACGCCATTGTCCAGCATATTCGTCACCATCACCACCAAAACAATCACGCGCAACACAGGTTCGCGTCGAATAAAATTCAGCCCATCCAGAAATTGCGCGTGCAAACCGCGCGCCGCTTCCTCTTCGCGTTTATGCACAACATTCGTCACAAACAGCGTGACAATGATTGCGGAAACAAAAAATGACGCGGCATCAATCCACAGCACGCTCGTCGCGCCGACCGCCGCAATCAATACACCCGCCAGCGGCGCGCCAATCAACCGCGAGCTCCGTTCCACAATTTGATTCAACGAACTCGCGCGCTCCAACGAAACTCCCGCACGCGCGGCAAGATCAGGCACAATCGCGTCCCGCGCCGTACTCCCCGGCGCATCCAGCAAGTTCCCAAGAAACACCAGCGCGAGCAGCGTCGAAAATTCCAACGCGCCCATCGCATACAAAATCGGAATCAGCGCGACCGTGACGCCCCCGCCAAGGTCAGCAATAATACTTGACCGCTTGTAACCCACCCGATCCACCACCGTTCCGCCCAGAAACGCCGCCAGCGCAATTGGCAGCGCCTCAAAAAAGCCCGTCACCCCCGTCTTTTCCGCGCTCCCTGTCGTCTGCAACACAAACCAAGGCACTGCCAGCACCATCAGCACATTGCCGACCATCGAAATCGCATTCGCAGTATAAAGCGCAACCAGCGGAATCTGCTCCCGCCGCGCCACTGCCGTCTTAGCAATCGCCCCTTCGCTCGAAGCACCCATTTCAATCAATCCTAACCACAATCTCCACAAAAGCAACGACGCACGAGAGAACGTGCGTCGTCTGTCAATAATACGTATCGCAAAATTGCCTATCGCAAATCGCTACGTCAAAAATCCTACCGACTAATACCTAATGCCTAATGTCTAACTCGCCAGTATCCTCCCGCAATTCACACAAAACACCAACTCATCGCCCAGCGCCGCCCGCGAAATCAAACCGCTCGGCACTTGATTGCCGCACGCGGAACAGGACGAACTCTTGATCTGCGCCACCGCACGCCCTTTCTTCGTCCGCCGTAACTCGTCGTACACCCGTAGCGTTTCGGCGGACAATTGCCCGCGCAGCGCATCGCGTTTTCGGCTCAAGTCCGCATCGGCGGCATCAAGATCGCGCAGGGCAGCGCGGGCGTGGTCGGCTTGCGCGTTCGATTGCGCTAAAACTTTTTCGTACTCGGCACGTTTGCTCTTGAGCGCGTTTTCCGACGCCTCGATTTGCTCCATCAAGCCCAGTTCCACATCCTCCAACTCACTCTTGCGCCGCTCCAACATCTTTTCATCCTGATTCAGCCCCGCCAGTTCCTTCGCGTTCGTGATGCGCCCGCTGTAGAGTCGTTCATTCACCTGCTTGAGCTTGTCTGTCAGTCCGCTCGTTTCCAGCTCCAGCGACCGCAGCTTCGCTTTCAACTCGTTCGCTCGCTCGTCCGATGATTCCAAATCTACGCGCGCGACGTTCACTGCCGATGCATCTTGCAATTTTGTTTGCAGCGACGCGCGTACATTCGCATGTTCATCTATTCGCATATCCAGATTTTGCAATTCGATTACCAGTGAGATTTGCTTCATTCTCGATTGAAATCCTTAAAATTTTTTCGCGAGGGACTAAAGGGTGGGGAAAACCTATTGACACACCCTATTATTTCGGGCATAATGTGGCGCACAGTGGTGGAAAGTGGGGGAAAGTGGTGAAAATTTCCCTCACTTTCTATGTCAAGTGGGGAATGTAGAACGGGCGTTCTGTATTACATCCGACCAAAATGATTCTGGGCGAATTTTCCCACAACCTGGACGATAAAGGGCGGCTGACCCTCCCCGCGCGCTGGCGCGAAGAATTAGGTGAAAACGTGGTTATCACGCGTGGGATGGAACGCTGCCTTCTTGTTTTTCGCGCAACTGATTTTGAAAAATTTTTAAATGAAATCAACACCGTCGGAATGACCGGCGCAGACACGCGCGGATTATCGCGCTTTTTCAGCAGCAAGGCAACCGAAGATTCGCCAGACAAGCAGGGACGCATCACCATTCCCACCAACCTGCGCGAGTTCGCCGGACTCAATGGCGAAGTCATGGTCGTCGGCGCATTCGATCACGGCGAATTCTGGAGTCCCGCGCTCTACAGCCAGACCGATGCCGACTTGGTCAAGAACATTCCCGATATTTCCGAACGCGTGAATCAAGCTCTGTTACGGATGCGTCAAAAATGAATGAGACCGCATATCCCGGTTCTGCTCGACGCGGTACTGAATGCGCTAGCACCACACGCTGGCGGACGATACATTGATGGCACAGTCGGCGCGGGTGGTCATGCCGAAGCAATTCTGCAAGCATCCGCCCCAAGCGGCACATTACTTGGACTCGATGGCGATCCGACAGCATTAGAAATTGCGCGCGAAACACTCGCTCCCTTTAGAGAACGCGCAATTTTGGTTCGTTCGAACTTTACACAATTAAAAGACGTTGCCGCCGCGCAGGGTTTCATCCCCGCCGACGGCGTCCTGCTCGACTTGGGACTCTCTTCGATGCAATTGGCGGACGCCGCGCGCGGGTTTTCGTTTCAAAGCAACACGCTCGACATGCGGATGGACAATCGCACCGCGCTGACCGCCGCCGCAATCGTGAACGAATGGGACGAATCCGAGCTCGCGGACTTGATTTACGAGTACGGCGAAGAACGTCTTGCCCGAAAAATTGCGCGCTACATCGTAACAAATCGCCCGTTCGAGAACGCGCAGCAGCTGGCACAGGTCATCGAACGGGCAGTGGGGCGACACAGCAAGATTCACCCCGCGACGAAAACCTTTCAAGCACTACGCATCGCGGTGAATCACGAGCTCGAAAATTTGGAAACAGTTCTGCCGCAACTCGCGGATGTTTTACGTCCCGGTGGACGCGCCGCTATCATCACGTTTCATTCGCTCGAAGATCGCATCGTCAAAAATTTTTTCAAATCGAACGAACAGTGGCTCAATCTGACCAAGCATCCGATTAAACCAACCTATCAACAAGCACGCGCCAACCCGCGTGCTCGCAGCGCAAAACTACGCGTCGCCGAAAAAAGGTCATCGTAGTAACGTGCGAAGTAGTAACACCGCCTTATTCGTTCGATTTGGCTCGTCAAGCGACGAGCGAACAAACCAAAAATGCATGAAATAAGTTAACAGAACACCATGTTTGCTCGCTTGCAAGATCACCTCCGGTACCAGTACCGCAAACTCAAAAAGCAACTGCGAGCGCGCTGGCAAACCATGCCCCGTTTCGGCAGCGCGCGGATTGCGCTAGTCGCATTGGGGGCATTCATTCTCGTGGCTCTCGTCTATCTGGCGCAGGCGTCGAACGCGGCAGCCATCGCGCGCGAATTGCGTGTCAAACAACTACAGATTCAAGAAATCCAGCGCGAAAACGCGCAGCTGCGCTACGAAATTGCGGCCCTCGCGGCACCATCGGCCATTGAGCAGCGCGCGCGCAAGCTCGGTCTGGGTCCTGCCAAACGCGTCGTCTATGCCGAAATGCCTTGGATTCAACCGTCGCCGAACGAACTCATGCCTGCGTTCCTGCCGCAAACACAAATCGTACCAGCGCCTGAAACATTCAACACCGCGTCGGACACGACGCTCCAGCAATTGCTTTCCGTTCTCGGCTTTGGCAGTCTCGCCGACCGCATTCGAGCGCAATAGCGACCGTCAACCGTCCGGAGCTTGCCCTGACCGCAGTCGAAGGATCATCCGTCATCATCATGTCCGCACTCACCTCGAACCAGTTCTCGCGTCGCACGTATGTCATCTTTGCCATTCTCCTCGCCGGGGCATTGATGATCGCCGTGCGGCTCGGCTATTGGCAGGTGATGCGTCACGACGACTTGAATCAAGTCGCCGTCGGCTTGCGCGAGCGGACCATTACCGAATATGCGCGGCGCGGCGACATTCTCACCAGCGACGGAATCTTATTGGCAACCGATATTTACGATTACGAAGTCGCCGCACACCCGAACTTGATTAGCAATCCCAAAGAACAGGCGCAAGCACTCGCGCCTGTTTTGAACATCAGCCAGACCGAACTCACCGAAAAGCTTTCGTCAAAAGCCAGCACTGTCATGTTGACCTTGAGCGCGCCAGTCAACACCGGCAAAGAACTCACCGATTTACGCAACGCGGGCAAAATTGGCGCGATTGATTTTGTCGCAAAACCCAATCGCCGCTATCCCGGCGGAAGTCTCGCCGCGCACATCATTGGTTTCACGAATGCCAGTCGCGTCGGCGCGTACGGCATCGAACAGTATTACGACGAAATTCTGCGCGGGCGCGACGGACAAATTCGCGCCGAGAGCGACGCGCTGGGCGATGAAACGCTGCCGTTCGATTTGCCGCAAGGTTCGCCCGCGCTGGATGGTTCGACCCTCGTCCTCACACTCAACAGCGCGATTCAAAACATCGCCGAACGCGAGCTGCAAAATGGCATCGAAGCCTCCGGCGCAAAAAGTGGACAGCTTCTGATTCTTGAACCGCGCACCGGAAAAATTCTCGCGCTCGCCAGCTATCCCGCGCCCGATGTCAATAATTTTTCGACGACCAAGCTCGACGCGTTCGCCGACCCGGTCGTGAGCTTGCCGTATGAACCCGGTTCCGTCTTCAAAGTCGTCACACTGTCCACCGGTCTCGATGCAGGAAAAATTTCGCCGGGCATCATCTTGAACGACCCCGGCTCGGTCATTATCGGTGGACGCACCATTTACAATTCCGACCGCGCCGCGCACGGCAACGTGGACTTGACCACCGCGATGCAGCTCTCGCTGAACGTTATCGCATCCAAAATTGCATTGTCAACCGGCGCGAAAACCTTTTATCAATACTTGCATGATTTCGGATTCGGTTCCTTGAGCGGCGTTGACCTCGCGGGCGAAATTCCGGGCACCGTCAAAAATCCCGGCGATGGGATTTGGTACGAATCCGATCTCGGCACAAATTCCTTCGGGCAGGGTGTCGCCGTGACACCGTTGCAGATGGCAAATGCGATTGCGACGATTGCGAACGGCGGCAACTTGATGCGCCCCTACATCGTGGATCGAATCATTCATCCCGACGGTACTGTAGAAACGCGTTCACCGCGTATCATCCGTCGCGTGCTGAAAGCCGAGACCGCCAAAACCGTCAGCGCTATTTTGGAACACTCGATTGCCAAAGAGTCCACCAACAAGGCAGTTCTGACGGGCTATAGCATCGTCGGCAAGACCGGCACCGCACAGATTCCAGTGCCCGGCGGTTACGACCCGAAATGGACAATTGCTTCCTTCGGTGGCTTTTTCCCGGCGGACAATCCGCAGTACGTGATTCTCGTCAAAATTGACCGCCCGACGAGTTCGCCGTGGGGTTCGATTGTCGCCTCGCCCGTATTCCGTTCCGTCGCCCAGCAGCTCGCGCAATTAACCGGACTCCCGCCAGACAGCATACGCGGCGCAGGCAAATAGCTATCTGTAGTAACGAATTTATTCGTTCGTAGCGCAAATTTCCATTTGCGCCCCAAAACGGGGAGAAACCCGAATGACCAACACCAAGCGAGTGATTACAGGTTCCGGCGTCAAGCGCGGCTACAAACCCAAGCAGAAATCAGTCAAACGCCACGAGGTCACGCTCGCTCAAAAGACACTCATCACCTTAAATCAACTCGCCCGCGAAACCCTCGCATACCTCGCCGACGAGATGGTGTATGCGACAATAGATACAGTCCGTGTCTTGCGATACATCCGTGCGGAATTTGGACGCGCCCCACGCCGGCGCAGTGAATCCAAAAACCATGCCTTACGCGAATACGAAACAATACTTGAGTCGGGAACGTTGGCAGCCGAGCCGCTTGCAACCTGGAGCATCGAGCGGAGAGCCTACGCCTTACACGACGATTAGCGATACGCGACATGCTATCCGCTATGTGCCATCGGCTATCTGCTAAATGTTGACGCTCGGCGATTTATATGAAGCACTAACGGGAATCAAACCATCGGGTAGCGAGTCGGTTGCAGGGCTCAACGAGCCGATTACGCGAGTGGCGATTGATTCGCGGCAAGTAATACCGGGTTCGGTGTTTTTTGCGCTAAAGGGTGAAGCGCTCGATGGACATCAATTCATTGGCGACGCGTTGGCGCGCGGCGCAATCGCCATCGTCGGAAACGCGCGCGCGCGCGAGCTGGGGTTCGGTGGCAGTCTAACTTTAATAGATGTCGCCGGGTTACAACCGAACCCCAGCCTCGCCGCCAGTTCCGTTCCATGCTTTATCACGCCAGATAGCTTGGTTGCCTTGCAGCAGTTCGCGGGCTTTTGGCGTCGCAAATTTCCAAACGTACAGGTCATTGGCGTCACAGGCAGTATCGGGAAAACATCTACTAAAGAACTCATCTGGGCAGTCTTAAAACAGCGTTACCGCACCTTAAAAAGTGAAGGCAATCTCAACAGCGAAACGGGCTTGCCACTGACCCTGTTCCAACTGAACGAAACGCACGAGCGCGCCGTCCTTGAGATGGGCATGTATGCGCGGGGCGAAATCGCCGCCCTGTGCAAAATCGCCGAACCCGCCGTCGGCGTCGTCACCCTCGTCGCTCCGATTCACCTCGAACGTCTCGGCACAATCGAAAATATCGCTGCCGCCAAAGCCGAGCTCCCTGCAGCATTACCTCCCGATGGCTGGGCCGTGCTGAATGGAGATGATGTGCGCGTACGCGCCATGCGCGAAAAAACTCACGCACAGGTCATCACATTCGGCTTGAATTCCTATAACGATGTCTGGGCGGATGCGATTGAGAGTCACGGCTTGGAAGGTGTTGAGTTCACATTGCATCATCACGATACCGAATTGCATGTGCGCGTTCCGCTGCTCGGTCAACACAGCGTGCATACTGCGCTCGCCGCGTCCGCCGTCGGCTTGGTGCAAGGTCTCTCGTGGGAAGAAATCTTGAATGGCTTGCAAGACGTTTCCGCGCAGCTCCGTCTCATCGCCGTCCCCGGCAAGAACGACATCACGCTTCTCGACGACACCTATAACGCCAGTCCCCCGTCCACTCTATCGGCGTTGAATCTCTTGAGCGAATTGAGCGGACGCAAGGTCGCCGTTCTTGGGGACATGCGCGAACTCGGCGAATTTGAAGCAGAAGGTCACAAGCTCGTCGGCATCCGCGCGGCAGAGGTCGCCGACCTGATTCTCGTTGTCGGCCCGCTCGGCAAATTAATCGGCGATGCCGCCCGCGAAGCAGGACATGCGGCGGTGCATTACGCGGCAAATAATCGCGCAGCAGTTTCAGAACTGGAACGGATTACCCAGCCCGGCGACATCGTGTTAATCAAAGGCTCACGCGGCGCACAGATGGAAGAAATTGTACAGGCAATGGCAGAAGACACTACATCATATCAAGGTCACTCTCACTAATGTCCATTCCATTGGCGCTCGGCACGCTCTCGTTCTTGCTCTCGGTGATTTGGGGATCGCCGTTGATTCGTTGGTTACGCATCAATCGCGTTGGCAAACAAATCCGCATCGAGGAACCCGGCTCGAATCAGATCAAGATGGGCACGCCGACGATGGGCGGCATTATGATTCTCGTGCCGGTGCTCGTCATCACCGTCACTCTGAACATTTACAACCTCATCGCTGGCACCATCATCGGCGGTTCGATTCTCGTTCCGTTGGCGACAATGGTTGGCTATGGACTCTTGGGCGCATACGACGATTGGACGGGCTTGCACGGGGGTAACGGTTCAGTCGGCTTGCTCGGGCGCTACAAAATCTTGGCACAAATCGCACTCGCGTTCGTAATCGCACTTGTCTTGTATTTTCCGCTCGGCTTGCGCTCGATTGCAATTCCGACCATTCCGCAAAAGATTGACATTGGCTTGCTCTACATTCCCATCGCCGTCTTTATCATCGTCGGCAGCTCGAACGCCGTGAATTTCACCGATGGACTCGACAGTCTTGCGGGATGGGTGACCGCTTTCGGATTCGCCGCCTACGGCATGATTGCGTACTTGCAGCAGCAGATTTATCTCGTGACGTTCTGTTTCATCATGGTCGGCGCGCTGCTCGCCTTTCTCTGGTACAACGCCCATCCCGCCGAATTATTCATGGGCGATGTCGGTTCACTCCCGCTCGGCGCAACGCTCGCCGTCGTTGCGCTAATGACCGGGCAGTGGCTCTTGTTACCGTTAATTGGAATTATTTTTGTCGCCGAAGTCGTTTCCGTCATCATCCAAGTCACCTATTTCAAGCTAACCAAAGGCAAACGCATTTTCAAAATGACGCCGATTCATTACCACTTTATCCTGCTCGGCTGGTCCGAAACCCAAGTCGTCCAACGCTTCTGGCTCGTCGGTTTGTTAGCGGCCATGCTCGGCGTCGCACTCGCACTTTTGTAGTAACGTGCGATGTATTCCATCGCCTTATTCGTTCGAGTTTTTTCGCTTTGTTTTTTCGCATCGCCGTTCTTGAGCCTGCGAACTTCGTTCGCAACGAATTACCATTCGATGGTACTTGTAGGGATGAAATGTGTCACTTGATTTATCCAACAAGCGCGT
>Ga0070741_10013870_pt1 | contig 14106 bp, 16 predicted proteins | sample Coa_R1_4_FD_66440 | JGI IMG/M metagenome (GOLD analysis project Ga0070741, IMG submission 66440) | Surface soil microbial communities from Centralia Pennsylvania, which are recovering from an underground coalmine fire - Coalmine... | ecosystem: Environmental > Terrestrial > Soil > Unclassified ... | reverse complement strand
CGAGGAGGCGTCCAATCTCGAGCTGTTCGCCTGGCTGGCGGCGACGCAGCCCCCCTCTTGAAGCTGCCTAGGAGGGAGCGATGTTCTGGTTCATGCAGAAGAAGTTCGTTGGGTCGTACCGGCCCTTCAGCGCGCGCAGCCGCTCGACCTTCGGCGCGCCGAAGCTCTCGCGGATCCGGTCGTCCACGATCTCCGTCACGAAGTTGAGCGAGATCCCGCTCATGATGCGCGGCTCGAGCTTCGCCGAGACGCCCTTCAGCCAGAAGATGTTCTCCTCCTTGGCGTTCGGGTCCTCCCACATCCCGTTCAGGTGCAAGTTGAACGGCGAGCTGCGTCCGCTGACGGCGGTGTCGTCCTCGCCGACGCGCTCGATCGCACCCCCGCCGTTGAGCAGCACGATGGCGGTGAACGGCGACGGGCACGTCTCGCCTGCCTCGATGAACGTGTCGATCACGCTGTCGTCGACGCCGTCGAGGTTGACCGCCCGCCAGTAGTTTTGCCGGCCGTACGGATTCGACGGGTCGAGCAGGCCCTGGACGACGGTGTACGGCATCGGCTGGAAGAGGTCGACGATCGGGCCGAGCGCGCGCAGCGGCGCGAGCACCTTCTCCGCCTCCTGGTGCGGGCCGGCAAACATGCCGGCCACGCCGACGACGCGCTTGCCGTGCCACTCCTCGGGGACGAACGGCTCCGGCGGAGCGGTGATGGACGCGACCGCCCAGCCGATGTCGTCGCTGTCGTGGCTCAGGTCGCGCCAGATGCGGATCACCTCCGCGCTCTTCGCGGGGTCGAACGCGGCAAGGCCGCCGTAGACGATCGGCGAAAGCGGGCTGAGCTTGAACTCGAGCTCGGTGACGACTCCGAAGTTGCCGCCGCCGCCCCTGAGGCCCCAGAGCAGCTCCTGGTTTTCGTCCTCCGAGGCGGTGACGAGCTCGCCGTCGGCGGTGACGACGTCGGCGCGGATGACGTTGTCGGCGGCGAAGCCGTATTTGCGCTCCAGCCAGCCGCTGCCGGTGCCGAGCGTGAAGCCGACGATGCCGGTCGTGGTCACCCGGCCGCCGGTGACGGCGAGGCCGAACGCCTGCGTCTCGCGGTCGAGCTCGCCCCAGCTCAGGCCCGCCTGGGCCCGGACCGTCTTCCGTTCGGGGTCGACGCGGATGCCCCTCATCGCCCGCATGTCGAGGACGATGCCGTCGTCGACGCACGAGAAGCCGGCGACCGAGTGGCCGCCGCCGCGGACGGTGAACGGGAGCCCGCTCGTGCGGGCGAGACCGATGGCGCGAATGACGTCTGCGGCGCCGTATGGCCGCAGGATCACGCGTGGCCGCCGGTCGAACATGCCGTTGAAGACCGCGCGAAGCTCGTCGTATGCCGGGTCGCCCGGCTCCACGATCTCGCCGCGGAACTCCCCGCGCAGCTGGTCCAGCTCGCCGCTCTCGAGCACACCAGAGGTGCTCATGGTCCCCGCCATCGATTCCCCCTTTGGTTGCAGTTGTTGCGACCCTAAAGGATCCAATCCGGATTTCAAGCCGTATGCACCGACATGAAGATCATTCGTTTCCTCCCAGTCCTGATCGTCCTCCTCTCGCTGCTGCTGGTCGTCTCCGCGTGCGGTGGCAAGGGCGGGGGCGGCGGCTACTGACCGAATCGCTCGATCAGGCCGCGGGCGTACGCCTCCTCCCACGGCTCGCTCTGGCTCGACGTCGTGACCTCGCGGTCGAGCTCGACGAGGGCGTGCACGAGATGGCTTCGGACCGGAGCTCCGCCGAGGTACTCCGGCAACTCCGAGTGATCGAGCAACCAGTCGGCGTACCAGGACGCCCAGTCCGGATCGTCGCCGTCCGTGATCCGATAGACGACGTGATGCGTCTCTGCCGCTTCCTGGAGGAGGGCGGCGATGCGATCGGCACCTGCCATCGACGCGGGATGCTGTCAGACGAGTTCTGAACTGTCCATGAAATCGGCGGCGGCATCGGGACGGTGGGCGAGAATGAGGCGATGGCCACCGTCCTCGTCGTCGACGACGAGCCGATCGTCCGGGACGTCGTCGTCCGCTATCTGGAGCGGGACGGGTTCCAGACGCTCGTCGCCGCCGACGGCGACACCGCCCGCGAGCTGATCGAGCGGTCGCAGCCGCAGCTCGTCGTCCTCGACGTGATGCTTCCCGGCACCGACGGGCTCGCGCTCTGCAGATGGATCCGGTCGCGCGGCGACCTGCCGGTGATCATGCTCACCGCGCGGGGAGAGGAGGCCGACCGGATCGTCGGCCTCGAGCTGGGCGCCGACGACTACGTGACGAAGCCGTTCTCCCCGCGTGAGCTCGCGGTTCGCGTGCAGACGGTGTTGCGGCGGGCAGCTCCCCCGTCGAGCACGGCGCGCCGCATCGAGCTCGACGGGCTGACGATCGACCCGCGCACGCGAGAGGTCGAACGCGACGGCGAGATGCTGCGGCTGACGGCGAAGGAGTTCGACCTCCTGTTCTTCCTCGCCTCGAACCCGCGGCAGGTCTTTTCGCGCGACCAGTTGATGGGGCGCGTCTGGGGATACGAGGCCGCGGTCGACACCGGCACGGTCACCGTGCACATGCGCCGGCTGCGCGCGAAGATCGAGCGCGACCCGTCGAATCCCCGGCACCTGGAAACGGTGTGGGGCGTCGGCTACCGGTTCGTGCCGTGATCGGCTTCGGGTTCGCGGTCGTCGCGGTCACGCTCGGCATCGGCCTCGTCGCGACGCTCGCGCTGACGCTCCTCCCCACGGCCCGGCTTCAGCTCACCGCGTTCGCGCTCGTCGCCGTCCTCCTGCCGATCTGGATCGTGTTCTTCACCGGCTGGGCGATGTTCCACATGGGAGACGACGTGAAGATCCTCGCCGTCGCGAGTGCGGCGGCGTCGGCGGCGGCCGCCGTCGCGCTCGTGATCGGCACGTCGCTTGCACGCCGCATCGAGCGGCTCCGCACGGCCTCGGCCCGGCTCGCCGCCGGCGACCTCACCGCGCGCGCGCCCGAGAGCGGGCCGCGCGAGCTCGCCGATCTCGGCCGCGCGTTCAACGAGATGGCATCGTCGATCGAGAGCCTCTTCGACGCGCGGCGCGAGCTCGTGGCCGCGGCCAGCCACGACCTGCGCACGCCGATCGCGTCGATCACGGCGATGCTCGAGGCTATCGAGGACGGCCTCGCCGACGCGTCGGAGTACCTCGTTCCGCTCCAGGACCAGGCGCGGCGTCTCGGTTCCCTCGTCGAGGACCTGTTCGAGCTCGCACGCATCGACGCGGGCTCGCTCGCGCACGAGCTGCACGAGATCCGGCTCGAGCCGCTGGTCGAGTCCTGCGTCCGCGGCTTCGAGGCGGAGGCGCGCGCACGGAACGTCACGCTCGAGCGGCACTTCGACGGAGCGCCGGCCGCGCGCTGTGCCCCGGAGCAGGTCGAGCGCGTCCTCCTCAACCTGCTGACGAACGCGCTGCGGCACACGCCGTCCGACGGCACGGTCGCCGTCGTCCTCGCCGCCGGCGGCGGCGAGGTGCGCGTCTCGGTGGAGGACACCGGCGAGGGGATCACCGCGGAGACGGCACGGCGGATGTTCGACCGCTTCTGGCGCGGCGACACGGCACGGAGCGCCGACGGAGGCGGCGCCGGCCTCGGGCTCGCGATCGCGCGCGGCCTCGTCGAGGCGCAGGGCGGCCGGATCTGGGCGGAGCCGTGCGAGAACGGCGGCGCCCGCGTGTCCTTCACGCTGCCCGCGGCAACTGCGGGTTGATGTGAGATTGCGGTCAGCCGCTGAAGGATGCGCGCGCAGCCGCGGCTTCACCGGCGATTGCCGACGCCTCCTCGATCGGAAGGATCGGCGTGGTGCTGAATCGCAGCCACGGCGTGAACGGGGCAGTCGCCTTGGCGATCGTCGCGGCGCTCTCCGCTTCGACGATGGCGACACCGCCCGAGCCGTCGGCGTATCCCCAGAAACCCTTGAACTCGAAGCCGTCGGGCGGCTTCCACTGCGAGAAGAAGGCGAGGTTCCGCCGGATGGCCTCCTCGCTGTTGCCGGCATGGAACTCCCACGTCGTGTGGAACAGCACCCCGCACCTCCTGTGAGGATGGACCGATCGACCCTACGCCACGGCTCCTAGCTGAACAAGGCTGACAGCTCGTCCCGCTGCGGCGCGCTCAGCGGCCGGCCGAGCGCGTCGAGCGCCGGACGAAGCTGCTCCGGCCGGCGGGGGCCGACGACGATCGCCGTCACCCGGGGGTCGCCGAGAAGCCACCCGAGGGCGAGCGTCGCCGGGTCGCCGAGCTCGGCGAGCTGCTCCAGGCGGTCGAAGGTCTCGTCCGTCTGCAGCGCCTCGTACGGCCCTGGCCGCAGCGTCATGCGCGAGCCGGGCGGCGCCGCCTCCGCACGGCGGTACTTCCCAGTGAGCCAGCCGCCGGCAAGCGGGCTGAACGACATGAACCCGAGGCCGTGCTCGGCGCAGAACGGAAGAACGCCGCGCTCGACGTCGCGGTCGAGGAGCGAGTACGAGTTCTGCACCCAGCGGAACGCGCCCGCACCGACCGCCTCCGCCAGCTGGGCGGCGTCGACGTTCGAGCATCCGTAGGCGCCGATCTTGCCTTCGGCGACGAGCTCGTCCAGAGCGCCTGCCGTCTCGGCGACCGGCACGTCGGGATCCCACGCGTGCGTGAGGAAGAGGTCGACACGGTCGACGCCGAGTCGCTCCAGGCTGCTCTCGACCTGGCGCTTGACGCGCGCCGGTGCGAGGCCGTGGTCGGCGCCGGCCTCCATCGGCGCGAACGTCTTCGTCTCCAGCACGATGCCCTCCGGACGGCGCGAGCGCAGCCACTCGCCGATGAAGCTCTCGCTGCGACCGCCGCCGTAGGCGTCGGCGGTGTCGAAGGTCGTGATGCCCGCTTCCCACGCCGCGTCCATAACCGCGAACGCCTCCTCGACGCTGTCGCCCTGCCCGAAGAGCTCCGGCGCGGAGCCGATGCCCCCGAAGTTGCCGCAGCCGAGGACGATCCGCGAGACGACGATGCCGCCCAGGTAGGCTCGGTCCATGAGCGCGACCGTACTCGACGTGGCCGGGGTCCGCCGCCGGTTCTCGTCGCTCCGCGGCGGCTTCGCGTTCCTCGACGCCCCCGGCGGCTCGCAGGTGCCGGACGAGGTCGGCACCGCGATCGCCGACGCGCTCCGCGACGCGAGCGGGAACCTCGGAGCGCCCTACGAGACCGGCCGGCGCGTGGAGGCGATCGTCGAGCGCGCCCGCGGCGATGCGGGGCGCTTCCTCAACTGCTCGCCGGACGACGTCGTCTTCGGCACGAACATGACGGTGCTCGACTTCACGCTCTCGCGGACGGCGTCGCGAGACTGGAAGGAGGGCGACCGCATCCTCGTGTCCCGCCTCGACCACGACGGGGGTGTGTCGCCGTGGCGCGAGCTCGCCGCCGACAAGGGCTTCGAGCTCGACTGGATCGACGTCACCGATGACCTTCGCCTCGACCTCGACGACCTCGAGCGCAAGCTCGACGAGCGCGTGAAGGTGGTCGCCTGCGTCGCGTCGTCGAACGCGGTCGGCACCATCGTCGACGTGCACCGCGTCGCCGAGCTCGCACGCGCGGTCGGCGCGCTCTCGTGGTTCGACGCGGTCCAGTACGCCGCGCACGAGCCGGTCGACGTGCAGGCACTGGGATGCGACGTGTTCATCTGCTCGGCATACAAGTTCTGCGGACCGCACCTCGGCGTCGCCTACGGCCGCCACGAGCTGCTCGAGTCGTGGCGCCCGTACAAGGCGAAGCCCGCGCCGACGACGCCCGTCGGGCGCCGGTTCGAGCCCGGCACGGCGCCGTACGAGCTGTTCGCGGGCTTCAGTGCGACCATCGCCTACCTCGAGTCGCTCGGCGGCATGGAGACACTGCGCACGTACGAGCACGAGCTCGGCCGTCGCTTCATCGACGGCCTGCCGGATTCGGTCGAGCTCTACGGCCTGCAGACGATGGAGGGCCGGCTGCCGACGTTCCTGCTCAACGTGGCGGGAGTGCCCGCGAAGCGCGTGGCGACGACGATGGCCGAGCGCGGGTACGGGATCTGGCACCACGACAGCTGGTACTCGCTCGGGCTGCGCGAGAGGCTGCCGTACGCCGACGAGGCGGTCCGCGTCGGCCTGATCCACTACAACACCGCCGAGGAGATCGACGGCTTCCTGCACGAGCTAGGGAGTCTCGCCTCGTAGGATTCTGGCAAGGACGGCGGCGTCGATGTTCCCGCCGCTGACGATGCACACGCAGCGGTCCTCGCGGCGCCGGGCGACGGCGAGCGCGAGCGCGCCAGCGCCCTCGGCGACGACGTGCGCGCGCGAGGCGAGCAGGCGCGTCGCCTCCGCGACGTCGTCGAGCGGGACGGCGACCGCCTCGTCGACGAGCTCGTGCGCGTGCTGCCACATCGTCGGAAGCATCGCGCGCCCGCCGGCGCCGTCGACCCACGATGGACGGAACTCGACCTCGACCGGCTCGCCCGCCTGGAGCGACGCGTGTAGGGGTGCGGCGGTCTCCGGCTCCGCGGTGACGACTCTCACCCCGGGTCGCAGCGCCCGGACGGCGCTTGCGATCCCCGTCGTCAGCCCGCCCCCGCCCCACGGGACGATGACGGCGTCGAACGCGTCGAGGTCCTCGACGATCTCGAGGCCGATCGTTCCGTTGCCGGCCATGACCGCCTCGTCCTCGACCGGATGCACGAAGAACCCGTCGGCGCCGTCGTAGCGGCGATCGACCATCGCCTGCCACCACGCCTCGTGCGAGACATGGATGACCTCGCCGCCGAGGCGCTCGACTGCGTCGAGCTTCGCGCGCGGTGCGTTCTCGGGAGCGACGATGCGCGCCGGCAGGCCCAGCTCGCGCGCAGCCCACGCCACCCCCTGCGCCATGTTCCCGGCGCTCGCGGTGACGACCCCGCGCTCGAGCTCCTCGGGCGACGCCGCGCGGATCGCGGACAGCGCGCCGCGAAGCTTAAACGACCCGATGGGCTGCAGGCTCTCGAGCTTCAGCCAGATCCGCTCGTCGAGCCCGATGAGCGGCGTGCGCAGCACAGAGTCGCCCAGCCGCTCCCGAGCTCGGCGGATCTCGTCGAGCGAGATCAATCCGGATCGCTCTGCTTGGCGAGCTCGGTCAGCTCGGTCCGCACGCGCCAGAGCTCGGGGAACATCTTCACCTTGATGAGGCCGGCGAGCAGCTCCACCGGGGTGCCCTGCGTGCCGACGACGTCTTCGCCGATGACGCGGCCGACCATCTTCACGTGACGGAAGCGCCAGATGCCGATCTGCTCGTCCCAGTCGATGAGGAGCTCCGCGAGCTGGTACACGTCCTCGTGCTCGCGACCCTGCGTGTACACCTCGAGCAGCGACAGGCCGCGCTCCCTCCGCAGCGCGTCGAACGCGGCATAGAGCAGCGGCGACGCACGCCGGATCTCGCGGAAACCGGGCGAGTCGAAGCCGGAGCCGTGCCCGAGCACGCGCCTGATCTCCTGGTACTCCCACGGCGACATCATCTCGAGGTGTTCGAGGAAGCCGATCACGTGCCTCACGCACGCGTTCGCACGCCGCAGCAGACGCTGCGCGCCCGCGAGGTCGCGCGTCTCGATCAGCCGCGTCGCCTCCTCCACCTCGTTCCACGCGTGCTTCAGCCAGAGCTCCGACGACTGGTGGACCGTCTGGAAGAGCAGCTCGTCGCGATGGACCCACTCGTCGGCCGTCTTCTGGAGCGCGAGCAGCTCGTCCGTGCGCAGGTAGCGCTCGTAATCGCTCCCGCCCGGCCCCGGGAGGATGGGTGCGAACTCGTCCGTCACCAGATCCTCAGGTCGAGACCGGCGAGCGGAACGCCGCCGTCGGCGGTCACGAGCCACGTGTCCTGCATGTAGAGACATTCGTGACCGTCGGCGCTGATCGCGTGCGGATGCATCGAGAAGACCATGTTCGCCTCCAACACGGTGTCGACTCCTTCCCCGATCTTCGGATGCTCGATCATCGTCATCCCGATCGAGTGGCCGGTGACGTGACCCAGCCGGTAGCCGCGGTCGGTGAAGCCTTTCGATACGGCGCGGTGGACGTCGTGTGCGGTGGCTCCTGTGCGAAGCGCGCCCTTCGCCACGTCGTAGTACTCCTCGTATGCCTCGAGCATCCGCGAAACCTCGGCAGTGGGCGTGCCGAGGGCGCGCGACACCTCGACCCAGTGTCCGCCCGGACCGGCGATCTCGAGGGACGGGACACAGAAGCCGCCGAGGATCGTGTCGGCGCGCGCGAGCGCGAACTCGGGGCCGACGAGCACCATGTTCATGGTCAGCCTGCCGCAGCCGCGTTCGACGAAGAGCTCCTCCGCCGGCGCCATCGCCTCCGCGGCGCTGCGGCCGGGCGCATATGCCTCGCGGAACGCGTGGAATCCGTCGACGTTGATGCGCACGCTGTCGCGCACGGATTCGAGCTCGGCGTCCGACTTCACGGCGCGCGCGAGGTCGAACTCCACATCCCAGGGCACGAGCTCGGCGGCCCCGCTGAGCGCGCTGTAGTCACGCACCGTCATCACGTAGTCGAGGCCGTACACCCCGACTCGCTGTCCGCGGAGCCGCTCCGCGAGCCACTCGCCGGGCCGGTCGACGAACTGCTGGTCGGCGATCGTCGAGTCGCGGTGCTCGCCGACGTAGCGGGCCTCGCTCGGGAACACGATCGTCGGCTCGCCCTCGGCCGGGACGAGCACGTACGCATAGCGGTGGACGATGGTGAATCCCGAGACGTACGTGACCGAGCCTTCGAAGCCCGTGTACTCCGAGCCGCAGACGAGCGCGGCGTCGAGACCGTCGCGGGCGAGCGCGGCCTGGATGTTCGCGCGGCGCCGGCTCAGTTCGTCCACGAGTCCTCCACCCCTTTCACGAGCGCCCAGATCGCCTGGTTCAGCGGCGTCGGCACCGCGTGCTCCCGCCCGAAGCGGACGATACCGCCGTTGAGGTAGTCGATCTCGGTGATGCGGCGCGCCTCGACGTCCTGCAGCATCGACGCCTTGTGGTCGTACGCGACCTCCGGCTTCGCCGCATGGTCGATGAGGTCCTCGGGGTCGGCGTCGAGCGTGATCCCCTGCGCCGCGGCGACCGCCTTGCCCTCGTCCACGAGCCCGGTGACGAGCCGTCGCAGATCCGGGCGTTCGCACACACGGCCGTGCGTGAGGCCGGTGAGCGCACCGATGGGGTTCGTGGACGCGTTGAATACGACCTTGCGCCACTGCGGTCCGCGCGCGTCCTCGACGGCATGTGTCGGCATGCCTCCGCGCGTGCAGGCGTCCGCGAGGCGCTCGACCTCCGCCATCGGCGCCGGCCGCGGCTCGAACGGCCCGAGAGTCGTGTCGCCCTTCACGTCCCACTGCACGTGGCCCGGCTCGACGATGCGACCGGCCGGGAACGTCGTGCCGCGAATCACCCTGGCGACGTGCTCGGCGATCGCCTCCTCGTTTCCGAGGCCGTTCTGCACGGTCGCGACGCAGCCGTCCGCGAACGCGTGGGCTGTGGCGGCGACGGCGGCGCTCGTATGCATCGCCTTCGTCGCGACGATGCCGAACTCGCACGCCGGCAGCGCGCCGGGATCGGCGGTGGCGCGAACGCGCCCCACGACGTCGCCGGCGCCCGAGAGCCGCAGGCCGCCGGCGTTGATGGCGTCGACGTGCGCGCGCGACGCGTCGTAGGCCCACACCTCGACGTCGTCGATTTGCGCGAGGTTGGCGGCGAAGAGCGAGCCCACCGCGCCGCACCCGACGATGCACACCCTCACGAGTAGGACGCCTCCTTGGCGCGGACGAGCGCGTACAGCGCCGCGTGCAGCGGCACGCCGACCCCGTGGCGCTCCGCCTCGCGAACGAGCGAGCCGGTGATGAGCTCGATCTCGGTCGGCCGCCCGGCGGTGACGTCCTCGAGCATGGAGGGATAGTGCGCGTGGCCGCGCCGGGTCGCATGGACGTTCATCTCCCAGGGATCCTCGCCCAGCTCGGCGCCCGCTGCGGCCGCCACTGCCTTGCCCTCGTCGACGAGGTCGTGAACGAGGTCGCCGAGCATGCCCTCGGCGAAGTGGGCGTCGTGCGGCAGCCCGGTGAGCGCCGCCACCGCGTTGACGGTGGCGTTGAAGATCAGCTTCGACCACTGTGCCGGTCGCAGGTCGGGGAAGGCCTCCGCCTTCAGCCCCGACGAGCGGATGAGCTCCGCGACGGAGGCTGCATCCTCGGGGCTCGTGTCCCGATAGGGGCCGATCCACGTGGCGGTGTCGAGCACGTACTGCACGTGTGCGTCGTCGTGACGCGTGCCGCTCATGAACGTCACCGCGGAGAGCAGCGGCCACCCGCCGTGCGCCGCCACGATCTCCTCTGCGCCGAGGCCGTTCTGCGTCGTCATCACCGTCGCGCCGGCGAAGTGCCCGCCGATGGTCGCCGCAAGCGGCTCGAGGTCTCCGCCTTTGCACGCGACGATGACGAGCTCCGGGTCGCCGAGCTCGCCCGGGTCGGTCGAGGCCGACACGCGGACGGTGAAGTCCGAGCGGCCGGACACGCGTAGACCGCGCTCGCTCAGCGTGCGCGCGTGCTCCTCACGCCGCGTGAGGACGCCGACGTCGGCGACGCGCGCGAGGTGCGCGGCGAAGAGGCTGCCGATCGTGCCCGCGCCTGCGACCACGACCCTCATCGCCGCACCCGGCCGATCGAGAACTCGCGGCCGCCCGTGAGCCCGCTCGGACGAGCGATGAGCACGAGCGCCATGAGGGCGCCGACCGCGAGGACGGCGGTGCCCGTCGGAAGGTCGAGGTGCCAACCGAGGAGGTCGACGCCGTTCTCCGCCGCCGAGAGGAACGAGTCGAGCCCTCCGATGACGAGACCTCCCACGACTGCGCCGAGGAGGCTGCCGGAGCCGCCGACGACGAGCATCGCGAGCGTGAGGAAGGTCAAGTCGAGATAGAGCGAGTCGATCTCGATCGGAAGCATGTGGACATAGAGGCCGCCGGCGAGACCGGCGAGCGCTCCCGACACGGCGAACGCGAGCAGGCGCTGGCGATAGATGGAGATTCCGGCCGCGGACGCCGCCGCCGGATCCTCGCGCGTTGCCCGGAGCTGTCGGCCGAAGCGGCTGCGCTGGTACGCGAACGCGACGACGACGCAGATCAGTGCTCCGATCGCCGCCTGCCAGATGCCCGTCGTCTCCGGGACCGACGAGAAGGCGTTGAGGCCCGGCCCGATCTTGTCGTAGTAGCGCAGGACGTTGTTCACGATCTCGAGCACGCCGAACGTCGCGATGCCGGCGGCGAGGCCGGAGAGGCGCATGAGCGGCAGGCCGACGGCGAATGCGAACACGAGCCCGGCGAGCGCGGCAAGCGCGAGCGACTGCACGTTACCGACGTTCGCGTGCAGGAGGACGTGTGCGAGGCCCGGCATGATCGCGTTCTTCTGGCCCTCGGGAACCGTCAGCACCCCGGCCGTCCAGACGCCGAGCGCGACGAACGCGACGTGCCCGAACGACAGCACGCCCGAGTTGCCGATGAACACGTAGAGAGCGACGACGATCGCGACCTTGACGAGCGTGTCGAGGAAATAGGTCTGGAGCGCGCTCGAGACGACGAGACCGAGCAGCGCCGTTGCGACGACGAGCGCCGCCGGGGCGGCGAGATCGAGCAACCTCCTCATAGCCGTTCGGCCGCGCCGCCGCCGCGCAGGAAGAGCCCGTTGGGGCGGACGAGGAGGACGAGGATGACCGCGGCGAACAGGAAGGTCGGCAGGTACTGGCTCTGGTTGGTCGGCAGCGCACCGCCGAGGATCCCGCTCGCGAATCCGATGGTGAAGCCGCCGAGCGTCGCCGAGACAGGTCGCGTGAGACCGCCGAGGACGACGCCGGCGAGCACGACGATCGTGTCGTCGAGCGCGAAGATCGGCGTCACCTGCGGATTGCGGGCGGTGAGCATGACGGCGGAGACGGCCGCGAGAACGCCGGAGATGAGCACTGCTCCTCCGATCACCCGGTTCGCGCGGATGCCGAGCATGCGCGCGGTCCGGAAGTCCATCGCCGCCGCCCGCATGTGCAGCCCGACGGACGTGCGCAGCAGCAACAGCTGGAGAAGCGCGAGACAGACTGCCGCGACGACGATGGAGACGATCGCGATCTTCCGGATCTGGACGCCGCCGATGTCCCAGGGCTGATTGAGCGGCCCCACCGACGATGCGATCGTGCCCAGCTGCCCGAAGGCAAGGATTGCGATGCTCTGCATCAGAAAGGCGACCGCGAACGTGGCCACGAGCATCACCGCGGGCGACTGCGTCCTCAGCGGACGAAACACGGCCCGGTCGAGAAGCATCGTCAGCGCGAGCACCACCGCGAAGCAGAGCAGGATGCCCGCCCAGGACGGCCATCCCCACACGGACGCATACGCGATCGCGTACGCACCTGCCATGACGAGCTGCCCGTAGGCGAAGTTGACCAGGCGAAGCACGCCGAAGACGAGGCCGATGCCGACCGCCATCAACGCATAGATGCCGCCCAGCGAAAGTGCGTCGGCGAGCGTCTGCCACGAGACGCTCATGCGAAGTACGCCGCCACGAGCTTGTCGGTGTCGTTCGCGTCTGCCGGGCCGAGCGTCAGCCGCAGCTCGCCGTTCGAGAGCACGTGGCTTCGATCGGCGAGCGCCACCGTTCGTTGCGCGCGCTGCTCGACGAGCAGCACGGCGATGCCTCGCTCGCGGATCGCGGCGAGTGCGTCGAATACGACGTCGACGACGCGAGGCGCGAGGCCCAGCGACGGCTCGTCCAGCAGGAGCACATCGGGCTCGGCCACGAGGGCTCGCGCGATCGCGAGCTGCTGCTGCTGGCCGCCCGAGAGCGCGCCGGCCTGCCGTCGGCGGGCGTCGGCGATCATCGGGAAGAGCTCGAGCACGCTGTCCATCCCGCCGGGTGAACGCCGCGCCGCAAGGCCGAGGCGGAGGTTCTCCTCCACGGTCAGCTCCGCGAAGATGCGGCGCCCTTCGGGCACGAGGGCGACGCCTGCGCGTGCGACGTCTTCCGAGCGCCGGCCTCGCAGCGACACGCCGTCGAGCCGGATCTGTCCGCCGACCACCGGAGCCGCACCCATGATCGCGTTGAGCGTCGACGACTTGCCGGCGCCGTTCGGACCGATCAAGCCGACGATCTCGGCGCGCCCCACCTCGATCGACAAGCCGCGCACGGCGTCGACGGCGCCGTAGCGGATGTGGAGCTTGTCGAGGACGAGGGTCACGCATCCTCCGCGACGGCGCTCTCGCCGAGATACGCGGCGGCCACGTCGAGGTTTGCGCGAATCTCCACTGGATCCCCTTCCGCGAGCGTCTCGCCCTGGTCGAGCACCTGAATGCGATCGCAGACGTCCATGATGAGCGCCATGTTGTGATCGATGAGCAGCACGCCGGCGCCGTGGTCGTCGCGGAGAGAGCGGACGACGGCGGCGAACTCCGGGACCTCCGCCTCCGGAAGCCCGGCGGCGGGCTCGTCGAGCAGGACGTAGCGGGGATCGGTCACGAGCGCGCGCGCAACGCCGAGCCGCCGCTCGTCGCCGTGGGCGAGTGCGTCCGCCGGGACGTCCGCATGCGCATCGAGGCCGAGGAGCTCGAGCACCTCGCGCGCGCGCAGCGCGGCCTTCCTGGCCGACACGCCCACACCCAGCGCAGAGACCTCGACGTTCTCTCGCACCGAAAGGCCGCGAAACGCGTGACTGTGCTGGAACGTGCGCGCGAGCCCGTTACGGCCGCGCCTGCTCGCGCGCCAGCGCGTCACATCGCGGCCGTCGAGCAGCACCCGACCCTGCGTCGGCCGGTCGAAGCCGCTGAGGAGGTTCACCAGCGTCGACTTGCCCGCCCCGTTCGGGCCGATCAGCCCCAGCACCTCGCCGCGGCGCAGCTCGAGCGTCACCGCTCGCAGGGCCTGAACGCCTGCGAAGGAGCGAGAGACAGAGGAGGCCCGGAGCGAATCTCCGAGCCTCCTGTCCGACGCAGTCTCTGCCGTCACTAGATCTTCGGAACGACCTTCGCGACGACCTGAGCGACGAGCCGCGGCACGTTGTTGTTGATCTCGATGACGCGGTACTGCCGGTG
>Ga0070741_10013869_pt1 | contig 14107 bp, 13 predicted proteins | sample Coa_R1_4_FD_66440 | JGI IMG/M metagenome (GOLD analysis project Ga0070741, IMG submission 66440) | Surface soil microbial communities from Centralia Pennsylvania, which are recovering from an underground coalmine fire - Coalmine... | ecosystem: Environmental > Terrestrial > Soil > Unclassified ... | reverse complement strand
TGGTTGAACGTCAGCTCGAGCACCGACTCGTGGTCGCCGAGCGAGAAGAAATAGTTCGTCGCCTCTCGCTCGCCGTTCCGCACGATGTCCATGTCGCGCTCGAAGGTGAAGCCGAGCGCCTCGTAGAACGCGCGGCTCGCATCCGGGTCGGTGATGCGCACCATCGTGTGCAAAAAGGTCGCGGTCATGTGCGAGACGATAGCGGCACGCCCTCGAGGATCCGCGCGGTGACCTCCTCGCGGCGCTCCTCGGCGTGCGCGCGATACTGCGCGCGATGCGCCCGCTCGTGCTCCCATGCCGGCAGTGTGCCCAGGTACTCGAAGATCGGGGCAGTCCCCTCGAAACGCAGGCCGTCCTCGGTCTCGAGCGTCGGGATCTCGTCGACCGACGTGCGCTCGCCGGCACGCGGCTCGACCTGCCGCGCGACGAAGTCGAGACCGAGCTCCGTCAAGCGCTCGCGCACGGCTGCCGAGTACGGGCACCACTCCGCCTGATACAGCGTCAGCATGACTCGAGGTCTTCCCGCAGCAGCGAGAACAACACCGCGTCCTGCCACTCGTCGTGCCGGAAGTACGCGCGCCGCTGCACGCCCTCGCGGACGAAGCCGACACGCTCGGCATGGCGGATTGCGCGCTCGTTGAACCCGTAGCACGAGAGCTCGAGCCGGTGGTAGCCGAGCTCGAAGAGGAGGTGACGCTGCAGCTGCCGCGCCGCCTCGTCGGCAATGCGACGTCCGCGGAAGTCGGGATGGATCGCGAGGCCACCTAGATGGGCGATGCGATGCCGTTCGCTTCGCTCCTCGAAGCCCATCACCCCTGCGCGCTCGCCGTCCACCTCGACGACGAAGCGGCCGAAGCGCTGCGGCTCGTGCTCGGACTCGGCAATCTGGGCGCGGATCTCCTCGGCCGTGAGAGGCCGCAGATAGGGCTCGGTGTCGTCGTCGCCATGCAGATCGACGAGCCAGTCTGCGTCGTCGGCCGTCGCACGCCTGATCGTCACCGACTCGGAGCTCACGCCGGCACTTCCGCCGGCGCTCGCCCGACCGCGCGCGACCGCCGGGTGCCGAGCGCCACGCCCGCGAGGATCAGTACCAGGCCGACGATCGCCGGCCAGCCGATCCCCTCGTCGAGGAACACGGCCCCGTAGAACAGCGCCACCGGCGGCACGAGATACGTGACGAGCGCCGCGTAGCCCGCGCCCGCACGCGCGATGATCGTGAAGAAGAGCAGGTAGGCGACCGCGGTGCAGAGCGTTCCGAGGACGACCACGGACGCGAGCTCCTTCCAGCCCGGCACGTGGTGCGGCGCCTGCGCGACGCCCGCGGGGAGAACCGCGACCGCAGCGACCGCGGCGGTGCCGAGCGCGATCACCTGCGGCCGTGCAGTCGCGAGGTGTCGCTTCGTGAGCAGGCCGCCCGCTGCGTAGCAGAGCGCCATCCCGACGACCGCGAGCGCACCGAGCAGCTTCGCGTGGGGCTGCGCGCCGACGAGGAGCGCGACGCCGACGAAGCCGACGACGACGCCGAACAGGCGACCACCCGTCACGCGCTCCTCGTGGAAGATGCCGAACGCGAGCAACGCGTTGAAGATCGGCACGGACGCCTGGATGATCGACGCGAGCCCCGAGTCGATGCGCGTCTCGCCCCACGAGAGCAGCCAGAACGGCACGGCCGTGTTGAGCAGGCCGACGACGACGAGCCAGCGCCAGTGCGCACGAAAGTCGGCCCACGCGACACCGCGGCCGACGAGCCGCGGCACGACCACGAGGAGCGTCAGGGATGCGAGCCCGAGCCGCCCGAGGATGAGCGTCGACGGGTCGAGATCGCGCACGGCGATCTTGATGAACATGAACGAGCTGCCCCAGATCAGCGAGAGAACTGCCAGGAGCACGATCGGGCGGCTACGGGTCACGCTGTCGTTCTAGCGAACGGGAGCACGTCGGGAGCCGCCGATACACTGCACCCCTGAGCTCGGTCGCAGAACCACTCCACTCGAGGCTCGGCCTCACGGACGGGGAGTTCGACCGTATCCGCGAACTGCTCGACCGGCAGCCCGACGACTTCGAGCTCGCAGTCTTTTCGCTGCTCTGGTCGGAGCACTGCGGCTACAAGCACTCGGCACGGCTCCTGCGCCGATTGCCCTCGAGCGGCGAGCGCGTGTTGCAGGGGCCTGGCGAGAACGCAGGTGTGATCGATGTCGGAGACGGTCTCGCCGTCGCGTTCAAGGTCGAGTCGCACAACCATCCGTCCGCGGTCGAGCCGTTCCAGGGTGCCGCAACGGGGGTCGGCGGGATCCTCCGCGACATCGTCGCGATGGGCGCGCGGCCGGTCGCGTTGCTCGACGGGCTCCGCTTCGGCGAGCCCGACTGGCATTTCCGCCGCGCGGTCGCGGGCATCTCGCACTATGGAAACTGCGTCGGCGTGCCGAACGTCGGCGGCGAGTGCGCGTTCGACGAGGCGTATGCCGAGAACCCGCTCGTGAACGCGATGTGCGTCGGCCTGCTCCCCACTTCGCGCGTGCTCTCGGCGAAGGCGCAGGGCATCGGCAACCTGCTCGTCCTCTACGGCGCGTTCACCGGCCGCGACGGCATCGGCGGCGCATCCGTGCTCGCGTCGCAGGATCTCGAAGGCTCGGACGAGAAGCGGCCGTCGGTTCAGATCGGCGACCCGTTCCGCGGCAAGACGCTGATCGAGGTGTCGCTCGAACTGGTCGAGCGTGAGCTCGTCGTCTCACTGCAGGACTGCGGCGCGGCCGGGCTCGCGTCGTCGCTCTCCGAGATGGCGCGCGACGGGATGGGCGTCGACGTGCATCTCGACCGCGTGCCGCTGCGCGAGGACGATCTCGAGGCGTGGGAGATCATGATCTCCGAGTCGCAGGAGCGGATGGTCGCGGTCGTGGAGCCCGAGACATTCGCGGACGTCGCCGCCGTGTGCACGCGCTGGGAACTGCCGTGCACCGTCATCGGCGAGGTGACCGACCACGGCGAGCTGCGTGCGTTCTTCGCCGACGAGCTCGTCGGCGCGATCCCGGCCTCGTTCCTCACCGACGCGTGCCCGCGCTACGAGCTCGAGAAGCGTGCGCAGCCGGTGGCGGGCGCGTCAATAGACCCGGTGAACGACGAGCCGAAGAAGTGGGTGTTCGAGCAGTACGACCACCTCGTCGGCTCGCGCACCGTGCGCAGGCCCGGCTTCGACGCGGCGGTGCTGCGGCTCGATGACACGCGCGGGCTCGCGGTGACGCTCGACGGGCCGCCGCTCGGCTGCCGGGACCCGCGTGAAGCGGGCTTCGCCGCGGTGCTCGAGGCGGCGATGAACGTCGCCTGCGCGGGCGGCGAGCCGCTCGCGCTCACCGACTGCCTCAACTTCGGCAACCCGGAGAAGCCGGAGATCGGGTGGGAGCTCGAGCAGGCGATCGACGGCATCGCGTTCGCGGCGGAGTCGCTACGGATCCCCGTCGTGTCGGGGAACGTGTCGCTCTACAACGAGACCGGTGGCCGCGCGATCCCGCCTACGCCCGTGATCGGCTGCGTCGGCCTCGTGCACGACCTCGCGTCGGTGCCGGGCCGTTGGCGCCGCGGCGACCGCGTGCTGCTGCTGCGCGGCTCCGGGCACGGCCTCGTCGAGTTCGTCTGGCGCCACGCGCACCTCTTCACGCTTGCACACGACGTCTCCGACGGCGGCGTCGCACTCGCCGTCCACGAGGCGGAGGAATGGTCGGGCGTGCGCGCGGAGGTCGACGTCGTCGAGGCCGCCGGCGTCGTCGTCGGCGTCGCGCCGGGCCTCGACGTGCCGTGGGACGACATCGTCGAGCTCGGAGCGGTTGCCTGATGTGCGGCGTCTTCGGCGTCCGTGCATCCGAACGCGACGTCGCACGGCTTACCTACTTCGGGCTCTATGCCCTGCAGCATCGCGGCCAGGAGTCGGCGGGCATCGCGGTCAGCGAAGACGGCCGCCTGACCGCGCTCCGCGACCTCGGGCTCGTGCCTCAGGTGTTCGACGAGCGCAGCCTGTCGGGCCTGCGCGGGGATCTCGCGATCGGCCACACGCGCTACTCGACCACGGGGGCAAACGCCTGGGCGAACGCGCAGCCGCTGCTGCACCACGGCACGGCGCGCACCGTCGCGCTCGGACACAACGGCAATCTCGTGAACGCCGCAGCGTTGCGCGACGAGCTCGGCAAGCCGCTGGGCTCGACGTCCGATTCCGAGGTGATCGCCGCGCTGATCGCCGACGACGACCGTCCGCTCGACGAGGCGATCGGGGCCACGATGGAGCGGCTGGAAGGCGCCGCGACAGTCGTCGGCCTCGCCGAGGGAACGCTGTTCGCCTTTCGCGACGCGCACGGCTTCCGCCCGCTCGTGCTGGGTCAACTCGGCGACGACCCGGTCGTCGCCTCCGAGACGTGCGCACTCGACCTCGTCGGCGCGGAGCTCGTGCGCGAGGTGGCGCCGGGCGAGCTCGTGCTCGCCGACGGCCGGGGCGTGCGCACGCAGCAGGTGCTGGACCCGCCCGAGCACGGAGCGCTCTGCATCTTCGAGTTCTTCTACCTCGCTCGCCCCGACACGAAGCTGTCCGGTGTCGAGGTGCACGGCGCGCGCGTGCGCATGGGCGAGCGGCTCGCGCAGGAGTCGCCGGTCGACGCCGACCTCGTGCTGCCCATCCCCGACTCGGGCACGCCGGCGGCGATCGGCTTCGCACGCGCGACGGGCATCCCGTTCAGCGAGGGGCTGATCAAAAACCGCTACGTCGGCCGCACGTTCATCCAGCCGGAGCAGGGCATGCGCGAGCAGGGGATCCGGATGAAGTTCAATCCGCTCGCCGAGGTCGCGGGACAGCGGCTCGTCGTGGTCGACGACTCGATCGTGCGCGGCTCGACGACACGCCAGATCGTGCAGATGCTCTTCGACGCAGGCGCGGCGGAGGTGCACGTTCGCATCTCGTCGCCGCCCGTCGTCTCACCGTGTTACTACGGAATCGACCTCGCCTCGGAGGACGAGATGATCGCCGCGCACTCGACCGTCGAGGAGGTGCGTGAGGCAATCGGCGCAACGAGCCTCGCCTATCTGTCGCAGGAAGGGCTCGAGGAGTCGACGCTGCGCCCGGCGAGCGAGCTGTGCCGTGCGTGCCTGACGCGCGAGTATCCGACGCGCGTCCCGGAAGACGCGGCGAAGCTCAGGTTCGAGCGCGTGTAGTGGTCAGTCCTTCGGCGCGGCCGTAGCGCACGGCGCGCTGCACCTGCCGCGGGTCGTAGCCCTGCTCCAGGAGCTGCTGGCGCAGCTCACCCTCTGCGGCCAGCCGTAAGAAGAGCCAGACGAGCACGGCGAGCGTGACGATCGAGCCTTCGCCCATCATCACGACGCCGCCGAGGTTCTGGTCGTGCACCGGTGTGATCCCCCACTCCGGCGCATGCCGGTACACGCTGTAGAACGCACTCGACGACCAGATGAACACATTGCCGAGGATCGTCTCGATCAGGCGCACGACCGCGATGTAACCGAGCTTCATGCCCGTGCCGAACCATGCGGGCGCGGGCAGCGTCTCGACGACGGGCTCCCACATCAGGCAGCCGGCGGTGAAGAAGCAGAAGTGCTCGAACGCGTGGATCGAGTCGTGGTGGAGCGCACCGTCGTAGAGCAGCGGGATGTGCCACACGTAGAGGTCGACCGCCCACACCGGCAGCGCGACGAACGGATGCGAGAGCACACGCAGGCGCTCGACGGCTCTGAGCGCGAGCACCGGCCGGAGGATCGTGCCTGTCATGCCGAGCACGAAGCAGAGCGGCGCGAGGTCGCCGAGGATCACGTGCTGCGCCATGTGCACGAAGAAGAAGTGCTCCTCGCCGAGTGCGTCGATCGGCGAGTTGAGGGCGAGCACGACGAACACGATCCCCGTCCAGAACATCCACTGACGCCACCGAGCGACCGGCCGACCTTCGTGCGCGAGCGTCCGCGTGCGGCGCAGGTAGAGGAACGACACCACCACCGTCGGCACGACTTGCAGCGGCTCCAACGACCAAGGCGTGAGGAGCGACGGCGATGCCATCTGCCTGGAACACTAGAGATAGGAGACCGCCGTGCAGCTTTTCCACTACCACCTCGTCACCTCGCAGCTCCGCGACGTCGAGGCCCGCTACCTGGGCAAGCTCGGGTTCGCGCTCGTCGCCCGCTACGGGCGGATCGGCGACGAGCACGTGGCAGTCGAGGCGGGCGCGTCGTGGGAGAAGCTCGAGAGCGAAGGGTTCAAGCTGCGCCTTTCCGAGCTCGAGCGCGGCAGCGTCAACGTAGTGGTGCAGCCCGGCCATTGGCGGATCCCGCGCGTCGACCATATCGGCGTTGCGCTCGACGAGGACGACTTCCAGTCCGTACTCGGCCGCGCGATGCAGTGGAACCTGCGCGTGCAGGAGCACGGCGGGCGCCGCACGTTCGTCGCGACGAACGCCGGGTACCGGCTCGAGGTGCATCCGCCGCGGGAGTGGATCGAGGAGCTGCTCGCAGACCAGGGCGAGTTCCGGCTTGCCGAGCTGCAGCTGCGCGCCGACGAGCCCGAGACGAAGGCCGGTGCGCTTGCCGACATCCTCGGCCTCGAGATGAAGGGCAACGCCGTCGACGTCGGCGGCACGCTCGTGCGGTTCCTGTCGGGCGGGCCCGAGGGTCGGCCGGAGCTGTACGGCGAGCGGTTCGAATGATCGGCGCGCCGCCCGGGTTTCTACACTGAGGCCCTGAGCTCGGAGCACAGCTACGCACGCGCAGGAGTTTCGCTGCAGACCGCCGGCTCGGTCGTCGACCGGTTGCGTGCGGCCGTCGAGTCGACTGGCGCGCGCGGGTTCGGCGCGTTCGCCGCTCTTCACCCGCTCGACGGCGAGCGCCTGCTCGCGGCCTCGACCGACGGTGTCGGCACCAAGCTCGTACTCGCGCGCGCGCGTGGACGGCTGCGCGACTGCGGCGCCGATCTCGCGGCGCACTGCATCAACGACGTTGCGACGTGCGGAGCCGAGCCGATCATGCTGCTCGACTACGTCGCCGCGAACGCGATCGACCTCGACGAGGTCGCCGAGCTCGTCGACGGCACAGCCGCTACCTGCCGCGAGGCGGGCGTCGCGCTCGTCGGCGGCGAGACGGCCGAGCTGCCCGGCATCTACGCAGACGGCGAGCTCGATTTCGCCGGCACCTGCGTCGGCGTCGTCGACCGTGCGGACCTGATCGACGGCTCGACCATCGAGGCGGGCGACGTCGTAATCGGGTTCCCGTCGGCGGGCGTGCACGCGAACGGCTTCACTCTCGTCCGCCGCGTGCTCGAGGACGAGGGCTACGACGGACCCGACCTGCTCGCGCCGACGCGCCTCTACCTCGACCTCGCGCGGCGACTCCGCGGCCGCGCGAAGGCATTCGTCCATGTGACGGGCGGCGGGATCGAGGGCAATCTGCAACGTGTGCTGCCCGATGGCCGCGACGCCGAGCTCGACTGGGAGGCGTGGGAGCGCCCGCCCGTCTTCGCGTGGCTCGCCCGCCACGTCGACGAAGACGAGCTACGGCGCGTGTTCAACCTCGGCATCGGCTGGTGTGCGGTCGTCGCGCAGGCCGAGCCCCGCGAGACCGTGATCGGAGTCGTCTCGTGATCGGCGTGCTCGTCAGCGGTCACGGCACGAACCTGCAGGCGCTGCTCGATGCCGGTCTGCCGATCGCCGCCGTTGCCGCGAATCGCAAGGACGCGCCGGCGCTGCAGCGTGCGCGCGAAGCGGACGTGCCGACCGCGACGTTCTCGCTCGACTGCTTCACAGATCGCGAGGAGCGCGACCTTGTGATGGCAACGTGGCTCGAGGAGCACGGCGTCGAGCTCGTCGTGCTCGCGGGCTACATGCATCTGCTGACCGAGCCGTTCCTGCTCCGGTTCCCGGGTCGGGTCGTCAACGTGCACCCGTCGCTCCTGCCCGCGTTCCCGGGCGCGCACGCGATCGACGACGCGCTCGAGGCAGGAGTCGCGACTACGGGCGTCACCGTGCATTTCGTCGACGAGGGCCTCGACTCCGGACCGGTGATCGCGCAGGAGTGCGTGCCCGTCGAGCCGCGCGAGACGCTCGAGGAGCGGATTCATTCGGTCGAGCACCGATTGCTGCCGAGCGTCGTGAGGGAGCTATGCCTGGCCGCGCGCTGATCTCCGTTTGGGAGAAGGAGGGCGTCGCGACGTTCGCGCGCGGACTCCACGACTTGGGCTTCGAGCTCGTCTCGTCGGGCGGCACGGCGGCGCACCTCGAAGACCATGGCCTGCCCGTGACGCGCGTCGAGGAGGTGACCGGCGCACCGGAGATGCTCGGCGGCCGCGTGAAGACGCTGCACCCGCGCATCCACGCCGGCATCCTCGCGCGGCGCGAGCTGCCGGAGGACGTCGCCGCGCTTGCCGAGCAGGAGATCGAGCCTTTCGACGTCGTCTGCGTGAACCTCTATCCGTTCGCGTCCGTTGCCGGCAAGCCGGGCGTGAGCGACGAGGAGGCGATCGAGATGATCGACGTCGGCGGCCCCTCGATGCTGCGCGCCGCGGCAAAGAACTTCGCCCACGTCGCGGCCGTCTGCGATACGCGCCAGTACGAGGTCGTGCTGCGTGAGCTCCGCACGAACGGCGCGGTATCAGCCGAGACGCGTCGGCGGCTCGCGGCCGAGGCGTTCGCGGCGACGGCGGAGTACGAGGCGGCAATTGCGAGCTGGTTCTCGCGCAGCGATGGCTTCCCGGAGCAGCTCACGCTCTCGTTCCGCAAGGTCTCCGATCTTGCCTACGGAGAGAATCCGCATCAGGCGGCAGCGCTGTACTGGGAGGTCGGCGCGCGACGGCACCTGCTTTCGCGGGTCGAGCAGCTCGGCGGCAAGGAGCTTTCGTACAACAACCTCGCCGACCTCGAGGGCGCGCGGCGTGTCGCGCGCGAGCTGCACGAGCCGGCGGCGGTGATCGTGAAGCATGGCAATCCGTGCGGCGTCGCGGTGGGTGCGACGATCGAGGAGGCGTGGGAGCGGGCGCTCGCGGCCGATCCGGTGTCGGCGTTCGGCTGCGTCGCCGTGTTGAACCGCGAGGTGCCCGCCGCGCTCGGGGAGCGCATCGCCGGCCATTTCGTCGAGGTGCTGTTCGCACCGAACTACGAGTTCGCGGCCATCGAGGCGTTACGCCGCAAGGAAGCGCTGCGCATTCTCGCCGACGGCGAGCGCCGCGCTGAGCGGCCGGGCGAGCGCGACCTGAAGCGCGTGCTCGGCGGTCTGCTCGTGCAGGACCGCGACGAGGAGATCGAGACCAAGGACGGGATGAAGGTCGTCACGGGGACGGTCGGCGCGGAGACCTGGAACGACGTGCTGTTCGCGTGGACGGTGTGCAAGCACGTCTCGTCGAACGCGATCGTGCTCGCGCGCGACCGGCAGACGATCGGCGTCGGCGCGGGCCAGATGAGCAGGGTCGACGCCGTGCGCATCGCCGTCGAAAAGGCACAGCAGCACGGACACGACATCCGCGGTGCGGTGCTCGCGAGCGACGCATTCTTCCCGTTCGCGGACGGTCCCGAGGTCGCGCTCGAGGCAGGCGTCACGACGATCGTGCAGCCCGGCGGCTCTCGGCGCGACGCCGAGGTGCTCGCGGCGGTCGAACGGGCCGGCGCCGCGATGGTCCTCACCGGTCGCAGACATTTCCGGCATTAGCGCCGACTCCTCTAGCATCGGACGCACCAGGCAACCGGAGGGGGAAGCGATGGCAGAGGTCGACCCGCTGCGCTGGAAGGCACTCGCCGTGGTGTGCGCGGCGTTCTTCATGACGATCCTCGACGTCTCGATCGTCAACGTCGCGCTGCCCTCGATCGGCACGTCGCTGCACTTCTCGCGCGACAACCTCCAGTGGGTGATCACCGCGTACTCGATCACCTTCGGCGGCTTCCTGCTGCTGGCCGGGCGGGCGGCCGACCTGCTCGGTCGTCGCCGCGTGTTCCTCGTCGGCGTCATCGTCTTTACGGCCGCGTCGTTCGTGTGCGGGCTCGCATGGTCGGAAGGCGTGCTGATCACATCGCGTGCAGTGCAGGGTCTCGGCGCAGCGATCATCTCCCCCGCCGCACTCTCGATCGTCATGACGACCTTCGAGGAAGGTGCAGAGCGGAACAAGGCGCTCGGTATCTGGGGCGCGATCGGCGGCTCGGGGGCAGCGGTCGGCGTGCTCGCCGGCGGCCTCCTCACCAAGTACGCCGGGTGGGAGTGGATCTTCTTCGTCAACGTTCCCGTCGGTGCGCTTGCGCTCGCACTCGCGCCACGTCTCGTGCGGGAGAGCCGCGTCGACCGCGAGAGCTCGCCGGACGTGGCCGGGGCGATCGCGGTCACGGCCGGGCTCGCGCTGCTCGTGTATGGAGTGTCGAACGCCCCGAGTCACGGGTGGAGCTCGAGTTGGACCCTGTCACGGCTCGTCGTCGCGGTCGTGCTGCTCGTCGCGTTTCTCGCGATCGAGGCGCGCGCCAAGGACCCGCTCATGCCGTTCAGGATCTTCCGGGTGAGCACCGTCGCGGGGGCGAACCTCTCGGGTCTGCTCCTCGGCTCCGTCACGTTCGCGAACTTCTTCCTGCTCACGCTGTTCGTGCAACAGGTGCTCGGCTGGTCCGCGCTCAAGACCGGGATCACGTTCATCGCGACGGCCGGAACCGCGATCCTCTGGGCGGGGGTCGCGCAAGCGCTCGTGACGCGGATCGGCGCGAAGACGGTGATGGCCGTCGGCTTCGTCGCGATGATCGCCGGCATGATCTGGTACACGCAGGTTCCGGCCGACGCGTCGTTCTGGGGCGATCTGCTGCCGGGCTACCTGCTCGTCGGTTTCGCGCTCCCGTTCACGTTCATCCCCGTGTCGATCGCCGCACTCGCGGGCGTCCAGCACCACGAGGCCGGCCTCGCATCGGGGCTGATCAACACCGCGCAGCAGATCGGCGGCGCGATCGGCGTCGCCGTCACGTCGTCTGTGTCGCTCAGCCACTTCGACCACCTGATCGCGAAGCACGGGCCGAGCTCGTTCGCGCAATCGTTCACTTCGGGCTCGCAGTGGGCGTTCTGGGTGTGCGCCGCCCTGAGCGTCGTCGGCCTCGTCGCGACGCTCGTCTTCGTGCGCTCGGACGAGCTCGCCCAGGTCGAGCAAAGCGCCGCGGTCGCATAGGCTTCCGGCCCGATGGCGCGCGAGTACCCGACCGTCCTCGATCTCGTCGGCCGGACGCCGATCGTCCGGCTCTCCCGCATCTCGGCGGGACTGCCGGCGACCCTGCTCGCAAAGCTCGAGTACATGAACCCGGGCGGGTCGAACAAGGACCGCATCGGGCTCGCGATGATCGAGGCCGCCGAGCGCGAAGGAAAGCTGAAGCCCGGCGGCACGATCGTCGAGCCGACGTCGGGCAACACCGGGGTCGGGCTCGCGATCGCGGCCGCGCTCAAGGGCTACCGCTGCATCTTCGTGATGCCGGACAAGATGAGCCAGGAGAAGATCGCGATGCTGCGTGGCTACGGTGCGGAGGTCGTGATCACACCGACGGCCGTCGACCACGACTCGCCCGAGTCGTACTACTCGGTCTCGTCGCGGCTCGCGGAGGAGATTCCCGGCGGGTTCAAGCCCGACCAGTACTCGAACATGGCGAACCCGGAGGCGCATTACGAGACGACGGGCCCGGAGATCCTCGAGCAGACCGGCGGCGAGCTCGCGGCGATCGTCATCTCCGTCGGCACCGGCGGCACGATCTCCGGCGTCGGCCGTTACTTCAAGGAGCACGCGCCGCACGTGAAGATCGTCGGCGTCGATCCGGAGGGCTCGGTGTACACAGCGTGCGGCGACGACGATCTGCATCCGTATCTCGTCGAGGGGATCGGCAAGGACACATGGCCGGAGACGATGGACCCGAAAGTGGTCGACGAGTGGATTCGCGTGTCCGACCGCGACTCGTTTCTCGCCGCGCGCCGGCTCGCGCGCGAGGAAGGGCTGCTCGTCGGCGGCTCGTCGGGCACGACGATCGCGGGGGCCCTGCGCTACGCGGCGTCGTGCGAACGTGGAGCGCAGGTGCTGACGCTGCTTCCGGACTCGGGCCGCTCGTACCTCTCGAAGTTTCTCGACGACAACTGGATGATCGAGCACGGCTTCCTCGATCGCGGCGCGCCGGTGCCGCGCGTGCGCGACCTGCTGCGCGCGAAGCCGGGCGAGACGCCCGCGCTCGTCACCGTCTCATCGCACCAGAAGGTCGCCGAGGCGATCAGCGTGATGGAGCGCTATTCGATCTCGCAGCTGCCGGTGGTACGCGACGGCGAGCTGGCCTCCCTGGCCGACGTGATCGGCTCGCTGCAGGATCGCGCGCTGCTCGATCTGGTGTTCAAGAACGCGGATGCGCTGCACGAGGACGTCGCGGTGGCGATGCAGGGCCCGTTGACCGCGGTCGACGCCGATGCGTCGGTCGACGAGATCGTGACGGCGTTGACGGGCGGCACGAACGCGGTCGTCGTCGCCGACAGCGGCCGGCCGGTGGGCGTCGTCACGCGCTCGGATCTGCTCGAGTACCTCGCGCACGCGCGCTAGTACTCCCTGCTGGACATGCGCCTCGGAGACTAGTCCGGTGGCTGCCACCGTGAATGAACTGCAACGAGTTGTTTACAGCGGGCGAACCCACGGCGGTGGCTCCGTCTCAAATGCACGCCGCTCTGCAGCGCGCCCGAGGTCTTTTGGCAAGCCTGGCGGAGACCAGTCCGGTGGCTGCCACCGTGAACGAACTGCGCCAGGCTGTCCACAGGACCGCCGGTTTGGAGCCCGCCCCGGACGACCGGAGGGGGCGGATACGTTGCACACCACGTGCCGAACGCGTCGAGGACCGCAACGCTCGCAGAGATCCGCCGCACGATCGTCTCCGCGCAGGGCTACGCGGTCCGCTTCCGCCGTGCGCGCGAAGACGACGTCGAAGCCTGCGTGCGCCGCCTCAGCGCCGTGCAGCTCGACTCGATCTCGACGGTCGACCGCGCGCACCGGCTGACGATCGCCTCGCGCGTCGGCGCCTTCGAGCCGGACGCCGTCACGTCGCTGCTCCGAACAGGCCGGCTGTTCGAGTACTGGGCACACGAGGCCTCGCTGCTCCCCGTCGAGCTCTGGCCGCACTTTCGCGCCACGATGAACGGCGCCGGCCACTGGGGCTCGCACGACCGCGCGCTCACGACACATGCCGATCTCGTCGCGCCGATTCTCGCGCGCATCCGCGAAGAGGGTCCGCTCGGTTCGCGCGACTTCGAGGGCGGCGGTGGCGGCGGCATGTGGAACTGGAAGCCGGCCAAGGCCGTCTTGGACGCGCTCTGGGACCGCGGTGACCTCGTGATCGCGGGCCGCCGCAACTTCCAGCGCCTATACGACCTCACAGAGCGCGTGATCCCGCCCGAGATCCTCACCGCGCCGGCGCCGAACGAGGCCGACACGCTGGAGACGCTCGCGCTGCTCGCCGCACGTGCACGCGGCGCGCTCACCGAGGCGGCGATCCGCGAGCACTGGCGCCTCAGAGGCGGCAAGGCGCGCCTGCGTCCCCACCTCGCGGGCCTCGTCGAGCGAGGGCTGCTGCGCGAGGTCGCCGTCGACGACGGCGGCGCGCCGTTCTACATCGCACCCGAGACGGAGCTCGGCGGCGATCCGGCGCCGCTCGTGCTCGTCTGTCCGTTCGACAACCTCGTCTGGGACCGGCCGCTCCTTCGCCGCGTCTTCGGCTTTAACCACGTGATCGAGGTCTACAAACGCGACCACGAGCGCGTGTACGGCTACTACGTGCTGCCGCTCCTCGCCGGCGACCGGTTCGTCGGCCGTGCCGACGTGAAGGCCGACCGCGCCGAAGGCGTGCTCCGAATCCGCCGATTCCACCCGGAGCCGAAAACGCGTGGCGACTTCGACGCGAAGCTCGAGCGGGCTGCACTTCGGCTCGCGCGTACGATCGGGCTCGAACGTGTCGAACGCGCGTGAAGTCACCGTCGAGGAAGCTCGCCGCATCGCGGTGCGCGCGCAGCTGCTCGACGGCTCGGCGACCGACGTCCTCTCGACCGTCCGCCGGCTCGGCTTTCTACAGCTCGATCCGATCTCCGCGGTCGCGCCGCCGCAGCACCTCGT
>Ga0070741_10013868_pt1 | contig 14108 bp, 11 predicted proteins | sample Coa_R1_4_FD_66440 | JGI IMG/M metagenome (GOLD analysis project Ga0070741, IMG submission 66440) | Surface soil microbial communities from Centralia Pennsylvania, which are recovering from an underground coalmine fire - Coalmine... | ecosystem: Environmental > Terrestrial > Soil > Unclassified ... | reverse complement strand
CGAAGGCTTTGGCGGCGAAGCGGGCGGGGCCGACCCCGGCAGCATGGGCACGGGCGACGATCATCCCGTCATCCTCAATCTCGACGGCCACGGGATCAAGATCGATCCGCTGTCGTCGTCTAACACCTATTACGACATGGCGGGCGACGGCTGGCAGCACCGCACGGCCTGGGCGGCGGCGGGCAACGGCGTGCTGGTGCTCGATCTCGACGGCTCCGGCCATATTACCCAGCACAACCAGGTCATCTTCACCGACTGGGATCCGGCGGCGAAGGACGACATGGAGGCGCTGCGCGCCGTCTTCGACACCAACCATAATGGTCTGCTCGACCCCGGCGACGCGCAATGGTCAAGCTTCAAGATCCTGGTCAGCAACGCCGACGGAACCACCACGCTGAAGACGCTGCCCGAGCTCGCGCCTGCGGAGGATTTGCAAGGCGACTGCCGAACGAACACCAAACAAATAAAGTGCGCGGCGAAGTCGAACAACGCCGCATCATGATTTTGCGAAAGCGATTTCGAATTACGCGCTTTTCCAATCGCTATTCCGTTGATAGTCTCTATTTGAAATATGAACCGGAGCCGCTCGATTTGTTTCACACATGGCGCCTCGGCGGGATTTTACCTTTTTCTTTTCTAACCGATCGCGATTCCACGACCTGTGGGGTAGTGTTTCGATCGATTGCTGCTTTGCGCTTATCCTACTCAGAGAGTGTCGATTTACACGCAGGTGGTCTACGAACTTCAGTTTTGGCTGCTAAAAAAAAGCACGACAATATTGATGCCGGCATGGACCATGAATGTGGGAATTATAGATTTAGTCGCATTTCGCAGATAACCCAGAACTATTCCTAGAACAAACACATAAAAGAGAAACGTTGGACCGGCGAAAAAATGCGTGGCTACCCACAGAAGTGCTGTCAAAATTACTGACCCATGGATCCGAAGACGCGAAGACACAAAACCCGTAAAAAGAAAACCGCGATAGACGATTTCTTCTCCGGCTGGCACGAGGAGACCGGTCGTGAGCCACAAAAGCGGCAGGTCACCGGATTTGGCCGCCGACTGATAAAGCTCAGCGAAATCTGACGGCGATTTCACAGCTGTTGCGGCGTATAGAACGCCAATCATCGCAAGCCCGAGCGAAGCAGCGAAAGACGGAAGTGCTGCTTTGGTAATTCTCGGCCAAGTTAGGCCCAGATACTGCGGTACTGGACGCTTATAGAGCCAGAGTATCGCTAAAAATACCAGACATTGGCCGAATATCTCGTTAAGTGGCTCCGTGATTAGAAGAAAATCGTTTCCCTCAATTGGTTGGTCCGGGCGCAGCAAGCGCCACCAATAAACAACGCCGATTTCAATAAAAAACCCAACCAGCAGCGCACCCAGCGCCGATATGGCGGTGCGAGTGAAACCAAGCGATGGATTTTCGGTCATTTAGTGTCCCAATTTGTTTCGACAATTGCTTTTTTGGTCCCTTGTCTTGGAGCGCGTTGAGTTGCTGAACGGTGATCTGATCGGCGCTTTGGTGCAATTAGTTTATTGTCGACGTCGAGCTCTTCTTATAGATTATCAGGTCTGGAGCGTTCAGAGACCGTTACGGCCTATGATTTTTTGTTCGGTTCTGCCTATTGTTGATGATCTCTGGCACAAGCCTCATGTGTACGGGACGGTTGGGTTTTTTATTGGTGTTCTTATTGGTATTTACTGCGATTATCAGATTGGTAAGACGCGCTTCAATGAATGGGTGAGATCGACTTTTGGAAATACCGTGTACCGCCAAGCTATCGCGGGAGTTTGCGGATTTCTAGGAATACTGGTTGGAACAATGGTAGCGTATTCTATTCGAATTTTTTGCGATGGTTGATGCTCCATCGCTTGCCGGCGAGATGCTTCGCTCGGAACTGACCTTGTAGAACTCGCAATTTTTCTACTTTCGCTGGCGGAATGCTGTTATATGCGAGATTTCCGCTGTTCGGAGCGAAAATATGCAAAACTCCGCACTCAACTTTCCAAACAACTTAATCTCCAGCGCTCTACGAAAGCCGCGAACACGTAAGTAATTCCGAAGGAGGGGATCGTGAGCGAATACGAAAACGGACTCATGGACGCCCTACAAATGGCTGCCGAGAGAAGCTTTGAAACCACTGGGCGGGAATTATTTGGTATGGCCGCGACGGTAGCCAAAGTGGGCGGAGTTGACCTGAGCCCCGGAATCTCCTCCAAAAATGGGTAGAGTCCACCACCTGGGAGAGGGATGGACATGAAGCCGAGCCGGTTCACGGAAGAGCAGATTATCGGGATATTGCGGGAACAAGAGGCCGGGTCGAAGACGGCCGATGTCTGCCGCAAGCACGGAATCAGCAGCGCGACGTTCTACAAATGGAAGGCGAAGTATGGTGGCCTCGAGGTGTCGGATGCCAGGCGGCTGAAGGCATTGGACGATGAGAACGCCAAGCTGAAGAAGCTGCTCGCCGAGGCGATGCTCGACAACGCGATGCTGAAGGATGTGGCATCAAAAAAATGGTGACGCCCGCCGCCAGGCGAGAGGCCGTCGCTCACCTTTGTCTCGCGTATCAGGTCAGCGAGCGGCGGGCGTGTTCGACACTCGGGACCGACCGAACATCGGTTCGCTACCGCAGCAGGCGACCTGACGATGCGAGCTTGCGAACGCGCCTGCGTGAGCTGGCTGCGCAGCGACGCCGCTTTGGTTATCGACGCCTCCACATCCTTTTGACCCGCGAGGGATTGCTGATGAACCACAAGAAGCTGCGCCGGCTTTATCGAGAGGAGCGGCTACAAGTCCGCCGACGGGGATCCCGCAAGAGAGCTATAGGGACCAGAGCGCCGATGGCGATCCCGCAGGGCGCCAACCAACGATGGAGCTTGGACTTCCTGTCGGACGCATTCACCGATGGGCGCCGCTTCCGCATTCTGGCGATCGTCGATGACTTCACCCGGGAGTGTCTGGCGCTGGTGGCTGACACCTCGCCACCCGGCCTTCGGGTCGTACGCGAACTTGATGCCATCATCACAACTCGGGCTCGTCCGGCCATGATCGTCTCCGACAACGGCACCGAGCTGACCAGCATGGCGATGCTGCGTTGGTCACAGGAGAGACAAGTCGAGTGGCACTACATCGCTCCTGGAAAACCGCAGCAGAATGCTTTCGTGGAGAGCTTCAACGGTCGTCTGCGCGACGAACTGCTGAACGAGACCTTGTTCACCTCGCTCGCCCATGCCCGCGAGGTTCTGTCGCTTTGGAAAGACGACTACAACACCTTCAGACCGCATAGCGGCCTCGGCAATCTAACGCCGGCGGCCTACGCCAGAGCCAGCGCTCCCAAAACGCAACAGGACGGGGCGCTGCGCTACTCGGAGGGCTCCGCGCCCCGTCCTGTTGCTTCGCCGAGCCATCAAGGCTCAAATCAACTCGGGACTCTACCCATCGCTGGATGAAAGTTGGGGCTCAGGTCACTGCACCCTCGCACATCGGCTCTTTCTCATCGGGATAAGGCTTGCGATGCGGGGCGGCCAGAAGCGGCGTCGGATCGCTGCTGGCTTCGATCCGCCCGCATTTCACGCAATACGAATATCCATCCCTCTTAGGGCCCGTGTTGGAGACTAAGAGATGCTGGCGCTCACGCAGGACGCGGATACGATCATTGACGGGTGTCCATTTGCTTTCGTCCGAGGGCAGTGCTCTCCCTCCTCCGGAAGCGTGGTCGCCGGCCAAACTGCAACGATCTTCCTTCAGTTCGACGAATCTCTAGGCGTGGCGAAAGCTCCGACGCTTGCTTTAAACGATGGGGGAATTGCCAAAGTCGACAAAGTCCATCCGGATTTTGCCGATGGCCTGCTGGCCTTTAGCTACAAGGTTGGCAAGGGCCAGGCCACGAGCGACCTGCAGATCGATCATATCAATCTTCTCAAAGGAGCAGCTATCACCGACCTGGCAGGAAATGCTGCTGATCTTTCCAAGGCCGCCGGCGCCGACCTCGGGATCAGTGTCGGTCTGCCTGCCCCGATCACCGAGACGCAGCAGCCGCTGAATATTGAATCGACTCACACGGGTGTTAGCCACCACCATGGCTTCGACTTGATCGGGTGACGTGCGTCTTTGATACCAACCACAACGGCCTGCTCGATCCCGGCGACGCGCAATGGGCGAGCTTCAAGATCCTGGTCAGCAACGCCGACGGCACCATCACGCTGAAGACGCTGGCCGAGCTCGGCACTCGAAGAGATACGAAAGAGATGGGCGCCTCTACGAAGGGATGAAGCGCGGTGCATTGTGGCAGACGCAAAAAGGTAATTGGTCGAGGCTTGGCATGGCAGAAGACGACTGCCTAATTCCCCTAATGTCTGCGCCCAGCGCGATCCGAAAAGAGAACGATCTGAGGAATGGGCGGATCGGGGTGAACCAGACTAAACGCGCCGCCGTAGCTGCTACACTAGTTATTGCCACGCTGGGTTCCCTACCTGGTAACGCGACCTCTGTGAAGTTTGGCAACATGGGTCAAACGCCAACTCTTACGGAAGACAAGCAGGTGGACTGGTCCGCGAAAAATCGGGCGGCGCTGGAGTTGGCAATGAATGACGACGAAAGAAAGCAAGCAGTTATCAAAGAAGTGCAGACGCATCCGGAATACTTTTCGGAGGAGACAAAAAAGAACGTTTTGAATGGCAAGATTATCATTGGGATGTCGCCCTACGAAGCACAGCTGGCAGGAGGCGCGTTTTTCTACCAAGTCGAGGCTGATAAACGCTGGCCGAAAAACGCTGACCCGTTGGCAGTAATTAATCGGCAGACCAACGATCCCGACGACAGCAAAATCACGCTGACATTCAACAATACAACACAATTCGATTCCCGCGAGCCGAAAACCTTTCGAGTTGAGTTTGTTCGCGGTCGGGTCATGAAGATCGTTCCTTTAGAGTAGTAGTGACGTGCGCCGGTTCGCCGGTTCAAAATTATTCCTGATTTTGGTATTAGCGGCATTAGGCGCCGCGCCCGGCGGGCTTTTCCGTTCAGTGTGATTTGCAATCTTCGCAATAGCGCTTTTAAGTGCGCCTTATTGAAAGGCGTACGTTATTCGACTGTAGGCGCGAACCTGCAAAAACCGATATCGGTTTCTAAAACTGAAACATGAACTCGCGTGGCAGTGGCGAGCGCGCCGCTTGCACAAAGAACTTGGGGCGCCAAACTCGAAGCCGTGTAGTCCCGACCCGACCAATGGGTCATTAAGAGATAAGTAGCAAGCGTTTGAATCGCCGATTTATTTTATCACGGTCCACAACAGCGCATATGGATTTGATCGCCGGGACTCTGTTTGAAGTTGTACAAATGAAGTTAGTATGGTGAGCTAAAAAGAACGTCGGAGGAATTGTTTAGAGAAATTCCGAACTCGCCTTCTGCTGAGCTGCCTGAGAATGGCTTTGGCTCGCGAGCTCGCGATGCCGCACCGAGACGGTGTGGACTTGTAAGCAATTCAAACCGGCTAGTCCGAGCGCCACGACTGAAGCCTGCTAGAGAAAGCGATGGAAGAGCCCGCAGCGGAAGCACAGCACGATGTCGCGGAAAAACCGCCGCGTTGGCGTGCTTTGGCTTCATGTGCAGTGACGCTTCTTGGTGGTCGTGCGACATTGATACTCAATATCCTCGCGCTTCTAGTGGCTGCAGCTATGATTCCGGCCCGCTGGTACGTCGTTGAAGAGATTTTTCGCATGCCAGCTGGTGACTGGGCTTATGTCTGGCCAATAATTCTGCCCGTCGCAGTGATGTTGATCGTAAGAAATAGGTATTTCTCATATGTATTTTTTTCCATCTATGTGGTCCTAGCATTCTCGCTGGGTCGTGAGATTTGGCTCATTCAAATTGGTCAACCGGGTTATTATTCCGGCCCTGCTATGGGATTTAGTGAAGTGTTATTTTATGTGCTCTCCGTGATTTGTTTGGCGAGTTATCTCGGGTTAGTCGCAATCCGAATCCTGCATCATGCGTGGACGAGGTAGCTATGGCTTCAGGATATTCTCTGACTTTGATGGTTGCGGGCTCATCATGGACGCCACTCTCGCCAGGCCACGTGGCAGTGGTGGTCAACACGCCGGAAGGCAGCGTCTATGCAGGATTTGGGCCCAGTCCCCAAGTTCCGCACTTAGGTACGGCGGTGGCTGCAGGGCTATACAACGTGGAGCTTGTTCCTCCTGGAGGTCAGGCAAGTGTGGGGACACCGCAATTTCCTAATTACGCAAACACCTTTGGTGCTCTTAACCACCCTTCTTTCGATTCCTATTCTACGCCGATTTCATCGGGCCAGGCTGCTGATGTTATTATTAAAGCCTATGAACTTGCCCCAATGCTTCGCGATTACAATGCAGCCAATCCATTCTCAACTCTTGAGTTTTGCACAATTGCTGTGAAACAGCTTGTTGATGCCGCTGGTCTCAAGATTCCGGTTCCTTGGCTTCCCGATGACGTCCGAAGTGTCTACGAACATTGGCCGGACAACGCGACACTTCAAAAGGATTACGCGCTTCTAGGTCATGGCGCCGATACACCGCACGAGTCGTTGGCATCTCTGCCGCCAAAGCCCGGCGAAGACTCGTCGATTCTTCGCACCTTCATCACGCCCATGAATCAGCCTGCCAGTTACCAATTCCCGATACCTGACGAAATCAAGCAGTTGCTTGACCACATTTCGGGAGCCCAGCGCGGAGTAGATACATCAAGCGGAGCTGCTTGGCCAAACACCGCATCGTCGGACGGCGTCGATTCAAGTAGCAGTCTGTATGCCCCGTCCAACTACGGCCTTGATTTATACAGCTCGCTACCCTCCAACCATTATTACAGCTATCATTCAGGAAACTCTGATACCAGTTCAGTCTATTTCGATCCGTCTTCCGGCCAATTTGATGCCGCCCCGCCTTCCGCGTTCAGTTTCGGAAACTTGGGCGCCTTTGACTCCTTCGGTCCCACGCCGGGCTTTTCCAGCCCCTTCGATCATTATCCGATTTATAATTCGAACTCGTTCGATGCTCCCACGATAACCTTTCCATCCTTTGCTAATCCATTCGATTTTAATACCCCCAGCTTTAACCTCGGTTTCTCTCTCGGCGGCGACTTTCCCACATTCGATCCGTTCAACTGGAATTCCCAACAGGGCTATAGCTTTTCTCCTCCAACCGATCTTTATCTGCCCGACTTTGGCAGCTCATTCACATCTTCTTCGTCTGACTATTCATCGGGTTTTGTCTACTGGGGCGAAGGGGAGCCGGTTGTTCTCGATCTCGCCGGTGACGGCATCAACATCACGCCGCTCTCCTCCTCGAACATCTTTTACGACATGGCCGGCGATGGCCTGCAGCATCGCACCGCGTGGGCGGGAGCGGGCGATGGCGTACTGGTGCTCGATCTCGATGGAAGCGGACAGATCACCCAGCGCAATCAGGTCATCTTCACCGATTGGGATCCGACGGCGGCCAACGACATGCAGGCGTTGCGCGATGTGTTCGACACCAATCAGAACGGAATGCTCGATGCCGGCGATGCGCAATGGGCGAGCTTCAAGATTCTGGTCACCAATGCCGACGGCACCACGACCTTAAAGACGCTGGCTGAACTCGGCATCCAGTCGATTGACCTGATCCCCGATTCCTCGACCGCGCTGCTGCCCGACGGCTCGCGCATCGACGGCGTGACCACCTTCACCCGCGTCGACGGCACCACCGGCGCCGCGGCCAGCACGGTATTTAGCTACGACAGCGGCGGCTTCGCTGTCGACCAGAACATCACGCACAATCCCGATGGCTCTACGTCCATCGAGAACGTTGCCTATAACAGCGATGGCAGCGTCGCTCAGACCCTCGTTAGCACCACAAGCGCCGACGGCCTGGAGGTCACGGTTTCCCACGACCAGGATGGTGACGGCGTCTTCGATGCTATTCAAACGCGGGTAACCGTCATCAACGGCGACGGCAGCAGGATTGAAACCATCACCGACACGTTGGCCTCTGGAATTGTGGTCGACAAATCCATTCGGACAACAACGGCGGACGCCGACCTCATCATCATTGAGCGGGATGTCGATGGTAACGGCATCAACGATAGAACTGAGGTTTATCGTACACTGGCAGACGGCAGCAAAACAGCCACGATTTGGAATTTAGATCCAAACGGCTCGCCATTGAACGGCACGATGGAGACCACGAGCGCGGATGGTCTCACCAACACGCGTCAAACCGATATTGACGGAGATGGCCAATACGACAAGACGCACGTCGACTCGACGGTTATCAACGGGGATGGCAGCCGAGTCCGGACGAGTTCTGATTACGAAAGCGACGGAACGCTTACCTCTAGAAGCATTACCACCATCAGTTCGGACGGGCGAACCGCTGTAACGCAGGATGACCGCGATGGCGACGAGCTTTTTGATGTGATCACGACCAATGTCATTAACCTTAATGCCGATGGCAGTACAACAGCGACGATTACGGAAACTGATCGCGATGGCTCACTCCGCGACGACCGCATTATTTCGATTAGCGCCGATGGGCTGACCAAGTCGACGCAGAGCGATGCAGATGGTGACGGCGTTTTCGAGTTGACGACTACCGACGTGACAGCGGTCAACACGGACGGAAGCCGCACGGAAACCGTAGCCAATTACACGGCCGATGGATCTTTGCTCAATAGGTCCGTCACGACTTGGGACAGTAGCGGCCAGTTCAGGACATCCGAGAGAGATACCGACGGTGACGGAAATCTAGATTCCCGCGATGCGGTTATTCCCGGAGCCGATGGTACCATTGTGGAAACCGTTTCGCTGTTCAATCCCGATGGCTCCTTGAACGCGAAAACCGTCACCACGACCACGGCGGATCGCCTTGTCACGATCCAAGCGGCGGATGTGGATGGAGATGATGTGGTCGATAGCACCACAACGACGGCGATCGAAATACACGTAGACGGCAGTTCTACTACTACAGTAACAGCACTAAGTAGAGATGGCTCACTATTGAACAGGGCCATCACCGATGTTTCGGCTGACGGTCTATCAGTGGTGGTCACGGCGGATGAAACAGGGGATGGTATTACTGATAATGTCACGTCGAAGACTATCACCGTAAATAGCGACGGGAGTCGCACAGAAACCACCGCAGTCCGCTACACCGATGGGTCCTTGCAGTCGCAGACTGTTACGACAATCAGCGCAGACCGCAAGTCGACCATAACCACATCCGATTCCAACGGTGATGGTGCGGCCGACCAGACGCAGTCAAGCATTACCCAACAAGATGGCCGCCACACAGACACGGTTACCAAGCAGAATCCAGACGGGTCGCTTCAAAGCCAAGTAACAACAGTAACTACTGCAGACGGCCTTGCGGTGACGACCGAGCAAGACCGCGACGGCGACGGCCAGTCCGAAATTGTGCAATCCGATATTACGGTAATAAATGCTGATGGAAGTCATACTGAAACTGTGTCCCGACAAGGCGCCAATGCATCACTTCTGAGTAAAACGGAATCGACGGTAAGTGCCAACGGGTTCTTCTCTGAAGACCGCGCCGATCTCAACGGGGATGGAATATTCGATAGCACCGTCACGTCAAGGACGACCATAAATGCAGACGGCAGCAAGGTTGTGGTCACAACGAAAACGGCTGCCGATGGAACGCTCGTTTCTAGGACGGTGACGGCAACGAACGCATCGGGTCTCGAGATTTCGACACAAAGCGATCGCGATGGTAGTGGCACATTCGATCGTGTTCAAACTGATCTCACAACACCTAATCTCGACGGCAGCAAAGTCGAAATCGTTAGCGATGCAAATGCCGACGGCTCGCTCCGCACGAAGACGGTTACGACAACCAGCGCCGACTTGCAAACAACGGTGACCCAATCGGATACAAATGGTGATGGCATATTTGATCAATCTGTGGACACCACGCTTCTAGGAAACGGGGCGCTCGTCAAAACCACTACAAATACCAACCCGGATGGCTCGCTGAGCAAGAGCACTACAACGACCGTATCGGCAGATCAAAACACAAAGACGACCGATACGGATCAAAATGGTGATGGTCTCGTCGATAACCGCAGCTCTAGCGTGCTGGTACATAACGCGGATGGGAGCGTCAGTGAGGACGATAGTAGTTTGGCAGGGACAACTCTGGTTAAGCAAACTCACATCCTCACCAGTGCTGATGGCCGGGTAATAACAACAACGCAAGATCTCGATGGTAACGGAATTATCGACTCGACGAGGAGTGACTCTACTGTCGTCCAAGGAGATGGCGTACAGATAAAAACGACCGTGATCACCAACGCCGATGGATCGCTACATTCTCGTAGCGTGCAGACGACCAGTCCTGACGGCAACACGACTGACACTATTGTCGACTCGAATGGCGATGGGATTGTCGATCAAAGTCGGTCAAGCCTGTTGCAGGCTGATGGAAGCGTGGTGGATTCGATCTCTTGCCTGAACACAGATGGATCAACCCATTCTAGCAGAATTACTACTACAAGTGCAGACGGCTTCTCGGAGATCATCAACTATGACGACGATGGAGATGGCCTCTTCGACGAGACAACAACCGATGTTACAGTCCTAAATCTTGACGGCAGCCAGACAGAAACATTCGCAGCTTACCAGGGCAGCGAGACTGGATCGATACGATATCAAGTTTCAACGAGCACGGCAGATAACGGGCTTGCTCGGACGATCGATTGGAATGGTCACGGCGGTTGGGATTTTCTGGACCGAGTCATTTCCGATGTTACCACGCCGAACAGCGACGGCTCGAAAATCGAAACGATCTCAAGTTCCAAAAATAGCGAGCTGGTGATTGCTACAACTGCGGATGGGCTCTCGGAAACGAAAACCCTGGATCTAGATGGAGATGGTGCGACCGATAAACTGGAATTGAAGGTCGAAAATCTCGACGGTAGTACGTCAAAAACGACCACCTGGTACGATCTGGATACCGGGGCTGTGCAACGGCAGGAAGTGAACAGCGCCAGTGCCGACAAAAGAACCAGTTCATTGCAGCGTGACAGCGACGGAGATGGTGCTTTTGATCACTCCGAGACGCACGTCATCAATGAGGATGGCTCGACCGCGGACACAACTGCCGACTTGGATTTTTTCGGACTACTGATTGACACGGTTTCCACTATCACGTCGGCCGACGGCCTATCGACGCGTACTGAAGTCGACAGTAACGGGGACGGGGCTGCCGATTACACGAAAACTGTCTCAACTGTCTTGAATGCTGACGGCTCGCAAACAGAGACGACGGAGCGCCTCGGAAGTAACGGCGCGTTATGGGACAAAATCGTTACGATAACGAGTGCGAACGCGCTCTCAAAAACCACGCAGACCGATACTGACGGTGATGGAGCCTTCGATCAAACGCGTAGCGATGTTACCCAGGTTAACGGGGATGGCTCCGACACCAATACAGTAACTGAGCGCTACGCAGACGGGTCGCTGAAATCGCAAACCACAGAAACGACCAGCGCTGATGGGACAACTAAAACAATCGAAATTGATCAGGATGGCAATGGCCAGATAGACCGCGAGATTGTCCAAGTAACGGCCATCGATGGTAGTTCGACAAATACAGTGCGCTTCTTTTCGCCAAACGGAAACGTCAAATCGACGATTACCACCTCGACTGACGCGGCAGTCTCACAGCAAATAATCGAGCGTAGCTCTGGGCCAGAAGAGACAACGAATTTCTCCTCTAATATGAATGGAAGTTATTTCTGGAAGCAGGATGTCACTGTATCGGGATTGAGCGGCAAGATTTCCAGTTCGCACGCCATCGATGAATTAGGTGTTGACACTTGGAAAGCGACAAAGCCGACCGGGGTTACGTTAGACGAGTTTGGGAATCCGGCTTCGATCGATTACTCCACCAAAAGCATACGATTGGATAGTGCAGCGAAGGATCAATATCGAGCAGCTGCAGAACGGATCTACGATGTTGCGCTTGACCGTGGAATGGGAACAAGCGAAACCGAGCTGCTGCCGTTCAATTTTAACGTAGCTGGCGTTCTAGAGGCAGTTGCGCTGGCTCAGCAACTTCTCGACAGCCCGGAATTCAATCAGCGCTATGGGGGCTCGATATCGAACGCAACTTTCATTGATCAGATTTATCAGAATGCCTATGGCCGGGCTGCATCGCTTTCGGAATTGTCTGACCGGCTTCAGCAGCTAGCTTCACCCGGCACGGGCCGGGCCGACATAATCGTAGCCGTCGCGGAAAGCGCCGAGCACCTTTGGCTTGGGAACGCGCACACGATTACGAACAATACCGAATCAGGAGCCAAATCGTATTCGTTCGAGCACACGACCAACGAAGTAGTTGCTCAGGAACAGGCAAAATTGTTGGTTGATGCTGCCTTGGATCGTGATGCCACGGCGGCCGAGATTGACTTGTATTCGAGCCAAATCCTCAGCGGCCAGGACAAGAATGCGCCGATCGCCAATGCGCTTATCTCCTCGTCCGAATTCGCGGCCAGATATGGCACGCTTACCAACTCGGATTTCGTCAATGTAGTTTTCATGAATGCGGTCGGACGGATGCCGACGTCGCAGGAAGCTCAATATTGGGCCTCTGAGCTCAGCAAGATTTCGCGCGCAGACTTTCTCAATGCTGTTGCGAAGAGTACCGACCACGTCGATGAAGGTACGGGCCATGCCAATACGATAGTTGCGTCGGCAACGACGACACTCCCCGCAGACGCCGATAATCTTATTCTGACGGGCGCCGCTGCGGTTAATGGGACCGGGAATGCGCACGCGAATATTATTGTTGGGAATAGCAGCGACAACACTTTGGATGGGGGCGCCGGCGCAGATACGCTAATCGGAGGTAGCGGTAACGATACCTTTTTGGTCGACGACGGCGGAGACGTCGTTAGTGAAAATGCCAACGAGGGTTATGATGTAGTTCAATCGTCCGTATCCTTTACGTTGCCAGATAACGTTGAACAGCTAGTTCTTACGGGGCGGCTGCTGGCGGTACAGGAAATGCGCTCGATAACCTGATTGTTGGTACGGCTGGCGCCAACACGTTGGCGGGTCTTGCGGGCGACGACGTCCTCAAGGGACGAGCCGGCGATGATACCCTTGATGGCGGCGACGGCAATGACCTTCTGATGGGCGGCGAAGGCAATGATCTGCTCATCGGGGGCGCGGGAAATGACAGGCTGGACGGCGGCAGCGATAAGTTCAGCGCCATTGCCGTTGTAGACGTCATGCTCGGCGGATCCGGCGACGATACCTATGTGGTGGACTCGACGAGCGACGTGGTAACGGAATATGCCGGCGAGGGCACCGACACGGTACAGGCCTCGGTCACTTACACGTTAGCGGCGACTCTGGAAAATCTGACGCTAACCGGCAGTTCGGCGCTGAACGGGACGGGCAACTCCGGCGACAATATCCTGATCGGCAACAGCGGCAACAACACGCTACAGGGCCTTGCCGGCAATGACACGCTCGACGGCGGTGCGGGTATCGACATTCTGATTGGTGGTGCAGGCAACGACACGTATTTCGTGGATTCGACGAGCGACGTGGTGACGGAATATGCCGGGGACGGCACAGATAATGTCATCTCCTCCGTCACCTATACGCTGACCTCTGAGGTCGAGAACCTGACGCTGACGGGCAGTTCGGCGCTGAATGGGACGGGCAACTCGGGCAACAACATCCTGATCGGCAACAGCGGCGCCAACACGCTATGGGGCCTTGCCGGGGACGACACGCTGGATGGTGGCGCTGGCGGGGACACGCTGATCGGCGGGACCGGCAACGACACCTATGTGGTGGATTCGGCGAGCGACGTGGTGACGGAGAACGCCGGCGAGGGCACCGACACGGTGCAGGCATCGGTGAGTTACACGCTGGGGGAGACCAGCAATCTGGAGAACCTGACGCTGACGGGCAGTTCGGCGCTGAACGCGACGGGCAACTCGGGCAACAATATCCTGATCGGCAACAGCGGCAACAACACGCTGGCGGGGTTGGCTGGTGGCGACACGCTGGATGGTGGGGCGGGGGTCGACACGGCGAGCTATGCGGCCT
>Ga0070741_10013867_pt1:2500-14108 | contig 14108 bp, 10 predicted proteins | sample Coa_R1_4_FD_66440 | JGI IMG/M metagenome (GOLD analysis project Ga0070741, IMG submission 66440) | Surface soil microbial communities from Centralia Pennsylvania, which are recovering from an underground coalmine fire - Coalmine... | ecosystem: Environmental > Terrestrial > Soil >... | reverse complement strand
GTCCGGAAGCGCGTTGAAACGCGCTAAAAAGGGTTGTGTGCTTGCTTTCCCGGCTGTAAAACAGCCGGTCTAGTAACCCTTCGGGAAAGCCTCGTTAACGAGGCTCTGGAACATCTTAGATAAACAAATTACTGAGTGCTCCCAAAAACTTGAACCGCACCCCTTTTTATTCGCATCCACATACGGCCGAATGAATTTTGCAAGCCGGTTTTCTGGCTTGACATTCTCCCTGAACACACCAATACTCAAGTAGATATTCTACCTTAAATGCGCCTGCAGCTTATTTCCATGGAATGTGAGCGAAGTTTGCTCAAAGTGGATCAGGATGAATTTTCTCAACCGATGGTGGCGCGAAACTCTCTACGCGATCAGAAAATTGAACAGGCGCGTCGCCGATCGTGAGTTGGACGACGAGTTCAAGCTGCATATCGAATTAGAAACACAGCTAAACATAGATGAGGGAATGTCAGCCGAAGAGGCGCGTCGTGCAGCATTGCGCACGTTTGGCGGAGTCAGCAGGACAAAAGAGAGGACTAGAAATATGTGGCGTTTTATCTCTGTTGAAACATTGATGCGAGACATTCGACACGGCTTGCGAATGATGGTCAAGAACCCCGGCTTCACTGCCGTCGCCGTGTTGTCGCTGGCGCTGGGAATAGGGGCGAATACAGCAATCTTTAGCATAATAGATGCCGTGTTGCTAAAACCACTTCCGTATACCCAGCCAGATAGATTGATGTTCGTTTCAGAGCGTCCGCCATCCTTTTTGCGCAACAGTGTTTCATCAGCGACTTTTCTTGATTGGAAGAGTCAGAATAGAGTTTTTGATCAGATGTCCGCTACAGCTTCGGTCAGCATGAACCTAACGGGTGGAGATCGCCCCGAGCAGATTCAATGCACAAATGTCACTGCCAATTATTTTGACCTGCTTGGAGTAAAATCGGCCGTCGGTCGCACATTCGCGGTCGGCGAAGACGAGCCGGGCAAACCCCTTGTTGCCGTGATTACAAATCGGCTGTGGCAGCGCCGTTTCGGTGGGCAACCCAGTTTGGTTGGAAACACTATCACGCTCAACAACGCGCAATATACGGTAATAGGCGTCCTTCCGGCAGACAGCAGCTTTGACAGAGGCTCATCACAAATATTTCTTCCTCTGACACTGGGACCCAACGACATCACGCGTCAAAGCCACTCCCTGAGCGTTCAGGCCAGGTTAAAGCCTGGCATCACCAAAGAGCAGGCGCAATCCGATATGGACGCAATCGCGGCCGCAATTTCGGAGCGATACCCCAATACGAACAAAGGGTGGGGAGTGACGCTGGATTTTATGAACGATGTTCGCATCCAGCCAAAGGTCAAACAATCCATGTTGATTCTGTTTGCGGCAGTAGGGTTAGTCTTGCTGATCGCCTGCGGCAATTTGGCAAACCTAACTCTCGCAAAAGTCAGCGCTCGACAGAAGGAGATATCAACCTGTGTTGCTCTCGGCGCAAGTCGCGTGCGGGTTATTCGTCAATTCCTGACTGAGAGCCTGGTGCTGGCGATTACCGGCGGGCTCCTGGGTATTTTGTCAGGCTACTGGATGTTGAAAGCGCTTCGACTGATGGTGCCGCCATCCACCATTCCTCCACAGGCTGATATCCAAATGGATCATCGCGTTTTGTTATTCACGTTGAGTCTTTCGGTGGTCACGGGCTTGATTTTCGGACTGGCTCCTGCTCTGCAGGCATCAAAAGTTGACATTACTGAATCGCTGAAAAGCGGCGGCAGAGGCTCTTCTGCGCAAGCCGGCCGAAAACTGCTCAGCCATATTCTGGTCGTAAGTGAGATTGCCCTTTCGCTGGTTCTGTTGATCGGATCGTTCCTGCTGATTCGTAGTCTATCGCAGCTTCAGCATTCCGATCTTGGCTTTCAGACTGACAATTTACTAACCTTGCATGTCAGTCTGCCAGAATCGAAATACCAAAAGGATGAACAGGTACTGAGCTTTTATGATCGAGCTATTCAAAGAGTTAAGTCCTTGCCAGGCGTGAACGGCGTCGGACTGGCGACTGATCTGCCAGTTGTCGGATGGTCATATGGAATTCAGTTCGAAATCCCGGGACGGCCGGCAATTGATAAAGCTCACCGTCCATTTGCACATGTTGAGTCAGTCAACGCTGATTATTTTCGGGTTATGTCGATTCCCATTGTGAAAGGTCGCAGCTTCACCGATCAGGACAGGTCGACCAGTCCGCCAGTAGTAATTATCAATCAAGCACTGGCCAGAAATATTTTCCCTAACGAAGACCCCATCGGAAAACATTTAACCACTGATGACGAGGGACCGGCCGCTGAAATCGTTGGAGTGGTTGCCGATGTCAAAATCTATGGCCCGTCGAGTCAATTTAATAACCAGACAAATTTCGAGCTTTACACAACTTATACTCAACAGCCGTTCAGACTTACCTACATGGCAATAAAGACCAGCGTTCCGCCGATGAGACTTGCCGACGCAGTTCAAAAGGAGTTTCTGTCACTGGACAAAGATCAACCAATCACATCGATTCAGACCATGGATCAAATCGTTTCCGACTCTCTTTCAAACGAAGTGTTCAACACTTCTCTGCTGAGCGTCTTTGCCGCAATAGCGATTCTGTTGTCTGCGATCGGCATCTACGGAATTCTTTCCTACACCGTGACCCAGCAAACACCGGAGATCGGCATCCGGATGGCATTAGGTGCACAGCGGAGTCAGGTGCTCGGGCTGGTAATCGGACACGGCATGATGCTGGTGGGTGTGGGCGTCATAGTCGGTCTGGTAGCCGCATTTGCGCTGACAAGAACAATGTCGGGTCTATTATACAAAGTGAGCGCAATGGATCCCGTGACATTCACGGTAACGCCCATCGCTATAATCATCGTGGCATTGCTGGCGTGTTATCTGCCTGCTCGTCGCGCGACCAAAGTAGAGCCGATAATCGCTCTTCGGTTTGAGTAATAAGATGTTCAGAGTACAAGCTTTAGCTTGCTGGTTTAAAAGCAGCTTGGGGGCTGTGCTCTGAACTTCCATCAAATCTTTGCGTTGAACAGTAGAAGCGAGCTGCAGCTTTTTCAGAGCAACCATAATGAAGAAATTTTTATCCGAATTTCTGCAGGCCGCCGGATTGGTGGCTTTCTTGTTTATAACGACGGCTCCTCCTCAGACGCTTCCGTCGAGGTGGGAAGGCGACTGGAAAGGCGATTCCAAACTAACATGGGTGAACGGCAAAATTGAGGATTGCGCGGTAGAGCTTCGCATCAGCTCCATTCCAAACAGCAACGCAAAAGCCTGGCATCTGGTTTACGCTTTTTCGGACCGAAAAGAGGTTCGCGATTACGAATTGAAACCGGTTGACGGCAGCCCTGGATTGTTTGTGATTGACGAGAAGAACGGTTTCTTGATTGATAACAGACTTATTGATAATGCATTTTACAGTCAGTTCACGATAAACGGGAATCTGGTAACGACTCGGTTTGAGCTTCAACGCGACACGATCTTAGTGGAAAACACAATGTTCGACATTAAGAACCCACGTGTGACAAAGCTGACCGGCGGTCAGTTCGAAGTGTCTTCATTCGGGATGAAGTACATCCAGCGCGGAACTTTTATTCGCCAGAAGTAACGCAATCAGAAATGATTGCGTTATTTAAAATATTCTATTTTTCGAGTTTCAATGGAAGTTTGTCTGCGATTGAGGGATTCCGTTGTTCTCACTTTCCGTTTTATCCAATCACCCTGTGGATTGAACTCGTATTCACTATAGGACGTGAGTTCCTCTATTTGACCGCGACCGTTTATATATGAAAAAGCCATAGGAACTTTATTGTCGCCGTCATATCCCCAGACGCGCCGTACCGGAGTGGTATTGCCGGCACCCTGTGATCTAGTTTCTGTCAGTCTTCCCGCCGAGTCATATTCATAGGAAATCTTAAATAACAATTTCCCTTTCCCTCTCACAGAAGATGTCTCGACCAGTTTCCCCGCAGAATCATAACGGAATATTTCCCTCACCGTCCCCGTATCATCTGAATCGCCCGTGGGGCCGGCGATTGGCGGCGGTGGAGGCGGACTGTTCTTGTTGTGGATCTCCAGATGAGTGCTTGCGCGGCTGCCATCAGCTTCATATTTGTATAATTCGATGTCTTCGTCCGCACCGCAGGATCCAGGGTAAACTGATCGTTGAGTCAGCCGTCCGCTCTCATCATAAATCTCTCTAAAGTCGCGACATTGTTTCCCTATCAGTTGGTCACCGTACGTTCCTTGAATCAGTTCGAACTCGCCCGATACCATTTTCACTGGTCCAACAAATCCGGCGAGCTCGCGATCTGACATTTGTTTCGGAGGGCGAGTTTGGACAATAACCAAAGAGAAAAAGAGTGACAAGATTAATAGCTTCATATTATTTCCTATGTAACGTAATCGTCCCGACTGCGCCCAATTGTATAGGCCGCTTTGACATAAATACACAAATTGAGATGAGGCCGCAATCGGGATGCGCTACGTCAGGAATCCAATCTCTATACCGACCGAGCTTCGTCTGTGCGTTCATGGCATTGAAAAAATAATTATCCTGCTTCGCACGATTTTTTAAACTTCTCTGATTGATCTATAATGTCTACGCTTATACTGCTTATAAAAAGCCGGATCGGTTTTTCTTTTGCGATCCGTTTCATCCGCCATCACGGAGGACGAAAATCTATGGATCGCAAAAAACTGGTTGCTCCTCTGAGGCCATTGCTCCCGCACGAACATTTCAAACAGGTGTCTGGCAGCAATACTTTACAATCAAAGTCAGCACAGCCCGCTGGTTCAAGACCAAACCTGTTTCCGCAGCAAAAATCGGCTGTTCAGCGCGAGGCAATCAGCAGAAACGTCTCAAGACAGGCAAACACGCAACGGCCACCGGTACAGCGCTGGCAGCAAAAAAGCGCGGAGCAAATACGCGGCGAAAAAAGGGCGCCTTTGCCGCACGAGTTGAGGCAAAAGCGGACTGCGGAGTCTGCGTCCGTTCAGAGAATGCAGTCACCACAATTGGCAAATACAGGGAGCCTCGGTAAAGCAGCTTCACCACCGAAGGCCCCACTCGTATATCGACTGGAACCGCGGCATCGTGCCACACAGCCAAAGCAGACCGGCACAGCGAACAGGATACCGGAAGTGCGACCTTTGGCAGGCACACCCCAAGCTAGGCCGAAAGTCAGAAATCCTGGCGCCGGAGCGCCCGGTCACCCGTTGCGGCCGGTAATCAGCCCATCGCCGCTGGTTTTTCACGCTCTTCAGCTAATGAAAAAAAGAACATTATCGAAGTACGAAGGGAATGATCCGAACAAAAACAAGAAGGCGAAAGAGAAACCGACTTGGCCGCTGCCTGATTACCCAACGAAATCTGTCTTCCACTTTCTCGATCTTCGTTCGTTGCTAAGGATGATGCTGGTCAACAAGAAATTCAGGCAACTCGCTGCGAGTGTGCTGGAAAAACGCCACCAGGATGCGCTAAAGCGATTCCAAAAAGTCAATAATCGACGACAAAAGCAGAAGCACCACTGGCAGAACACGTTCGAGGAAATTGCGGATAAGCAGGTAGCCTTGTATCGCGACACGAAAAAGCAAACAGAACTGTCAACACCATACGGGATGACCCGTATCAGCAAATTTACGCATGATCAGATAATGACCTCGACGCGCGGGGGCGATTATGTCAGCAGTAAGGAAGTCTTTGACTGGATTGAGTTCGCAAATGCATTCGAGGATTTTATCAACCAACCGTTGATGGCAAAGGAAATCCTTTACGCAATCGAATACAATGATCTTCCAAAGGAACCATTAAAGCTGAGCTCTACCCAAAGGCGGGCCTCCGCAATGATTATGTCTACAATGCACGCCTCCGAAGAAGACCGTGTGCGCGGCTCCGGTAAGTATGGCCGAGGCGCGTTGCGGGCGCTCGCTTCGGGCGAATTCAAAACCTTTAAAGATATATTTGGTATAGTAACTGCGGCCTTTTCAATGTCCAGACCATCACAAAAATCGTCGCAAAAAGCAGGTGAACGTACAAAATCAATGCTGACTGACAAAAACGTTAAACTGCTGGGCTCAGAGATGATCGCCCTGGAGTATATGTCTGACGACTCAGACGACGAAGACTACAGCGATAAAATCGTAAAGCGTCCGGAAAAGAAGAAGAAGCCGCAGTTGGGGTCCGAGCTCGGCAAGGAATATGAAGAGCTGGCGAAATTAGAGTTGCGTTCCTGGCGCAAGCTGCCCGATTACGTAGATAAACTGGGCAACGAGGGAAAACTGAATAAAGAAAATCTGGAATTAGTGAAGAAGTTCTCGGAATATCTGAAGAACAGCAAATTGCGGGATAGATTCAGCATAGCGTGGCATTTGGACCAGGCAAAGCTTATCGACATTATGGACGAAAAAAACAGGAATCAGCTCCTACAGGCGCTGCTGCAGGCCGGAATCAGTCCTTATCAATAAAACCTGCTAACTTTTCAGAGATTGTAAATACCTTATTTATTCGTTATCAAAAGATTCCGTGAATTTGGTTCGAAAAAATCCCGGATGAGTTTGGGGCATCTTCTTATAAACAATTTCTCGGGGCGCCGTACTTTCTATTCAAAATTTCGTCACATATGCAACTCGGCGCGAGTCTGCAAAAACCGCAGAACCTGACCGCGAGAAATCAATCCTTCCAAATGCCCATTCTTAATTACCGGCAGTTGATTCACATCGTCGCGGCCCATTGTTTCCAGAGCGTCCGTTATTGGACTGTCGGGGCTGACTACATGCAGGCGGCTTAACGGGCGCATCACGTCAACAACTGTTGTGTAAGGCCATTTGTTTCGCTCAACAGCCTTCACTTCGTGTGGAGTTACCAGGCCTATAACTTCTCCGCTCTGCTCGACAAGGAAACATCGCTCTCCCGTCGGCAACAGCATTTGATCCACAAAAGTCTGTAGATTCGTATTCCCATCCACCGAAAGATAATTTCGATTCATTACGTCCCTGACACGCACGCCGCGCAGAGTCGATGTCAGCTCTGCCTGAGCAACACTGGCTCGCGCAGCATCCAGCAGAAACCATCCGATAAAGGCCAACCACAATCCACCAAATCCCGCACCACCGAAGAACCGCAGCAAGCCGAAAACAATGAATGCCAGCGCTACAAAATGACCCACGGTCGCCGCGATCTTTGTCGACTTGTCAGCTTTTCCTGTCACCCACCAGATTATCGCTCTTAGCACGCGCCCGCCGTCCAATGGAAATCCTGGAATCAGGTTGAAAACTCCAAGAGTGATATTGATATACCCGAGCCACCCAAGCACCGCCAGAACAGGCGTCGGCTGCGACACATTTACCGTCCAGCCTAGAGCGGCCGCGATCGCCAAACAGATGAAACCAATGACCAGACTGGTGATCGGACCCACAATCCCCATCCAGAATTCCGTCTTCGGGTCGGCGGACTCTTTTTCAATCTGCGAAACTCCACCAAGCGCAAATAATGTGATCGACCGCACAGGAAGACCGCGCGATTTCGCAACAAGAGAGTGAGCCAATTCGTGCAGGACTATGGAAAAGAAGAACAGTATTGCGGTGATAATTGCGGCGCTCCAGATTGTGCCCTGGCTCCAGTTTGGGTTTACCTGCGCAAAATTACCAGCCAGCGAAAATGCGATCAGCAAGGCGATGATTATCCAACTGTAGTGAAGTCCAATCTCTATACCAAATACACGACCTAGCTTTATTTGTGCGTTCATAGCGTTTCTCTCCATTCCCTTCCACAAATCGAGAGGACGCATGTTGTGTACCGAAGTGAGCAGGGATTCAGGTGTGACGATCCAGTTGTGGACGTCTCAACGTTTTTGCAGCGTCAGAACTTTGCGGTCAAAATCGATTGCTATTTTATATGATTTCAGGAAGTTTAGTCCGAGCAGCCCTTTAATATCGTCGCCGACAGCCTGCATTTGCTTTAGGTCGAGAGTGCACGCGGGCAGATCAGAAGCGCTGGCGGTGCCGACTTTTATTGAACTGATCTCGATTAGATTTACCTCCCCTGTCGTTCGTACTCCGATACCAAAACCCGCAAGACTGTGACTGGCGGGTAGTTTTAACTGATCTGCCAGTTTTTGATCGACGCAGGTAAAAGTAGCTCCGGTGTCGAGCACAAAATTATAAGGTCCCTGCCCGTTAATCTGCACCGGAACCAAGATCGCCGCGCCGTTTGCTCCGGCGAGTTTGAACGAGACCTCTCCAGCAGCCGCATTTGCCGGTTGACCTATTCGCTGCGACAGCAGACTTCCACAACCTGTCAGTTGCCAGCAGGCCAGTCCGATCAGAATTATCAGCGTAATTCGAATGACCATATACAGGTAAGAGTTAATGGCTCACAGCAATGATCATTCCGGTCTGGGAACTTTGAGCTAAGGCGATTAGGAACGTAATGGTGAGTAAAACAAAACGAATCGCGAAATAAATCCTTGTTTGCAGGCAAACTTTGCAGCCAAAAATGATGAAGCCCGCGAAAGACGAACTCTCGCGGGCTTCTAAATTTAATCCGGCAGCGACCTACTCTCCCACACACTTGGCGCGTGCAGTACCATCAGCTCCGAAGGACTTAACTTCCGTGTTCGGGATGGGAACGGGTGTGACCCCTTCGATATTACCGCCGGAAAACTCGAAATCTTAAAAGAACATATGACAATTAAGAGATGATGTAGCGCAGACATCCTGTCTGCGCCGTCCCTATAAGCTTTCAAATTCAGACGAAACTTGATTGTTTCGTAACGTACACAGACAAGATGTCTGTGCTACATAAGGTAAACTTTGTTCGAGCTTGATCAACAATCGAAAGTTTGCCCGCTTTTGCGTTGAGCAAACTATTATGGTCAAGCACGCGGCTGATTAGTACAGGTCAGCTGAGTACGTTACCGCACTTGCACTTCCTGCCTATCGACGTGGTGGTCTACCACGAGCCTTACTCGGAGCACTAATCTTCGGTCTGGCTTCACGCTTAGATGCATTCAGCGTTTATCCATGCCCAACTTCGCTACCCTGCTATGCCGCTGGCGCGACAACAGGTACACAAGTGGTTGGTCCAACCCGGTCCTCTCGTACTAAGGTCAGATTCCGTCAATGCTCCTCCGCCCACACCAGATAGGGACCGAACTGTCTCGCGACGTTCTAAACCCAGCTCACGTACCGCTTTAATAGGCGAACAGCCTAACCCTTGGGACCTTCTTCAGCCCCAGGATGCGATGAGCCGACATCGAGGTGCCAAACCGCCGCGTCGATGTGAACTCTTGGCGGCGATCAGCCTGTTATCCCCGGGGTACCTTTTATCCGTTGAGCGACGGCCCTTCCATACAGAACCGCCGGATCACTAGGTCCGACTTTCGTCTCTGCTCGACCTGTCCGTCTCACAGTCAGGCTGGCTTATGCCCTTACACTCTACAGGTGATTTCCAAACACCTTGAGCCAACCTTCGAGCGCCTCCGTTACAATTTAGGAGGCGACCGCCCCAGTCAAACTACCCGCCTGATAGTGTCCCTCCACCGGATAACGGCAGTAGGTTAGAATCCGAACATCACCAGGGTGGTATCTCACCGTTGGCTCCACCGAGCCCGAGAGCCCAGCTTCAAAGCCTCCCACCTATCCTGCGCAAGTAATGCCCAGATTCACTATCAAGTTATAGTAAAGGTCCACGGGGTCTTTCCGTCTAGATGCGGGAAACCGGCATCTTCACCGGTACTACAAGTTCGCTGCGTCACTCGTTAAGACAGTCATCAGATCGTTACGCCATTCGTGCAGGTCGGAACTTCATGTGTTTCCACAGTTTCCTGTGGCATAGACTATACGTTCACCTGATCGAAGCGAGTTGAGAATCTCACTTCCGAGATATTTTCGTTTGCCCGATGGATTCATCTCCATCGCGATCCGAACAATCTGTTCGAACCCTTCAAGCTCGAAATGCCGTTGATTGTAAATCAACTGACAAATCTGATCGAGACGTTCGACGTCAGCCTGTTTGGCTGACATCAGAGGAAATTCGCGAAAGTGCGGAAGCACCTTCTCTACTAAATCCCGAACATTTCGAACTTCATACTTGATGGTTTTATCAGACCGATCAGGTCGGATAAATCCGCATCCCCATTCCTTTTGGATTATGTAAAGCAACTCAGCCCTATCCGCGTTTTGACTGACCGAAAAACTCGGTCGCACTTCCCATCCAAATCGATGTCTTCGACTTGGCTGAAAAGAAACGCAGAAGCAACCTTCGCCATCTACAAATCCCGAAATGTAAGACGCTAGATTCATCAGCAAAGATCAGGGCCGGCGTGTTATGAAGCAATTAGCTCCATCCAAGGGTCTCAACCTTGAGTCGTTACGGGGATCATATTGCTATGATCTTACCCTCGGTATTACCCGTGACGCTCCTGCAAGCGCCGTGTGGGCTCCACCGATTTGAGCCGGTTGAATGAACCAGATCGCTCTGGCTCCGGGCAATGTTACTTACCCGACAAGGAATTTCGCTACCTTAGGACCGTTATAGTTACGGCCGCCATTCACTGGGGCTTCAGTTCAGAGCTTCGCCTTGCGGCTAACCCCTCCCTTTAACCTTCCAGCATTGGGCAGGCGTCAGCCCCCATACGTCGTCTATACGACTTTGCGGAGACCTGTGTTTTTAGTAAACAGTCGCCTGATGCTATTCTCTGCGGCCACCTCGGGCTATGAACCCTACCGTGGCACCCCTTCTCCCGAAGTTACGGGGTCAATTTGCCGAGTTCCTGAACGAGTGTTCTCACAAGCACCTTAGAATATTCTTCCTACCTACCTGTGTCGGTTTGCGGTACGGTCGCATAAAAGCTCGCGAACGAGGATTTTCCTGGCATCTGGGATCAACCACTTTCGGGGTCACAAGGACCCCTCGATTCACGGCTTAGGTTAACGACAAGCGGATTTGCCTACCTGTCACCCTATACCCGTGTCAAACCCCATCCATCAGAGGTCTGGTTTACCCTGGTGCGTCCCCCCACGCTCAAACGCTCATTAGCGGTTCTGGAATTTTAACCAGATGTCCATCGACTACGCCTTTCGGCCTCGCCTTAGGGACCGACTAACCCTGAGAAGATTAACTTGACTCAGGAAACCTTAGGTTTTCGGTGCGAATGGTTCTCACATTCGTTATCGCTACTTATGCCGACAAAGTCTTCTCTGATCGCTCCATCAGGCCTTTCGGTCCTGCTTCGCAGCTACAGAGTGCTCCTCTACCATGACTTGCGTCATCCAGAGCTTCGGTGTACGGTTTTAGCCCCGTTGTATTATCGGCGCCAGGCTGCTTGACCAGTGAGCTATTACGCTTTCTTTAAAGGATAGCTGCTTCTAAGCTAACCTCCTGGCTGTCAGTGCGTCCTGACTTCCTTTCCCACTTAACCGTAACTTTGGGACCTTAGCTGTTGGTCTGGGCTGTTTCCCTTTTGACGACGAAGCTTAGCCCCCGCCGTCTGACTCCCGGACTTGACTCACAGGCATTCAGAGTTTGGTAGGGTTTGGTAACCGGGTAAGGCCCCTAGTCCTTCCAGTGCT
>Ga0070741_10013866_pt1 | contig 14108 bp, 8 predicted proteins | sample Coa_R1_4_FD_66440 | JGI IMG/M metagenome (GOLD analysis project Ga0070741, IMG submission 66440) | Surface soil microbial communities from Centralia Pennsylvania, which are recovering from an underground coalmine fire - Coalmine... | ecosystem: Environmental > Terrestrial > Soil > Unclassified ... | reverse complement strand
CGGCAACGGGATGCTGCTGTCCGAGCACATCAAGCTGATCGCGGCCTTCGACCACCGGCACATCTTCGTCGACCCGACCCCGGACCCGGCCCGCTCCTATGCCGAGCGGCGCCGGCTGTTCGACCTGCCGCGCTCCTCGTGGGCGGACTATGACGCGAAGCTGATCTCGCCGGGCGGCGGGGTCTTCCCGCGCACCGCCAAGTCGATCCCGCTGACCCCGCAGATGCGCGCCGCGCTCGGCATCGCCGACTCGGTGACCCGCACCACCCCGGCCGACCTGATGCGCGCGATCCTGCTCGCGCCGGTGGACCTGTTCTGGAACGGCGGCATCGGCACGTACATCAAGGCGTCCACCGAGTCGAACGCGGACGTCGGCGACAAGGCCAACGACCCGATCCGGATCAACGGCGCCGACCTGCGCGCGAAGGTGGTCGGCGAGGGCGGCAACCTCGGCTGCACCCAGCTCGGCCGGATCGAGTTCGCGCTGCACGGCGCGGGCGGCGCCGGCGGCAAGATCTGCACCGACGCGATCGACAACTCGGCCGGCGTGGACACCTCGGACCACGAGGTCAACATCAAGATCCTGCTGGACCAGGCGGCCTCCGCCGGCGAGGTGGCCGCGGACGAGCGCGGCGGCCTGCTGGCCGAGATGACCGACGAGGTGGGTCGGCTGGTGCTGGCCGACAACTACGGCCAGAACGTGGCCCTCGCCTCGGCCATGGCGCAGGCGCCGTCGCTGCTCAACGTGCACGCGCGTTACCTGCGCAGGCTAGTCGCCGAGGGGCACCTTAACCGGGAGCTCGAGTTCCTGCCGGGAGAACGCACGATCAACGAGCGGAGGCAGAACGGCCTCGGGCTGACCCAGCCGGAGCTGTCCGTCCTGCTCGCCTACACGAAGATCACCCTCGAGGACGAGCTGCTCGCCTCCGACCTGCCGGACGACGCGTTCCTCAAGACGGACCTCTTCCACTACTTCCCCTCCGCGCTGCGCGACCGGTTCCGGGAGCGGATCGAGGCGCACCCGCTGCGCCGCGAGATCATCACCACCCAGGTCGTCAACAACCTGGTCAACAACGCCGGCACCAGCTTCGTGTTCCGGATGCGCGAGGAGACCGGGGCCTCCGCGGAGGAGATCGCCCGCGCCCACATCGTGGCCCGCGCGGTCTTCGACATGCACTCGTTCTGGGCGGCGGTCGACGGGCTGGACAACCGGGTCCCGGCGCAGGTCCAGGTCCGCATGCGGCTGGCCGCCCGGCGGCTGACCGAGCGCGGCGCCCGCTGGTTCCTGCTCAACCGCAGGCACCCGCTGGACATCGCGGCGCAGGTCGAGGCGTTCCGCTCCGGAGTGGCCGAGGTGGTCGCCCAGCTGCCCAAGCTGCTCAAGGGCGCGGACTTCGACCAGCTCGTCGCCGGCAAGCAGGAGCTGCTCGACGCCGGGGTCCCCGAGGACCTGGCCGCCCGCAGCGCCAGCTTCTCGGCGGCCTACTCGGCGCTGGACATCGTCGAGGTGGCCTGGGACAGCGGCCGCGCCCCGGTCGAGGTCGCGGAGTGCTACTTCGACATCGTCGACCGGCTGCGCATCGGCATCCTGCGCGACCGCATCAACGCGCTGCCGCGCGCCGACCGCTGGCAGGCGATGGCCCGCGCCGCGGTCCGCGAGGAGCTCTACAGCGCCCAAGCCGCCCTCACCTTCGAGGTCCTGGCCGCCGCTCCGGGCGAGACAGACCCGGACGCCCGCTTCGCCACCTGGGTCGCGAAGAACAAGGCGGCCGTGGACCGGGCCCAGGCGGTGCTCGAGGAGATCGGTACCGCAGACAGCTTCGACCTGGCGATCCTCTCGGTCGCCCTGCGCGTCCTACGCACGATGCTGCGCACGGGTTCGCTGGCGTAACGCACAGCCGCTACTCGGCGGGAGGCGCTTGGTGCGGCTCCCGCAGAGTCGGCTTTTCGGCCGGTCCGGTCAGCGGTCGGCGGAGCGCGGCGGCAGCGGGCAGCCGGTCACGGGTCGACGACTCGCCTGGTTAGCGGCTCGCCCGGTTAGCGGGTCGCGGCGCGGCGAACGGTCTCGACGAACAGCGCGAGGTCGGTGGGTCCACCGGGTTGCCCGGCAGGGGCCGCCTCCGCCGGGCGGCGCGGGACCGGCGAGCCCAGTTCGGTCCACGGCAGGCGGACGGCGGTCGCGCGGTTGGACGCGCTGGACGGCATACGGCCGCTGATGCGCGCGGCCTGGATCGGCAGCACGCGGCCATCCGGCAGGGCCAGGTGCGCGCGGCCGGGGGTGTCGGCCCGCACGGACACGGCGGCCGGGAGCGAGACCACCTTGCGGGACTCCTCCGCCGCGTGGGTGCGCAGTGCGATGCGGATCTGCGCCTCGTCACACAGGTCGCTGTTGAGCAGCCGGACCGCCTGGGCGTCTTCGAGCGTGACGCCGACGACGACGTGCACGTCGTGATCGCGGCCGTCGCGCGCGATGCCCGCCAGACCCTTGGCGAACCACGGGTGGGCCGCGGCGCGCTGGTCGAACCCGTCCACGACCACGAGCAAGCGCGGGTGCTGTGGGTCGGACGGGTCTTCGACAGTGCCGCGCAGCGCCGCGCTCGTGCGCCGCTCGATCTCGGCCTCCAACTGGTCAATCAATGCGCGCAACTCGTCAGATGAGGCATCCGGGGGCAGGTGGGTGTCCGTGTGCGGCAACGCTGCACAGTCCGCGAGCGAGGCGCCGTCACCGCCGGAGAGCAGCGAGATACGCAGGTATTGCGGCCGATTGACCGCGGCGAGCGCGCACGTGATCGAACGCAGCGTCTCGGAAACGCCCGAGCCTGACACGCCCGCGACCAGGATGTGCTGCCCCGTCAGATCGGTGCGCACCGGGCCGTGATCGTCCGCGCCGATGGTCAGCTCGCCGCAGGACGGCCGCAGCGACCAGCGCGCGCCCAGCTTGGCCGGGGTGAGCAGGTCCAGATCGAGCAGCGCCAGCAGCCGCGCCTCCTCAGGCAGTTGCGGCGCGCCAAAGCTGTCCGACTCCCGCAAGGGCGCCAGGGCACGTCCGAGCCGTTCCGCCCATTCGGCCGAAGCGAGGTCGGCGATGATGTTGTCGAGGGCGGGCGCCTCCGGGCGCTCCAGCCGGACCCGCGTGTGCACGTCTCCGCTCAGCGTCGCCATCGCGCCGGTCACATCAGGCAGCTGCACCGCGCGTGAGGCCAGGGTGATGGTGTAGATGCCGAACTCCGGACCTTCGGCGAGCAGCCGTTGCACGCCCGGCGCATCGATCAGCGACGGTGCCGGGTCCAGGACGAGCACGGTACGCCGCCCGGACCAGCGCTCGCCGATCCTGCCTGCCGACGCCGCGCCGCCGATGCCGTCGGCCGCTTCCGCCTCGCGCGCGTCGAGCTTCGCCAGCAGCTCCCCGATCCGGGCGCGCACCTGCGCCTGATCCACCCCGATCAGCGCGCGACAGTCCTGTCCTTCCTGCGGGATCAGGTGCGGAAGCCAGCGAGCCCACTGCCAGCGCCCCGGATCCGCGGCGGCCACCCCCTGGTCGCACAGCACCACCAGCTCAAGGTCCCGAGGCGGACAGCTCGCGGCCAACTGCGCCACCAGCGACCTGGCCAGCCGGGTCACCTGCGGCCGCGGGCCGACCAGGCCGAGCACGCCCACCGTCTCCAGATCCAAGGTGACCGGTGCGGCGGGCACCCGTGGGCGGAAGGTCTTCGGCCCGGAGCAGACGGTCACCCGCGACGTGATCCGCGCGGTGCCGAGCCGCAGATCCAGCAGGCCGGCCGACTCGGGGTCACGGGACCACAGTCCCGGCTCCGGCCGCAGCGCCGCGGTCAGCAGCGTGGCGAGGTCCGGATGCCGCTCTCGGCGCAGCCCTGCCTCGGCCGCGAGCGCTGAGGCGATCTGCGTCTCCGCGGCGGTCTTGGCCTGCTCGAACGCCGCTGCGGCCCGGCGGCGTGCGGCTGGCAGTCCGCGATTCGAGGGGCGGGGCGGTAGGTCGATACGTGGCGACGGCAGTGCCACGGGCGCACGTCGCTCGTTACGCACCCTCATGCGCCCTAGGCGGTCCGGCTCCGCGTCGGTCGAGCGATGCCCTATCCGCAGCACGATCGTCGTCTCGCCGAGGCGCACCAACGCATCGGGCAGCAGCAGCACCGACTCCGTACCGACCGGCGCGCCGTCCAGCGTCGTGCCGTTCGTTGAACCGGCGTCGCACAAGCGCACCCAGTCGGCCGTGACCAGCAGTTCGGCGTGCAGCCTGGACAGGTCCGGATCCTCGATGCGCACCTGCGCGTCCGCGCCGCGGCCGATCGCGATGCGGACCGGTTCCTCCCCCGGCGCTGGCGGCGCGATCAGGTGCACGCCTCCGGCGTCCGGTCCGCCGATGACGTGCAGCTCGAGCCCGTGGTGCAGGCTGAGCGAGCCGTGCAGCGCGGTCGGCGCTCCCGGTCCGCCGACCGTCAGCATCGCGCCGTCGAGCAGCGGGGGCAGGCCCAGCGCCGCCTCCTCAGGCACCAGCGCGCCGCCGGCGTAGAACCGGCCCTCCGGAACCCCGGCGAGCGTTCGCAGCGCCCCGGCCGCCGCGCTGAACGGCGTACCCGCCGCGGCCGTCACCGCGACGTCCACGCAGTCCTGCTCCGCCTGGTCACGTGCCGTGTCACGGACCGAGGTGACGGAGAGTCTGATCTGCATGCGCGCTGCCTTTTCAGGACGGGAGACTGTCCACGGAAAAATCGGGGTCGGTCAATTCTCGCCGGGAGCCACGGTATCCGAGAACATAAGCTGGGAGTGCCGACGACGCAGCTGTAAGCAGTGGCAACGGGAGCACCAGCGAAAACGCCGCCGCGCCGAAAGGCGCCCCGTTGAACCGGCGCCGCGTGCTCCTGTAGCAGCTTGGGTACGAAACGGCTGGCCGCATCCACCGGTTGGGTCGACGGCACTAGGCTGCGTCTGCGCCGATCCGCATGCGCCGCGGCGGCGCCAGCCCGAGTCGACAAACTGGGGGAGAGGTTTCGTGGGTCAGCCTATCGGCAGCCGATACGAGCTGGATGAACAGTTGGGGCGCGGGGCCTTCGGGTCGGTGTGGCGGGGGCGCGTGCGGGACACCGGCGAGGCGATCGCCGTCAAGGTGCTGCTCGAAGAGCTCGCCGCCGACCCCGACGTGGTCACCAGGTTCCTGCGCGAGCGCACCGCGCTGGTCGGCCTGCGCCACCGCTCGCTGGTGGCCATTCGCGACCTGGTGGTCGAGGGGGACGTGCTGGCGCTGGTGATGCAGCTGGTCGAGGGGCCCGACCTGCGCGCCTACCTGCGCGGCCGCGGCACCCTCGGGCCAGAGGAGGCCGCGCTGCTGGTAGCCGACGTGGCCGACGCGCTGTCCGTCGCCCACGCCGCCAAGATCATCCACCGGGACGTGAAGCCCGCGAACGTGCTGCTCCAGCCGGAGGCCGGCGGGTTCCGGCCGCTGCTGACGGACTTCGGTATCGCCCGATTGGCTGACGCGCCGTCAGTCACTCGGACCAGTCAGGTCGTCGGCACGCCGTACTACCTGTCACCCGAAGTGATCTCGGGGCGTAAGGCCACCGGAGCGGTCGACGTCTACGCCGCCGGGATCATGTTCTACGAGCTGCTGACCGGCCACCCGCCGTTCCGCGGCCGCGACGCGATGGAGGTGTTCCGGGCGCACCAGACGGCCACGCCGCAGCGTCCGCCGGGCGTCTCCGACCGGCTGTGGGCCGTGGCGACCGCGGCGCTGGCGAAGGACCCGGACGCGCGGCCGCTGGCCGGGGAGCTGGCCTCACGGCTGCGTGCGGCCGTGCGAGTGAAGCAGGACGGCACGACCGTCCGGCTGCCGGTTAACCCGAGTGAGGGAACCGTCGTCCTGCCGGCGCTGCCCGCCGAGCAGAAGATCGCGGCCGGCGCCGGCGGCGGCGCGGCCGGTGTGGCCGCCGGGGCAGGCGCCGCGGCCCGCGCGCACGCCGCTCCGCACGCGGTTTGGCCCGCTCGGGTTGCGCAGGCCAACGGCTCGGCAGCGCCTCAGGCCGCCCAGCAGCAGAAGCCGAGCCAGCCGGAACCGCCAGCCGCGGCGCCCCAGGCACCGGCGGCACGAGCCGCTCAACAGGCACACAACGGCGCGCAGGTCATACCGATCAACCGCGCCGCCCAGATCACCCCGACGCCGACCGCCCCCACGACGCCGATCGCGCGCCCGTCTGCCAACCAGCCGACGACCGCGCTGCCGCCTGTTTCCCAGCGGTCCGCCGCTCAGGCCCAGAGCGCCCAGGCGCCCGCGTCGAGCACACCTGCTCCGGCACGCCCGTACCCGAGCCAGCCCCAGCAGCAGCCGAACCCGTATCCGATGGCGTACCAGCAGGCACCGCGTCCTCCGATACAGCAGCCACAGCGTCCGATACAACCGGCGCAGTACCGCCCGCAGCAGCCGCTGACGTACCAAGCGCCGCGCAGTAAGGCGCCCCGGCAGCCGCAGGCCTATTCTCCTAACGCACCCGCGAAGACGGCTGGCCTCAGCTGCCTGAGCAAGCTCGCAATCCTCGTCATCGTCCTCGCGGTCGCAGTCGCAGTCGGCGTCAGCGTCGGCAGGCAGCTGGCGAAGCATCACACGACTACCACTGGATTCCCGAGCAACCAGACCCCGGGTGGAAGCGTCTCCGTTTCGACGCATTCTCCTGTTGCGCTCACCGAGCGCCTGTTTCGATGAGGAATTCGCAGGTGGCTCCAGATGTCTTCGATCCCGTCGTGAACACCGCGGCCGATCCTGAAGAAGCGGGTGATCCCGGACCGGCGCAGGCGGCCGCGCCGCACGGCGGTAACGCGGCCCGGTTCACCCGAACCGCCTCCGCGTTGGCGCGCACGGCGTGGTTCGGCCCTGCGGTGATCACCGCGCTGCTGTGTACATGGCGCGCCTCGAGCATCGAGATCTGGCTCGACGAACTCACCTCGGTGAACGTCGCCAGCCGTAGCTGGTCGCAAATCCTGAACACGCTCACGCATGTCGATGCGGTGCACGGCGCGTACTACCTGTTCCTCCATCTCTGGATGGCGGTAGTCGGCACATCGCTGTTCGGGATGCGGCTGCCCGGCATCGCGGCGATGGTCGGTGCGGTGGTCTGCGTCGCGGCCACGGGGCAACGGCTATTCGGTAAGCGGGCGGGTTTCGCAGCCGGCATTTTCTTCGCGCTCACTCCGGCGATCGCGCGTTACGCGACAGAGCTGCGTTCGTATCCGTTCGTCACGCTTGCCGCGGCGCTGGCCTCGCTGCTGCTCGTGCGCGCGGTGGAACAGCCGAGTCGGCGCAGGTGGGCCGGATACACGGCGGCCCTTGTGATGGCCGGCCTGTTCAACCTGATCTCGCTCACGATCGTGATCGGCCACGCCGTCGGCCTCGCCGCGTATCTGTGGCGGAGCGAGGAGCGACCGTGGCTGACCGTGCGCCGCTTCGCCGGCAGCCTGGTCGTGGCGGGGGCGGGCGTGTTCCCGGTCGTCTACTACGGCGCGCGTGAGGGCAATCCGCAGCCACGGCCGACGCTGCACGATCTGTTCGCGATGGGTCCGGAGGCGGTCTGCTCCGTCCTGGGCGCCGGAGTGCTGCTCGCGTTCGGTGCGGCCGCGTGGGGAAACCCCCGTCTTCGCCAGGTCGCGCTGGCCAGTGCGACGGCCGCGCTGCCGCTCCCGTGCATCTGGCTGATCTCGCGCTACGTCGGTGACTCGTCGTTCTTCTACTTCGCCCGCTACCTGCTCTTCTGCGTGCCCGCGTGGGCGGTGCTGGCCGGGGCGGGCGCGACCGCCGGCCGCAGCCTGCGCGCCCTTCCCGCGATGCTGCTCGTCTTCGCGATCGCGGTCGTCCCAGGCCAGAACCAGGTGCACACCACCTACGCGCACAGCTGGTTCAACTACCCCGACCTCGCCTTCCCGCAGCGGGACTATCGGGGCGCCGCGCGGATCGTCCAGCACGCGTACCAGCGCGGCGACGCCGCCATCATCTACGGCATGACCGACATCGACGAGGGCGTCAACTTCTACCTGCCCGCGGACATGCAGCTGCGCAACCTGATGGTGGTCAACACGGCAGCGGAGATCAACAACATCGTCCCGCAGTTCTGCACCGACTTCGGCGCCTGCTTGAGCCGGCCGGCACCGCGGGCGTGGCTGATTGTGCCGGGGCACCCGGCCAAACCGTTCGGCGGCCTGCCTCCCGCGGAAGTCCGCGCGATCCAGAGCGACTACAGCGTCTCCTACGCCAAACAGGTGAGAGGCATGACCATCTCCTTGCTCGTGCATAAGTAGTTCTCCCGCACGGCCTCGGGAGCTCTCCGCGCGGTACGCGCTTCTCTGACGCGTCATCAGCCTTCCGCCGCCGGACTTGGGTAGCGCTTCGGCGCGTTAGTTGCCCAGCCTGCGTCCGGAAAGGCACAGTGTCGGTACGGCACGCCCGCGGACCTCTCACGGAGCAACGGTGACACGCAAGATCGGCAGCAGATACACCGTCACCAGGGTCATCGGCCGGGGTACCTGCGGCACGGTCTGGGAGGGCGCGGGGCCGGACGGGCCGGTCGCGGTGAAGCTGCTGCGCGAGGATCTGGCGGCGGATCAGACCCTGATCGCCCGCTTCGTGCAGGAACGCACAGTTCTCACCAGCCTGGTGCATCCGAACGTGGTCGCGGTGCGCGATCTCGTCGTGGACGGCACCGATCTCGCGCTCGTCATGGATCTGGTACGCGGCGCCGACCTGCGTGAACGACTCGACGCCGAGCGCGTGCTGGCTCCGGCCGCCGCGGTCGCGGTAGCCGCAGACGTGGCTGCCGGATTGGCCGCAGCGCACGCCCGAGGCGTCGTGCACCGCGATGTGAAGCCGGAGAACGTACTCATCGAGTCCTCGACCGGTACCGCGCGGCTCACCGACTTCGGTATCGCACGGCTCGTGGACGGTCCGCGCCGTACGCGCGCCACGCGCATCGTCGGCACGCCGGACTACCTGGCCCCTGAAGTCATCGAGGGCTGCCCTCCAGGACCACCGGTCGACGTATACGCGCTCGGCACGCTCATCTTCGAGCTGTTAACCGGATGGACCCCGTTCGGCGGCGGACACCCCGGCGCGGTGCTACGTAGGCACGTCACCGAGACGGTCCCGGACGTGCCCGGCATGCCGGTGCCGTTGGGCGAGTTGCTCGTCAGCTGCCTCTCGAAGGCCCCTGCCGCGCGGTTGACCGCGGCCGAGGTCGCTGGACGGCTGCGCGTGCTGGCGCCCGAACTCAGTGGGCTGCCGGCCCTCCGGGTGGCCGATCCGCGCGCCGTCGTCGACCCCGCGTCGCTCGCCGCCGGTCCCGGGCCGGCGGTCCCGATAAGCGTCGGCGCGGTGCCTCTGGTGACCGGCTCGTCCGATCGGACCGACGCTTCGCGGCAAACCCACGTCAACCTCATGCGGCCGATCCGCGAACCGCTCGGCCCGTCCGCTCCCGTGCCCGGCGCGGTGGCCAAGCCGCCGCGGCCGCGCGAGGCGGGCGACGTGCGCGACTTCGATACCCACAAATCCAGCTCACGGAGCGTCAGCTCACCCGGCGCCAGACCGCCTTCCCACGGCGCCGGCACCGAGGAGGCCGGCCGCCCGCGCAACTCGCGCGTACCGGCCGTCGCCGCGGTCATCGCCGCCGGTCTCGTGGCGACCGGGGGCTTCCTCTGGTGGAACGGGCACACCAACGACGCGAAGCAGCCGACCGGCGCGGCGAAGACCAACACAGCGACGAGCTTGAGCGGCAACGCTCCCGCGAGCCCGTCCGCGGCGAACACCATGGCTCGACCGATCGGGCCGCTTGGCCTGGTGCAGCTCGGCGAGGTCGCCGCGCCTCCGGTGAAGCCGATCGGCGCGGTGCGCTACCTCAACGCAGGCAACAGTGCGTACGTCGTCATGACCGGCACGGACGGCATCGTGCGGTACGCCACAGCGAACGCGGGTACGTCGCCGCGCTTCTCCTCCTGGCACTCCCTCCCTGGCTTGACGGCTGCCGCCGAACCGGGCGCCGTCGGCCGCGACTCCGGCCGCGTCGAGATCTACGCCGTCTCCGCAGACGGTCAGATGCATCGCATCGTCCTGACCAATGGGACCTGGTCGTCGTGGACCTCGCTCGCCGCCGCAGGAGTCGGCTCGACGCGCGTCGCTGGAGCCCCCGCCGCCGTCCCGCTGTCCGGAGACCACACCGAACTGCTCGTGGCCTCCCGCTCCGGCGCGCTGTTGGCAGCGAACGGCAGTGGCACCGCGGACGGTAGCTGGCAGCCCTGGCGGTTCGTCGGTAGTGCGGGTGCGATCAAACCCAACGTCGCGCTCGCGATCCGTGCGGACGGGACGATGGCGGCGTACGTGATCCGCGCTTCAGATCTTGCCGACCTAAGGCTGATCAACGACGGATCCTGGAGCTACACCTTTCCGACCGGTGCGGTAGGACAGCCTGAAGCCGGTTATGTCAGCAGCGGGAAGCCGTATCTGTTCATCCAGTCCGTCGCCGGTGACGTACAGGTCTACGAACCCACCGGGGCCAACCTGCACGGCTCGATGACGTGGTCGCCGATCGGGGTCACTTCGCAAAGCCCGGTCGGCGTGACTCCGGCCGCTGGGCTCGGTCTGGTCCTGGTGACCACGGCGGCTGACGGCACCGTGCACCTGTACCGCACCGGCGTCTGATCAGCAGTGGCTACGCATCGCGTCTAATAGCAGCGCCGGGTCGCGTACCCTTGATGGTTGTGGCCGTAGACGTACCTGAAGAACTGAAGAACCTGAAGTCGACCATGTCCTCGATCGAGGCCGTCGTCGACCTCGATGCGCTGCGTGGCGAGATCAAGCGGCTGAACGAGGAGGCCGCCGCGCCGGACCTGTGGGACGACCAGGCCAAGGCGCAGAAGGTGACCAGCCGGCTGTCCTACGTCCAGGGCGAGCTGAACCGGGTCGAGTCGCTGCGCCGCAGGCTGGACGACATCGAGGTGCTGGCCGAGCTGGCCGAGGCCGAGAACGACGCGGACACCCGCGCCGAGGTGGAGGCCGAACTGCCCCGGATCGCCGCGGCGATCAGCGAGCTCGAAGTGCGGACCCTGCTGTCCGGCGAGTACGACTCCCGTGAGGCGTTGGTCACCATCCGCTCCGAGGCCGGCGGCGTCGACGCGGCGGACTTCGCCGAGATGCTGATGCGCATGTACCTGCGTTACGCGGAGCGCCACGGTTACCCGACCGAGGTCTACGACACGTCTTACGCGGAAGAGGCAGGCATCAAGTCGGCGACGTTCGCGGTGAAGGCGCCGTACGCGTACGGGACGCTGTCCGTCGAGCAGGGCACGCACCGGCTGGTGCGCATCTCGCCCTTCGACAACCAGGGCCGCCGCCAGACCTCTTTCGCGGGCGTGGAAGTCGTGCCGGTCGTCGAGCAGACCGACCACATCGAGATCCCGGACGACGAGATCCGCGTCGACGTGTACCGCTCCTCCGGCCCTGGCGGCCAGGGCGTCAACACCACCGACTCCGCGGTCCGGCTGACCCACCTGCCGACCGGCATCGTCGTGTCCTGCCAGAACGAGCGCTCGCAGCTGCAGAACAAGGCCTCCGCGATGGCGGTGCTCCAAGCCAAGCTGCTGGACCGCAAGCGGCAGGAGGAGCAGGCGAAGATCGACGCGCTCAAGGGCGACTCGTCCGGTTCCTGGGGCAACCAGATGCGCTCGTACGTCCTGCATCCCTACCAGATGGTGAAGGATCTGCGGACCGAGTACGAGACCGGGAACACCGCGGCGGTCCTCGACGGCGAGATCGACGGCTTCATCGAGGCCGGCATCCGCTGGCGCCGCACGCGTTAAGGGGTCGTTCGGCCGAGATGAAGGCCGAGCGGAGCGAGGCGGAGGGCGCAGTATCGAGGCCGGCATCCGCTGGCGCCGCACGCGGTAGCCGCGGCCCGCCGCGCTCTCTGACGCCCTATCGGTTTCCGATCGACCGGTTTCCCGACGCCGCCGGCACTTCACGGCAACACGGCGCCGAATGTGACTCAGCTCACGCGAAACGGGCTTCCAGCGCCAGCGCACACACCAGCGCCGCGAGGATCGCCAAGATCAGCCACAGCGGCGCGTAGAAGCCGCCGCCCCCGCGTCCGTACTGGTCACGAGCGGCGCGGCAGACCGGGCAGCGCCCCTCGGACACCGGTCCGGAACAGTTGGCGCAGGCCAGGTCGTCGCGTCTCATCGAGTCCTCCTCATCACCGTTGAGAACGCCGCGCTGCGCCCGTTCGTTCCCTCCTACCCCTCGGGAGCCTCGTACACTCCTGTGGAGCTTCCCGCCGGAAGCCGCCGCCGGGTCTCCGGATCCGCGCGGCGTCCTTGCGCAACCGGCTCCCACGCCGCGCCCGCTATGTCTAGACTGCCGCCGGATGGTGATGCAACCGTGATTCGCTTTGAGAACGTCAGCAAGACGTATCCCAACCAGGCGCGCCCCGCGCTGCGGGAGATGTCCCTGGAGATCGAGCGCGGCGAGTTCGTCTTCGTCATCGGCTCCTCCGGCTCCGGCAAGTCCACCTTCATGCGGCTCATCCTGCGCGAGGAGAGGCCGAGCACCGGCCGCGTCGTGGTGGCGGGCAAGGACCTCAACAAGCTCTCCAACTGGAAGCTGCCGCACCACCGCCGGCTGATCGGCACCGTGTTCCAGGACTTCCGGCTGCTGCCGAACAAGACCGTGTACCAGAACGTCGCCTTCGCCTTGGAAGTGATCGGGCGGCCCAAGGGCCAGATCGTCAAGGTCGTGCCCGAGGTGCTGGAACTGGTCGGGCTGGCCGGCAAGGAGGAGCGGATGCCCAACGAGCTGTCCGGTGGCGAGCAGCAGCGCGTGGCGGTCGCCCGGGCCTTCGTGAACCGCCCGATGATCCTCATCGCCGACGAGCCGACCGGTAACCTCGACCCGGAAACCAGTGTCGGCATCATGAAGCTGCTGGACCGGATCAACCGCACCGGCACCACGGTCGTGATGGTGACGCACGACCAGGCGATCGTGAACCAGATGCGCAAGCGCGTGCTGGAACTCGACCAGGGCACGCTCGTACGCGACCAGGCCCGCGGCGTCTACGGCTACGTCCGTTAGAACGGCGGCGGCGTACCGCAGACCGAAGACCACAGCCACACGCTTCCGACTAGAGCTCCGGCAGGTAAACCCACCATGCGCGTCCAGTACGTACTACAGGAGATCGGCCAAGGGTTGCGTCGCAACCTCACGATGGTGATCGCGGTCATCGTCTCGACCGCGGTGGCCCTTGTCATGCTCGGATCCGGCCTGTTGATGTGGCAGCAGACCCTGCACATGCAGGACTACTGGTACGGCAAGGTCGAGGTCAGCGTCTTCATGTGCAACCAGGAGGAGGTCGGCAGGTACCCCAACTGCCAGACCGCGATCACCGATGCGCAGAAGCAGACGATCCACGACACCCTGGTCAGGACCCCGCACGTCCAGACGGTCACCTACGAGAACCAGCTGCAGGCCTTCCAGCACTACCAGCAGATGGAGGCCGGCTCCGCGCTGGCGCAGGACTCGACCGTCAACGACATGCAGGACTCCTTCCGGGTCAAGCTGGACAACCCTAACGACGCCCAGATCGTCGAGGGCGCGGTCAACGGGCTGCCCGGCGTGCAGTCGGTGCAGGACGAGCAGCAACTGCTCAAGCCGCTGTTCACCTTCATCCACATCGCCGAGTACACCGCGGTCAGCGTGGCCGCGATCATGCTGGTGCTGGCGTTCCTGCTGATCTTCAACACGGTGCGGCTCTCCGCGTTCAGCCGCCGCCGGGAGACGGGCATCATGCGTCTCGTCGGCGCGTCGAACTTCTACATCCAGATGCCGTTCCTGCTCGAGGGCGCGGTCGCGGGCCTGGCCGGCGGGGTCGTGGCCTCGGTGATCCTGGTCGGCGTCAAGGCGTTCTTCATCAACCACGTCGTCGCGCCGCACCTGACCTCGGTGCAGTTCATCGGCTGGTCGCCGTTCGCCTGGATCGTGCCCAGCCTGCTGATCGTCGGCGTGCTGATGTCGGTGCTCGCCTCGGCCTTCACGCTGCGAAAGTACTTGCGCGTCTGAGCGACAATAGAGC
>Ga0070741_10013865_pt1 | contig 14109 bp, 24 predicted proteins | sample Coa_R1_4_FD_66440 | JGI IMG/M metagenome (GOLD analysis project Ga0070741, IMG submission 66440) | Surface soil microbial communities from Centralia Pennsylvania, which are recovering from an underground coalmine fire - Coalmine... | ecosystem: Environmental > Terrestrial > Soil > Unclassified ... | reverse complement strand
GGGGGCCGCCGCACGGCGCGCCCGGCGCCCCGCCCCCTCGCCCGCGCCCCGCGCGGCGCGCACGAGGTCCGAGAGGTCGGCGGTTGGGGCAAAGGCGTTGCGGTGCAAGGGTTTCGGGCCACGTCCCGCACGCTCACGGCGGAGCACCGTGGAACGCGTTGCGGCGCAAGGATTCAGGGCGCAATCGAACAGGGGGTTCCCCCGGCGGGTGCCGCGCTCATCGGTGCAGAGCTCCCGCAGACCCGGGGCCGGCGGAGGGTCTCTCTCGCCGTGCTCTCTCGTGTGGCCTCGAGCCTACCACCGTGCCGGCTGCAGGTCTACAATGTCCTCATGGGTGTGCTGGATCGCGCCTGGTACACGGCACCGAGGCCGAGGCGTCGTCGTCTCCGCTGGTGGGTCTACGACCGCCGCCGCGAGCTCGCGGTGGTGGCCGCGGCGATCGTGCTCTCGGTCGTGCTCTCGCTGGTGTGGAGCCATGCCGGTCTCCCGTGAGGGCGGCTACGCCTGCAGGCGGTGCGGCAAGGTCTACCGCAAGCGCCGCTCGCTCACCCACTTGGGCTACTGCCGGACGGGCTGCGGGATCATCGTCATGCTCGAGCACAACATCGGTCTAGGTGACCCGAGCTCCCCGCAGTTCCGGGCATGGGCGGAGCGGATCCACGAGATGGCCGAGCGCCGGGCGGGAGCTCCCCCCCCGGAACAGGACCACCCGGCAGAGCTCTAGACATCGCACGCTCGAGCGGTAGCCTGGTGTCGACGGGCAGTATGCCCGCTCGAGGAGGTGATGTGTCATGGCCAGGATCTCCCCGCAGGACGCCGCCGCCAAGTGGGCGTCTCGCGCGGCCGCAGCTCAGGGGGACTATCAGACCGGCGTGCAGTCGGTGCAGCAGTCTCCCGGCGCAGCCGCGGCGGCAAAGGCGGACAAGTGGTTGCAGAACACGCAGACGGCGAAGGACAAGTTCCGCGCCCGCGTCGGGTCGGTCTCGCTCCAGGACTGGCAGGCCGCGACGGTGCAAAAGGGCGCGCCTCGGTACTCGCAGGGTGTGCAGGCGGCTCAGGGCAAGATGGCGCAGTTCACGGCCGAGTTCTTCCCGTTCCTCGACCAGGTGACGAACCGCACCCGCCAGATGCCCGACACCACGATGGAGCAGCGGATCGCGCGCATGGTCGAGCAGGTCCGCGGCACCGCGCAGTTCCGCCGGCGCGGCACGACCGGGGGGGCGTGATCTAGATGGGTCGCGCCCTCGAGGTCATCGCCGGGCGCGTGACGGCGGCCGGAGCTCAGGCCGAGACCGCGCTCACGCCGAACACCGGCAACAGCTTCACCGTGCGGGACTTCCCCGACGGCGCCACGGCCATGCTCTATACGCCGTGGATCCAGGCCGCCGGCCTGTCGCGCCTGCGGATCCGCTCGCCCCGTCTGCACGACGCGGCCCAGGCGATCCGGCTCGTCGGTGATGCGAGCGGGCGGCCGCTGCTCCCGCCGGAGCTCGGGCAGCCGCTCGAGCCGAACGATCCGCTCACCGTCGAGCTCTCGAGCTCGGCGGCCGAGACCGACGCGGCGGCGTACCTCGTCTACTACAGCGACCTCCCCGGGGTGAACGCGCGGCTCGTCTCGCTTGCCGACATCCAGGGCCGGATCAAAAACATCACCGGCGTGCTGCAGACGTTCGCGGTGGCGGCAGGCGGCGACTGGTCGGGGCAGCAGGCGATCAACACCGACCAGGACTCGCTCAAGGCCGACACCGACTACGCGATCCTCGGCGCGACGATGGACACCGCGTGTCTCGCGCTCCGGATCCAGGGCGTCGACCTCGGCAACCTCGGGGTCGGCATCCCGGGGGCGCTTGTGCCGGAGTGGTCGAGCCGGTGGTTCGTGTACCTCGCCGAGCGGACCGGTCTGCCGTGCATCCCGGTGTTCAACTCCAACAACCGGGGGACCACGCTCGTCGACGCCGCATCGGTGACGGCCATCGCCGCGTTCAACGCGACGATCATCCTCGCCGAGCTCGGATAGGGGGTCGCCATGTCGGGCGAGCCGTACTGCTACAACTGCGGCGCGCGCACCGACCTCGTGACCGAGGCCGGCGACGCGATCTGCCGGACGTGTCTCGACGCGCGGCAGCCTCCGCCGATCGGCACGTCGGAGGAGGCCGAGGGGCCGGCCGAGGGCACGTCGGAGGAGGTGCCGAGTGGCTAGGCGCGTGCGCCGGTTCTCCTCGTACGTGTCGGCCGACACGGCGCTCGCGCTTGCCACCGAGACCGTGGTCGCGACCGTCTCGGAGGTGCTCGGCGAGTTTCCCGACGGGCACGTGGTGCTCGAGGGGAACGCGGCGGTGACCGGCGCCGCCGGGACCACGACGGTGACGATGCGCGTGCGGCGGGGATCGCTCACCGGCGCGCTCGTCGGCGAGGCGTCGGTGACGCAGGTGCCGGGGGCCGTCTCGGCGACCTGCACCGTCGCGGTCGAGGACGACTACACCGCCGGCGCGCCGCCGGTCTACGTGTTGACCGCCACGATGGCCGGCGCGGCGGGGACCTGCACACAGGCCGACCTCGTCGCGCTGGTGACCTGAGGGGGCGCCCGTGGACCGCATCGGGCTCCCGCTCCCGTGGGGCATCGTCCCCGCCGAGGTCATCCGGCGCACGATCGCCGTCCCCGATCCCGCCGCCGGCGCACAGTGGAGCGTCGCCGTCCCCGGCGGCGTGATCTGGCGGATCCTCGCTGGCCGTGGGCAGTTCGTGACCTCGGCCGCGGCGCGCAACCGTGAGGTCGGGATCACCTACACCGACGGCACCACCGAGTTCTGCCGCGCGTGGACGATGCTCAACCCGGGGTCCTCGAGCTCGTACGTCTACGGATGGTTCCCCATGGCCGGGACCGTGGGGTTCGCCTACGGCAACATCGGGATCTCGTTCCCGATCCCCGACCTCGCGTTGTATCCGGGCTCGGTCGTCTCCTCCGTCGTGGTCAACATGGACGCGAACGATTTCTGGCAGGGCGTCGTGCTCGCGATCGACGAATACCAGGTCCGCGGGCTCGAGCGGGCCGCCGAGCGGTACGCCCGGGCCGTCGCCGAGGCGGTGGGCGCCGGTGGGTGAGGATGGAGGTGAGGACGTGGGGAGCAGGATCACGCAGCTGATCGTGCAGGGCATCGTGTCGATCGCCGCGATCGCCGCGGCGTGGATCGGAGTGATCCGCGACGGCGTGTCGCCCGACACCGCGCTCGCGATCACGCTGGTGACGCTCGGGCTGGTCTATCAGACCACGGTGACGCTGCCGCCTCGCACGCCGCCGGGTGCGTAGCGTGTGTCGACCCACCCGCTCACTCGGCTGCGGACCCGGGTCGTCACGACCCCGGCCGGGACCGCCTCGAGCGCCCCGCAGCAGATCATCTGGCAGATCGGCCGCGGGGTGCTCGGCAAGCTCGACATCGTCATCCCCGACGGTCACGTCGGCCTCACCGGGATCGCGATCGTCTGGGGCGGGCGCCAGATCGTGCCCTACGAGGGCGGCGAGTGGATCGTCGGCAACGACGACGAGATCACGATCGAGCTCGAGCTCTACGTGGACAGCTCGGTCGTGGTCACGACCTACAACACCGACGTGTGGGATCACTCGCACTATCTCCGGGCGTACATGCACGACCTCGAGCTCGCGCCCGAGCTCGTCGGCACGCTCCCGGTCCTCGAGCTCCCCGGGACGCTTCCGCCGGCCGGGCTCCCTCCGGAGATCACGCCGGTCGAGGACGTGTGGGGAGGTGCCGAGGTGACGGCCGAGGAGTTCCTCTCGCAGCTCCAGGACATCCTGAGCTCGTTCCTCGACCAGCTCACCGCGACGCTTGGGGCCACGGCTCCGCCGCCTCCGGCCGGCGGCGGTGGGGGAACGTACGGCGAGGCGCTGCAGGTCCCGGTGCCCTCGGTGGTCGGCCTGCAGGCGCCGGCCGCGGAGCAGGCGCTCACGGCCGCGGGGTTCGGGTGGTGGGAGACCGACGTGCCGAGCGCCCAGAATCCCGGGACGGTGATCGCGCAGGCGCCGGCCGCCGGGACGCTCGCCGATCCGACCGTCGTCACCGTCCAGCTGCAGGTCGCGGTGGCACCGCCGCCGACGACTCCGCAGACGGTCGCCGTGCCGAACGTGGTCGGCAAGCTGCAGGGCGAGGCGCAGGACATCATCCGCCACGCCGGCCTCCGGGTCGCGGTCGAGACCGTCGTGGACAAGCGCAAGCCTAAGTTCACCGTCGTCCGGCAGCGGCCGGCGGCCGGGACCCAGGTCCAGCTCGGCTCGACGGTGACGATCACGACGACCCGGCAGCAGTAGAGGAGCGGACGGTGCCGGGATATCCCGACTTCGGGCGGGTCAGCAAGACGCTCTCCGACCTCGCGCTCCTCAAGGGGACGGCGAGCACATCCACCCTGCTCGTGTTCGAGACCGTCCCGCCCGCGCAGCGATGGCGCCTGCTCTCGGTCTACTGCAACCCGACGACGACCGGGGCCGCCGGCAACCGGTCGTTCCTGCTGCGCGTCCGGGACGACGTGGACGCGACGGTCGCCCTCGTGCCGGCCGCGCTCGTGCTCCCCGCCTCGACCGCCGGCGATCTCACGTGGGCGGCCGGCATCGGTGCGAGCGTGGCACCCTCCGGCGTGACTCGGGAGGTCGACCCGCTCCCCGAGCTCTACCTCCTCCCCGGCTGGGACCTCCGCGTCGAGGTCCTCGGTGGGGCGGTCGTCACCGACACGAGCGTGCACGCGATCATGTACGAGAGGCAGTCGGCATGAGCATCGGACCGACGCCGCCGTCCGGGGTCACGCCCCCGATCCGCAAGGCGTGGGCCGACGTCTACGCGCGGTGGGGGGGCCAGGTGACCAACCTCGGCACGTTCGCTTGCCGTCGCATCTTCGGGCGGCCTGCTCCGGCGCCGTGGAGCGAGCACGCTTGGGGCAACGCCTGGGACATCGGCGGGAGCACCGCCGTGCTCTCTGCCGTCGCACGCTACCTCGCGCAGCAGCCGTACGCGGCCCAGGTGCTCTGGCAGGGCAGGGACCTCGTGACCGGCGCGGCCGTCGAGGACCACTACAACCACGTGCACATCAGCGGTCGCCCGTTGCGCAACCCGAACGGCACGGCCGTCCCGCCGTGCGCCGGCGGCGTTGGGACCGCGGTCGGTGCCGCGGTCGCTCCGCCGGTGCCGCTTCCGGCGCCGGCCGCCACGGTGGCCGGTGAGTCGTGGGCGCCGGTCGCCCGGGTCGCGGCGCGCGAGCTCGTGGATATCGCCGATCGGATCGGGCGCGCGGCGGCCGCGCTCAGGGATACAATCGCGGGGAGGTGACGAGATGGCGGATCAGGCGCAGGGGACCAATTGGCGGGTCGCCGACGTGCAGCAGACCACGCGGGTGACGCCGGCGGGCCGGTTCGAGGACGTGTACGAGTTCACCGTCGAGACGTCGTGGGGCGGCTCGTTCAAGGTGCAGGTGCCGGTCGCGGGCTACTCGCCGGACGTGCTGCAGGCGCTCGTCGAGCAGGAGTACCAGGCGCTCACGGCCGGCCGGTTCCTCGCGGGGTGAGACATGCCCGTCGTGGTGGCTCCGGGTGGTGCGCCGTCGGCGTCCGACATCGAGGAGCTCATCCGCGAGATCGAGGACTACCTCCGACAGATCCCGCCGGGAGCGCCCACGGTCATCCCGCTCGGGCTCCCCGGTGCCGGCCTCGTGCTCGCCGGCCTGCTCGCCGCCATGCCGTGGTGGGGGATCTGGCTCTCGCCGTCTGCGGCCGATGAGGCCGCGCGCCGCGCCCTAAACAGCACCGACCAGCTGCAGCGCCCGAGCACCGACGCCCAGGCACTCAAGCAGGCGCTCGCGCTCAACCGGATGGACCTACGGGCGCTCGTGCCGTTTGCGCAGGCTCGGCCCGGTGTCTCGCTCGGGCTCTCGGTGATGCCGTCGCCCTCGGCAGTCAACGTGCAGCAGCCGCGGCCGCTCGCCCACGCGCTCGCGCTCGTCACGCTCTGGCAGCGGGCGCACCACGACCTCGTGCACGGCGGCCTCGTCGACGCACAGGGCCGCGCCGACGGTGCCACGGCCGCTGCGGCCGCCGCCGCGGCATCGCTCGGGGTGCAGACCGTCCAGACCGCCCGCTACATCCTGCGCGAGGCGATCCCGCAGGCCACGCGCGAGCTCGTCGCGATCATCCGGCAGCTCCGCCAGGCGCAGCAGGCGGCGAACAGCGAGCTCGCGCACGAGCTCGAGCGGACGGCCGAGCATCTCGCGCAGCGGATCGGCGACCTCGTCCGGTGGCTGCAGACCGAGGCGCTCCCCGACCTCGAGAAGGAGATCCGCGCGGAGCGCCAGGCGCGCGCGCAGGGCGACCACGCGCTCGGGGTCTCCGTCGGCGAGGAGGCCGACGCGCGCACGCACGCCGATGCGAGCATCCTCGCCGAGCTCGCGCCGCTCGTCGCGTGGTTCGGCGGCATCGGGCGGCACACGACCGAGAAGGTCAACCGCAACGAGGACGTGATCGACCAGCTCGAGCATCTCGACTGGTCCTCGCTGCTCGCGTTCACCGGTGTGCCGGCGCTCGTCGCGCTCGTCACCCGCCTCATGCCGCCGGTGCTCGCGCAGGGGCCGAGGATGCTCTCGGCGCTCGAGGGTGCGGCCGCGGCCGCGCTCGGGAGTCTCTGATGAGCGTCGGCTCGGACCTCGGCGCCACGCTCGGCGTGCGGCTCGCCCAGATCGGGAGCCGGGTCCGCGAGACCTCGCTCGCCCGCACGACGCCGGCGCTCGTCCAGCAGGCATCGGCCATCGCCGACCAGATGGCCGGCCGGCGCGCCGAGGCCGTGCGCGCGCAGCTGGTCGACTGGCTCCGGGGCCACGGCGTCGAGGTTCCCGAGTCAGGCGAGCTCTCCGGTCTGCTCGGTGGCATCACCAAGGCCGGGGGGTGGCTCGCCCAGAACGTGATCGGGACCGCCATCGGGTTCGGCGTCGGCCAGTCGCTCAGCGCGGTGCTCAATCCCTACTTCACCGGACTCGTGCAGTCGGCGTGGCGCTCGAACCCGAACCAGGTGCTCTCGCCGGCCGAGCTCGCACTGGCGGTGCTCCGAGGCAACATGGACGAGGCCGCGGCCGCCGACGAGGCGCGATCCTCCGGCATCGACGAGGCGCGCTTCCGAGTGATGATCGACAACACCGGTGAGCCGCCGGCGCCGGGCGACCTGCTCGCGCTCTGGCGCCGGGGCGTGATCGACGATGCCACCCTCGAGCGGGCGATCCGCCAGTCCCGAATCCGTCCGGAGTGGGTGGACACCATCAAGCGCATGGCCGTGCAGTGGCCGTCGTGGTCGGAGCTCCTCGACGCCTACCTCGAGGGGCAGGTCGACGAGGCCGAGGCGAGGCGGCTGTACGAGAGGGCCGGCGGTGATCCCGAGCTATTCGACCTGCTGTTCCATACCCGCGGGCAGGCGCCGACCCCAAGCGAGCTCCTCGACCTGCTCAACCGCGGGATCATCGGCGAGCGCGGCACCGGCCCGGATGCCACGACCTACGAGCAGGGCTTCCTCGAGGGACCGTGGCGCAACAAGTGGCTCGAGCCGTTCCTCGCGCTCCGTACCTACATCGTGCCGCCGCGCTCGGTCGTGCCGATGGTGCGAGCCGGCGCGTGGGACGTGAGCCGCGGCGTCGAGGAGTTGACAAAGTCCGGTGTCCCGCCGGACGTCGCTCAGGCGATGCTCGAGGAGGCCGTCTCCGGGAAGCTCGCGACCGAGAAGGACTTCGTGAAGGCCGACGTGCTGGCGGCCTACCGTGACGGCCTCATGGATCAGGGCGCCGCGACGAGCGCGCTCGAGCAGATGGGGTACTCGGCCGATGAGGCCGCGCTGATCCTTGCGATCGAGGATCACCGCTGGGAGCAGTCGTTCCGGAGCGCCGCGATCAACCGGATCCACCAGCTGTACGTCGCGGCGAAGATCACCGAGGACGAGGCCTCGAGCGCGCTCGCATCGCTCGGCGCCGGCGGCACCGCGGCGTCGAAGTACCTCGCGCTCTGGGACATCGAGCGGACGCTCCCGCGCGCCGAGCTCACCGAGGCGCAGATGCGGGCGGCGGCGAAGGCCGGAGTCGTCACCGTCGATGAGTACCAGCGGTGGCTGATCGACCACGGCTACTCGCACCAGGAGGCACAGATCCTGATCCAGACCTACAAGCTCGGACCGACGGGAGGTTGACCGTGGCACGTGCGGATGACACACTACGAGATGCGGTCGCGCGCCTGGCCGCAACGCTCAGAGCCGCTCGGGAGGCGGCGCCGGCGTCGTCTCCATCGGCGTCATCATCACCATCACCGACGCCGACGTCGCCCCCGGGCACCACGCAGGGGAGGTGAGCGATGTTCCCCGTCTCCTCGACGAGCGTAGAGACCGACGCCGTGCGCCGGATCATCCGGGTGCTGGAGCGATCGCCGGTCGCCCGGCTGATCGCCTCGGCCGGCGTGTTCAACTGCCGGCGGATCGCCGGCAGCTCGACGTGGTCGCAGCACGCGTGGGGGAACGCGGTCGACCTGTTCCCCCGGCCACCGTCGTCCGACGACGACCTTCAGCGCCGTGAGATCGCCCACTGGATCGTCTGGCAGGCAACACACAAGACGCGGGTGAACCGGTGGCATCCGCTCCCGGTCGCCGAGGTCATCGACCACGACGCGCGAGTGATCTGGACGCCGAGCCGGGGATGGCATGCCTACAGCGGCACCACCGGCGATCACGTCCACGTCTCCGGCTCGCCGCTTCGCACCGGGACCCCGCCGTGCGCGTGACCTACAACATGTAGGGGGTCGACGACGGCGGACCACAACCGGTAGGTCCCCCAAAAAGGGGACTACACGGCGCGGTCGGCACACGCTAGCCTGTGCGGTGGAGGTGATGGTGATGATGCAGCAGACGGATGCAGCGGAGCAGACGGCCGTCGAGATCGCCGATCGGCTCGACCCGATTGCGCTCGCGCAGGCGATCGTGGACGGCCACCTCGAGCTCCGCCGGGAGATCCGGCGCCGGGCTCGGGTGCACGACCGGTGCTCGCACCCCGTCGTGGTGGTCGCCGGCGATGAGGCCCCACGCGGCCGCGGCGATGGGTGGCACTACCGCACGCGCGGCGGCACGGTGATCAGGTGGCCGAGCGCGTACGCGGCCCGGGGGTGGAGCAACATGGTCTACGTCCGCTCGACGCGGCGGATCGAGGTCGGCGTGGAGTGGCTCGCCGACCACCTGCGCGGGTGCACCGGCCGCGACGTGTTCGATGGGCGGCGCGGCTGCCCGTCGCCCAAGCACCTTCACCTGCGCTCGGACGAGCCTGACGCGCTCGAGGCGAGGCCACGGTGAGCGCGCCGACCCTCGACCGCGACCGCCTGGTCCGCGACCTCCGCGCCGCGGCCGACGTCGTCGACGATCTGTTCGCCCGCTCGACGCCGGTGCGCGAGATCGCCCTCGCGCACATGGCGCGGGCCTGGCGGATCGTCGCGGCGGCCGTCGAGGACGGCGAGTACGACCTCGAGCGCGATCCCGACTGGTCCCCGCCGACCAGGGCACAGATGCGTCGGGTGGACGCCCGGCTCCGCGAACGGCACGGCCTCGAGGGGGGATCGTGATGGGCGCCGCGTGGAGGTTCCGGGTCGTCGGCACGTGCTACCTCTGCCGGCAGCCGGTGCGGGCATCCGAGGCCGCTCGCGTCGTCGACGTGAGCGTCTCCGGCTCGCTCGGCCGGCGGATCGCCCGGCTCGCCCACATCGGCCGGTGCGAGTCCGAGCTCCGCGGCCGGATCGGGGGGAGGTGGGTCTGATGCTCGGGATGCCGGAGACCAAGTACGTCGGCGCCATGCTCGACAACCTCGAGCGGAGCCTCGACGATGAGAGCGGTCCGGGAGCGGCTGCCGTCGTGGCGGTGGCCTTGTCCGCCGAGCTCCTCGAGCTCGTCCCGCTCGCCGACGACGAGGCCGAGCGGGCGGCGCTCGGCTACGCGCTCCGCGCCGCGGCCGCGGCCATCGACCGGCTCGGCCTCGCGCTCGTCAGGCCGGTCTGAGGGGAGGTGATGCACACGCCGCAGGGATGGCAGCAGATGAGATAGCGGAGGGGTCCGGATCACCGGACCCCCCCCGTCGGGCCTGACGCCACAGGATTCCGACGGGCCGATCCTAGCACCGGAGGTGCGATGTGACCAGCAACGAGACCACCAACGCAGACATCGAGCTCTCGGCCGACGAGGGCCGCGAGCTCGTCAAGGAGCGGGCCGACCTCGAGGCGTTCCGCCGGGCGCTGCTCACCGGCGAGATCGAGGTGGAGGTCGACCCGGAGGCGATCGCACGCCGGATCATGGCCGAGATCATCGACGCCCCGAGCGTCGAGGACGCATTCAGCAACCCGACGATCGTCTCGGCGCGGGATGCGATCGGCCAGACCTACGAGCTCCGCGGCATCAACGTGCACGCGAGCTCGTTCGACTCGACCGGCGTGTTCGTGAGCGTCGACGCGGTCGACCTCGCGACCGGCGAGCGGGTCATCCTCAACACGAGCGCGGCCAAGATGCTCGCCAAGCTCTACGTGCTCGAGCGCGACGGTGCGTGGCCGGTCAAGGTCCGGGTCGTGCAGGCGCTCCGGCCGACGGCGAGCGGCTACTACCCGCTCGACATCGAGCTCGTCGGCGAGACGTCGGAGGTCTGAGATGGACGTGGCGGGCGAGGACCACCGCGACGAGCTAAGGGGGAGAGCTCCGAGCGCACAACCCGGCTCCGGCCGGGCCTCGCCCGCCGCACGCACACAGATCCGGCTCGAGCTCCCGGCCGACTGGCCGGAGGTGATCATGTTCCGGGCAGGCTACCGCCTCGCCGGCGGCGACGCCGACGAGGTGCCGACGTTGATTCGCCAGGGCATCCCGATCGACGCCTACCTCAGCCCGGACGAGCTCGGGGCGATGATGGCGCTCCCCGAGCTCGTCTGGTCGCGGTGGCTGATGCGCGGCTGGTGGACCTGGCAGGTCGACCACGAGGGGGGATGACGTGCTCTCGGACTGGACAGAGGACGAGCTCGAGAGGATCTACGACGCGCGGGAGCGCGTGGAGATCGCCGCCGGGGAGCTCACGGCGGCGCTCCGCGAGCTCCCGCATCACCACCCGTCCCGGCAGGCGCTCGACGAGGTCGTGCTCGATGTCGGGATCGTGCTCGTGGACCTGAGGCCGTGAGGTGGCGGGCGAGTCCTGGTCACCACGGCTCACCCGTGGGCTGTGGGGCGTCATCCAGCGGGCCGTCCGCGAGGGTCTGTCGCTCGCCGACGCGCGGGATGCCGCCCGAGCGGCCGGCGAGCGCCCCGACGCCGCGACGCTCTCGCATCTCTACTCGCGCGCGGTCGCCGGCGCATTCGGCACACGCGCCGAGGCCGACTACGCCTCGCGGGTCGACCGCGAGACCTACCTCGCCCGGCGCCCGAGCGGGCGGTTCGTCGCGCCCCTGCCGCAGGGCTTCAGCATGTCGACCCGATGGCGGCAGGTGGTCGCGGTGACCGGCGTCGACCCCGTGAGCGGGCAGACCGTCCGCCAGTACGTCAACATCCAGTCGGACCGCCTGCTCTCGCGGGGGGAGGCGATCGACATGGCGATCGCGGCCGCCGAGCGCGGCTCGCCCCGACCGCTGATCGGCCCGCTTGAGGCCGACTACGACTCGACGTGGGGCGCAGGATGATCCACCGACTCGAGGCATGGGTGAGCGAGGCCGACGGCACACTCCGGGCATGGTGCGCGTGCGGGACGATGCTCGTGGCCGATCCCCCGGCCGTCCCCGTGCCGCTCGAGGTGCGGGCGCAGCTCGCGATCGAGACCCACCGGCTCCGCCTCCAGAGGAGGCGCCGGCGGTGAGAGCACTCGCCGGCGAGCACTGGATCCGCCGGAACGACATCTCGTGGTCGCCCCGGCGCGTGATCGTGCTCGACGCCGAGGGCACGACTCACCACACCGACGGCGGCGAGCTCGACGAGTTCCTCCTCGCGCACGCCTCGTTCACCGTGCGCGCCGGGGACCGCGACGCCCGGCCGCGGACCGAGGAGGCCGACTTCGCCTCGCCGGCCGAGCTCTGGTCGTGGGTGAGCGCCCGGTGCCACACCGGCCGCACGACCTACCTGATCGCTCACGGCCTGCACTACGACTACTCGCTCACCGCCGCCCACCGCGAGCTCCCGCGCCTCGGGTGGGAGCGCGTCGACTGGTCGACCCGGGCCGGCTCCCGGTGGGTGCGGTGGCGCCGGGGCCGCCGCCGGCTGCTGATGGTCGACCTGTACAACTACCTGCCGCGGCCGCTCTCCGAGATCGGCCGGACGCTCAACCTCACCAAGGACGCCGGCAACCCGCAGGGCATGCCGAGACGCTACTGGGCGCGCCGCTGCCGGCGGGACGTGCGGATCGCCCGCGAGGCGTTCCTCCGGCTGCTCGACTGGTGGGACGAGCAGGACCTCGGGCGCTGGGGCCTCACCTCGGCATCCTGCGCGATGGCGGCGTTCCGCCACCGCCACCTGCGCGAGCGAAGCATCCGGCACCACGACTCGTCCGCCGCGCGCTCGCTCGAGCGCCGCGCGCTGTTCGGCGGCCGCCGCGAGATCTACCGTCAGGGTGTGCTCGAGGATGGGCCGTGGGTCGACCTCGACTACGTGTCTCACTACCTCATGACCGCCGGCTCGGTCGACGTCCCCGTGCGCCTGGTGCAGGTCTACGACCGCGCCGCCGGCGATCCGCTCTCACGCATGCCTCCGCACGCCGGGATCATCGCCGACGTGACGATCGAGCTCCCGCCGTCCTCCCCCGTCGCGCCGTACCGACATCCGGCGCTCGGCGTGATCTACCCGACCGGCCGGTTCCGCACCACCTTGTGCCAGCCGGAGCTCGAGCTCGTGCGCGAGCACGGCCGGATCCTCCGCTATCACCAGGTCGCGCTCTACGTCCTCGAGCCGGCGCTCGAGTCGTGGGCCGACTGGCTCCTCGGCGAGCTCTCACGGCGCTCGCGCGACGATCCGCTCCGCCCGATGCTCAAGGACTGGACCCGCTCGCTGATCGGCAAGTTCGGGCAGCGCGCGCCGGAGCACACCGAGCCGCCGGCCGACGGCGAGCCGGAGGTGCTCCCGGAGATCACGATCACCGTCGGCGCCGGCGAGGAGGATCTCCCGTGGACCGAGCGGCCGGTCGAGGACCCCGAGCGCGGCGAGGACGCCTACAACAGCTTCCCCGCGCTCACGGCGTGGGTGCATTCCGCCGCTCGCGCGTGGCTCTGGCGGGGGATGCAGGCCGTCGGCCTCACCGACATCGCCTACGTCGACACCGACGGGTTCCTCGCTCGCGCGCACGAGGGCAACCTCGAGGCGATCGCGTCGGTGTGCCCTCAGGTCGAGCCGTCGGCCGGCGGGCCGTGGGCGGCGATCCCCGAGCCGGAGCACTACCGCGTCCGACCCTCCGCACGCGAGCGGCGGAAGATCCCGCTTGCCTCTCGAGCGGAGACCCCGCCGCCTCCGCCTCGAGCCGGCGCGATGCAGGTCAAGGGCCGCTACGGCCGCGCGGTGATCCACCGCCCGCAGGACTACGAGCTCGACGGGCGCGAGGTCATCAAGGGCCTCCCGCGCGATCGCGAGCGGCTCGGCGAGCGCACGTGGAGAGCGCGGTACCAGCTGGGGATGGAGCAGCAGCTCGCACGCGGATGCCCGGGGACGTTCGTCCGCGCCGTGCGGACCGTGCATCTCTCCGAGGACTACCTGCGCGGGTGGGTGTGCGACGACGGGCGCATCCGGCCGCTCGAGGTCGACTGGGCGCGCGGCTCGCTCGTCGTGGTGCCGTGGGCCGAGACCTCGTGGTCACGCGCGGGGTGCCGACTCCGCGACCGCTCGCAGGAGCACGCGGTCCTCGCCCGAGCACGTTCGCCGGGTCCCTAGGAGGAGATCTCCGAGCACCCCGAGACCGTTGCAGGGCAACGGCCCCCATGCGCATGCCCGAAACCCTTGCACCGCAACGCCTTTGCCCCAACCGCCGACCTCTCGGACCTCGTGCGCGCCGCGCGGGGCGCGGGCGAGGGGGCGGGGCGCCGGGCGCGCCGTGCGGCGGCCC
>Ga0070741_10013864_pt1 | contig 14109 bp, 10 predicted proteins | sample Coa_R1_4_FD_66440 | JGI IMG/M metagenome (GOLD analysis project Ga0070741, IMG submission 66440) | Surface soil microbial communities from Centralia Pennsylvania, which are recovering from an underground coalmine fire - Coalmine... | ecosystem: Environmental > Terrestrial > Soil > Unclassified ... | reverse complement strand
GTCGTCTTGTCCCACTCCCCGGCCGGCACCGGGACGTCGAAGGCGGCCGAGGCCTCGATGTCCTCGCCGAACAGCGAGTCCTGGCCGATCGCCTCGTTGCGCTTGAGGTCGATGACCGCGTCGACGGCCTGCTCGTGCACCAGCACCAGGCCCTTGCGGTCGTTGCCGAACGAGTCGAACGCGCCGGCCTTGATCAGCGACTCGATGACCCGCTTGTTGCAAACGACCAGCGGCACCTTGTTGAGGAAATCGGAGAAGCTGGTGAACGCGCCCTTGGATTTGCGCGCGGCGACGACGGCCTCGACGACGTTCACGCCGACGTTGCGGATCGCCGCCATGCCGAACCGCACGTCCTTGCCGACGGCGGCGAACGTGGCCACCGACTCGTTAACGTCCGGCGGCAGCACCTTGATGCCCATCCGGCGGCACTCGGCCAGGTACAGCGCGGACTTGTCCTTGTCGTCGCCGACGGAAGTGAGCAGAGCGGCCATGTACTCGGCCGGGTAGTTCGCCTTGAGGTAGGCGGTCCAGTACGCGATCAGGCCGTAGGCGGCGGTGTGCGCCTTGTTGAACGCGTAGCCGGAGAACGGCACGAGCACGTCCCAGACCGCCTGGATGGCCTTGTCGGAGTAACCCCGCTCCCGGCAGCCCTGCTGGAACGGAACGAACTCCTTGTCCAGGATCTCCTTCTTCTTCTTGCCCATCGCGCGGCGGAGCAGGTCCGCCTGTCCCAGCGTGTACCCGGCGAGGATCTGCGCGGCCTTCTGCACCTGCTCCTGGTAGACGATCAGGCCGTAGGTGGGCTCGAGCACCTCGCGGAGCGGCTCCTCGAGCTCGGGGTGAATCGGGCTGATCTGCTGCTGGCCGGTCTTGCGCAGCGCGTAGTTCGTGTGCGAGTTGACGCCCATCGGACCCGGCCGGTACAGCGCGAGCACCGCGGAGATGTCTTCGAAGTTGTCCGGCTTCATCAGCCGCAGCAGCGTCCGCATCGCCCCGCCGTCGAGCTGGAACACGCCCAGCGTGTCGCCGCGGCCGAGCAGCTCATAGGTCGGCTTGTCGTCCAGCGGGAGGCCTAGCAGGTCGATCTGGACGTCCCGGTTGGCCTTGATCGACTGGACCGCGTCGTCCATGATCGTCAGGTTGCGCAGGCCGAGGAAGTCCATCTTCAGCAGGCCGAGGCCCTCGCAGGTCGGATAGTCGAACTGCGTGATGACCGCGCCGTCGGTGTGCCGGGTCCACACCGGGATGTGGTCGGTCAGCGGCTCGGCGGACATGATCACGCCGGCCGCGTGCACACCGGGCTGGCGGATCAACCCCTCGATGCCCCGCGCGGTGTCGATGACCTGCTTGATCTCCGGTTCGGACTCGTACAGCCCGCGGATCTCGGTGGCTTCCTTGTACCGCTCGTGACCCTCGTCGAAGATGCCTGCCAGCGGCATTTCCTTGCCGAGCACGGCAGGCGGGTACGCCTTGGTGATCCGGTCGCCGAGCGCGTACGGGAAGCCGAGCACCCGGCAGGAGTCCTTGATCGCGGCCTTCGCCTTGATCGTCCCGTACGTGACGATCTGCGCGACCTTGTCGCTGCCCCACTTCTGCGTGACGTACCTGATCACGTCGGCGCGCCCGCGTTCGTCGAAATCCACGTCGATGTCGGGCATGGACACGCGTTCGGGGTTGAGGAACCGCTCGAAGATCAGCCCGTGGTCGATGGGGTCCAGGTCGGTGATGCCCATCGCGTACGCGACGATGCTGCCGGCGGCGGAGCCGCGGCCGGGGCCGACGGCGACGCCGTTGTTCTTCGCCCACATGATGAAGTCGGCGACCACGAGGAAGTAGCCGGGGAACCCCATCTGGCAGATGATGCCGATCTCGTACTCGGCCTGCTGCTTGCGCTGCTCGTCATAGCCGTTGGGATACCGGCGGTCCATGCCCCGCCACACCTCGGCGGCGAACAGCTCGTCCTCGCTGCTGACGCCCTCGGGTAGCGGGAACCGCGGCATCAGGTTCACGAACTCGAACATGCCGCTGCTGTCGACCCGGTCCGCGATCAGCAGCTGGCTGTTGCGGCAGCCCTCCAGCCAGTACTCGCTGGTGTTGATCCGGTACATCTCGTCCGGGGACTTGATGTAGTAGCCGCCGCCCTCCAGGCGGAACCTGTCCTGGTCGAGCAGCGTCTTGCCGGTCTGGATGCACAGCAGCGTGTCGTGGCTGGTCGCGTCGTCCTTGCGGGTGTAGTGCGAGTCGTTGGTGACGACCGGGGGGATGTTCAGCTTTCTGCCGACTTCGAGCAGGCCATCGCGGACCCTTTTCTCGATGTCGAGATCGTGCTCCATCAGCTCAAGGAAGTAGTTCTCCTTGCCGAAGATGTCCTGCCACTCCGCGGCCGCCTTCAGCGCCTCGTCGAACTGGCCGAGCCGCAGCCGGGTCTGCAGCTCGCCGGACGGGCAACCGGTCGAGGCCATCAGCCCCTTGACGTGCTCGGCGATGATCTCCTTGTCCATCCGTGGCCACTTGACCAGCCAGCCTTCGGCGTAGGACCTGCTGGACAGGCGGAAGAGGTTGTGCAGGCCTTCCTTGTTCTGTGCCCAGATCGTCTTGTGCAGGTAGGCGCCGGAGGCGGAGACGTCGTCCTTCTTCTGGTGCGGCTCGCCCCACAGGATCCGGTTGGTGTTGGACCGCTGCTCGGGGGCCACATAGGCCTCGATGCCAAGAATCGGGGTGATGCCGTTCGCGGTGGCCTGCCGGTGGAACTCGGCGGCGGCGAACATGTTGCCGTGGTCGGTCATCGCCACGTGCGTCATTCCCTGTGCTTGGACTTCCTTGAACAGCTCCTTGAGCCGGGCGGCGCCGTCGAGCATCGAGTACTCGGTGTGCACGTGCAGGTGGGCGAACGGTCCCTGTGTCGGTTCCTGTGTCGCCATCGGCGATCCGCCTCCTCCGGGCACGCTGCGCACCACGCAGCCTCATCGCAGCCTCGTCTGGCGGGCAGCCTGCGTTAACAGGCGACGGCCTCGGGCCCTGCTTATTCAACAGAGGGGGCGGCGCGCTTGGGTAAAAACCGGTGCTCCTACCCTAGCGGAGCCGACGGGTTCCGTCAGTCTGCCGCGCCGGCCCGTCGCTCCGCCAGGCCGCTTGCCGCGCGGCCGCGCGGCCGGGCTCATGCGCTCTTGGGATGCGGCGACCTCGGCGCGCGCGGGCCTCCCGAGTCACATCGGCAACTCTCGTTACGCTACACCTGTCTTCTTACCCGAACGGTGGGGACAAACCAGGATGAATCGGGCGGCTAGCCCCTCCGAACGGGTAAAAAGACAAGCGTAGCCTTACGTACGTAGTGTTATTGCGCGCGTTCGGCGAACCATTCGCGGCCTAGGAGGAGAGCGAAACGGGGGCGGGGGAGCGGACGAGCAGGTTCATCAGGCGGCCGGCGCGGCCGCGGCTCAGCTGGGAGGCGTGCGCGGCGAGCGCCGCCTGCTTGCGCGCGGCGTAACGGCGACGTTTACCCGATGGGTGATGGCCCCACGGGGACTGCCGCCATGACGGACATCGCCATAGCCGACCCGGACCACCAGCCGGAGCAGCCGCACCGGCCAGTACAGCCAGGAGAACAGCTCGCGCGGAAACGTGGCCTCGAGGACCCGGATGCCGGTCAGCGAGGCCGCCTCGGCGCCGACCTGGTGCACCTTGACGTGATCGCGGTGGCCGTAGCCGCCATTGGCGTCATAGCTGAGCAGCAGCGTCGCGTTTTCCTCGCGGACGATGGCGGCCAGCCTGGCGGCCGCCTCCGCGACCGGAGCCCGCGCGAAACGCGCCCGGCCGGGCGGGTCCGGGCACAGGAGCGGTCCGTGCCCGCTGTCGGCGTAGCCCAAGTGGACGACGCGGGCCACGCCGAGCACCGCCGCGCTGGCCCGGAGCTCGGCCAGCCGGTGATCGGACGACTCCCCCATGCTCCCGTCGGTGGCCACGACGACGACAACCCGGTTCCCCTCGCTGGCCAGCTTCGCCAGCGTCCCGCCGGTCAGCAAGACCTCGTCGTCCGGGTGGGCGTGAAAGGCCAGGACTGTCCGCATGTGTCCCTAGTATGGCCGGATGCCTTTCGACAAACGTGATCCGGCGGCGCTGATCGTCGCCGAGCACGACGGCGAACTGGTCGGTTCGGTGATGGCCGGATGAGATGGCTGGCGGCGGTGGGTCCGTGAGCTGTGAAAGGTCCGCTCGCGGCGAGTAGCATCCCAGGTCATGATTACTGGGCTGCATGCGATCGTGTACTCCCCGGAAGCCGAGAAGGTGCGCGCGTTCTTCGGCGACGTGCTAGGACTGTCATCGGTCGACGCGGGCGGCGGCTGGCCGATCTTCGCCGCCCCGCCGACCGAGATCGCCGTGCATCCCGGCGATGCCGGGCACCAGTTGTTCCTGATGTGCGACGACATCCGCGCCACGCTGGCGGAGCTGTCCGGAAAAGGCGCCGAAGTCGCGCAGGACGTATCCGAAGAGCGTTGGGGGCTGCTGGCCGCCGTCCGGCTGCCGGATGGCACTGAGCTTTCCGTATACGAACCACGGCACCCGTCGCCGATGAATCTGCCGTAGCTCGTTCGTCATACATCCGCGGGCGGTAATGCACTGGCAAGCCGCGCTCCTTCGCTGTAAGGTCAAAATAAGGTAAAATCGGGGTCAAGAAAACGAGTTCGCGATATAGCTTGATCATTGACAAGGACGCGATATATCGTTTTGCAGGACGGCAACGGCGCGAAGCTGCGCACGGGAGGAATCAATGACGCAACACAGCGGGGGTCCCGCGATCCTCGTGGAGGGCCTGACCAAGTCATTCGGCAACGTCCACGCCTTGCGTGGAATCGACCTGGCCGTGCCGCGCGGGACGGTACTCGGTGTGCTGGGGCCGAACGGCGCTGGCAAGACGACCGCGGTCCGGATCCTGACAACGCTGCTCCAGCCGGACGGCGGGCGGGCAGTGGTCGAGGGTTACGACGTGGTCCGCGACGCGGCGGCGGTGCGCCGCTCCATCGGCCTGGCCGGGCAGTCCGCGGCGATCCAGGAAGAGCTCACCGGCCGCGAGAACCTGGAGATCATCGGGCGGCTGTACCACCTGCGCTGGCCCGAAGCCCGGACCCGCGCGACGGAGCTGCTCGAGCAGTTCAACCTCGCCGACGCCGCCGATCGCGCGGCCAAGACCTACTCCGGGGGCATGCAGCGGCGGCTCGACCTGGCCGCGAGCCTGGTCGGCAAGCCGCGGGTGCTGTTCCTCGATGAGCCGACCACCGGGCTCGACCCGCGGTCCAGGCTCGGCATGTGGGAGATCATCCGGACGCTGGTCGCCGGCGGCACGACATTGCTGCTCACCACCCAGTACCTCGACGAAGCGGACGAACTGGCCGACGAGATCGTGGTCATCGACCACGGCAAGGTGATCGCCGCCGGTACCTCCGAAGACCTGAAGGGCAAGGTCGGCGGCGATGTCGTGGAGTTCACCGTGCCGGACCGCGGCAGGATCCCGGACGCGATCGAGGCTATCGGCAGGATCGGCGAGGGCGAACCGCACGCGGACGCCGAGACCGGAATGGTGACCGTCGGCGTCGGCGGCCGCGGCTCGGACGCGCTGGTCGACGCCGTCCGCGCGCTGGACGCGGCCGGCCTGCAGACCACGGGCCTGGCGCTGCGCCGGCCGTCCCTCGACGACGTGTTCATGGCGCTCACCGGGCACGTCGCGGAGGAGGAAGAGCCGGCCGGCCGCCGCCGTGGTCGCAAGCGCGGCAACGATGGCGACAAGAGCAAGGACAAGACCAGTGAGAGGGCGGCGTCATGACCGCGATCGCAGAACCGGCGAGCGTCCTGCCGGGTAGCAGCGGACCCGGTATCGGAACCAGGCTCAGCTGGGCAGTTACCGATACGCTCACCATCACCCGCCGCAACCTGCTGGTCTGGCTGCGGGTACCCGCGTACATCGTGTTCACCGTGGTCCAGCCGGTGATGTTCGTGCTGTTGTTCCGCTATGTGTTCGGCGGCGCGATCCCGGTGCGCGGGATCTCCGGCGGCTACGTCAACTTCCTCATGCCGGGCATCATCGGGCAGACCGCGGCGTTCGCCACGTTCGGCACGGCGATCGCGCTCGCCCAGGAACTGAAGAAGGGCGTCATCGACCGGCTGCGGTCGATGCCGATGGCGCGATCCGCGGTGCTCGCCGGGCGGCTGGTCGCGGACACCAGCCGGATGCTGATCACGATCCTGATCATCGTCGGGGTGGGCTACGCGGTCGGCTTCCGGTTCAGCAACGGCCCCGCGGCGGCGATCGCCATGGTCGTGCTGGCCACCGTGTTCGGCATGGCGATCTGCTGCGTCGCCGCGTGGACTGGCCTGGTCATCGGGGACGAGGAGTCGGTGCAGGCGTTCGGCATGATCTGGCTGTTCCCGCTCACGTTCGTGAGCTCGGCCTTCGTGCCGATCGCGTCGATGCCTGGCTGGCTTCAGGCGTTCGCGAAGAACCAGCCGGTGACCAACGTGATCGACGCGATGCGTTCGCTGGCGCTTGGCCATGGCCTGCCGCTGGAGACGAACCTGCTGAAGAGCATCGCCTGGCTGGCCGGCATCTACATCATCTTCCTGCCACTCGCCGTGCGGGCATACCGGAAGGCCAGCTAGTCACTCTGCGGCATCCGGGCCTGGGGTCGTCATTCCTCACGACCCCAGGCCCAGCAGGACGAGTCCGGCCAGGATCAGCACCGCACCGCCGGCCTGCTGGCGCCTGAGCCGCTCCCGGAAAAGCGAGGTGGGAGATGCGGGCGGCGCGGGCGGGTTGGGGGCAGAGTGGCGGGCGGGTGCGGGTCAGGGGGTGGCGGTGTAGTGGGGGCCGGTGGGCCAGCCGGACGGGTTTGCGCGTGACGTGGGGAAGCCTGACGTCGGGTTTGGCGGTGGGGTGCTCGGCCTGCCCGTGTGCGCCGGCGGCGGCGAGTAGGCGGGGGGCGGCACGTAGCTGGCCTGCGGGTCCGGCGACGGCGACGGCGATGGAGACGGCGACGAGGATGAGGACGGGGTCGGCGCGGGCAACGGGCTCACCGGCGCGCTCGACGACGCCGAATGACGCGGGGCTGAGTCGGTCTTCGCGGTGACCGGGTCGTTGTGCGCGGTGAGCACGACGACGAGCATGACCGCCCCGGCCACTACCGCGACGCCGATGGCTCCCGCGACCGCCAGCGCCGACCGGAAGCTGATGTCCTCCATCCGGCCGTAGAGCATGTCGCGGAGTCGGCCCCTGCTCCCGTTCACACCACAGGACGATACAGATCTTTTGCGTTACTTACGCCGCAATTGCCGCCATCGCGAGCCGCGCCGCGCCGTGCGCACTGAGCCACGGGCTGCTCGCCGGGTAGAGCGGGAGCCCCAGCGTCGAGCTGAGCAGTTCGCGCCACGCCGGATGCCGGCTGCCGCCACCGCCGAACAGCACCCGTTCCGGCGCGCACCCTGCCGCGCGCAGGTCCGCCAGCCAGTCCCGCACCAGCCCGGCCACCCCGGCGAGCGCGGCACGCAGCAGATCCGAGCGCTCATGCGCGAGCGTGATCCCGATCCACCCGCCGCCCGAGGTGTGTCCTCGCTCGGTCACCAGCCACGGCGCGAACGCGAGCCCGTCTCGCGGCGGGAGACGAGCGGCGTCGTACAGCGACGACCACGTCACGCCGAGCAAAGAGCGGACCCAGTCGAGCGTGACGCCGATGTTCTGCATGCCGCCGAGACGGTACAGCCCGTCCACGGAACGGAAGAGGTTGGTGCGACCAGAGGGATCCCCGGCGGCAGCGGGCGCAGCGGTAGCCGCGGTCACCGGCACCATCCACTGTCCGCCGGTGCCCAGCGTGAGCAGCGCCCATCCGGGATCGGGCAGCGCGGCCGCGTACAGCGACGCGGCCGTGTCCGCGCACCCGGTAATCACCGGCACCCCGGCCGGCAGGCCGAGGTCCGCGGCCACGTCCGGCAGCAAGCCGCCCGCCACCGATGCCGATGGTCGCACCGGGGCGAACATCGACGAACGCAGCCCGAGTGCCGAGATCACGTCGAACGCCCAGGAGTCACCGGGCACGTCGTACAGCAGCGTGCCCGAAGCGTCGCTCGGATCGGTGCCGGCGTCACCGGTCAGCCGGAAGCGGAGCCAGTCCTTCGGCTGGAACTGCCAGCGCGCGGCCTGGTACACGGCGGTCTCCCGAGCGCGCAGCCACATCAGGATCGGGCCCGCCGCACCGGGCCAGGCCGCGTTCGCAAGCAAAGCCCGCTGCCCGCTGGTAAGCGACTCATAACGCGCAGCCTCGGCCTCCGCCCGCCGATCGAGCCAGAGGATTGCCGGACGTGATACGGCATGTCGTTCTGAGCAAAGCACAACGCCATGCATCTGCGCGGCGAGGCCGATCGCAGCGACCTCAGCCGGCGCGGCCTCGTGCACGGCGCGCTGGACCGCCCGCCACCACAGCTCCGGGTCGGACTCGGCCCAGCCGTCCCGCGGCGTCGCTATCGGATAGCGAGCCGTGCCCTGGCCGCGCACGGCCCCGTCCAAACCAACGCACAGCGCCTTGACCTGGCTGGTTCCGAGGTCGATGGCGAGGACTGCGGTCACAGCCGCATGTCTAGCACAGCCACCGGTCCCGCCATGAGCATCAGGTGGTCGCCCGGGCGCAGGCCGGCCGCGACCATGGGGCCCGCCATGCCGTGGCCGGACACCGCCACCGGGCCGGCCTCCCGGTGGCCCGAGGGGCCGACCAGCCACAGCTGGTAACCGACCGCGGGCAGGTCCGCCGCGGTGAACACCAGCTCGTCCATGTGGTGCGACATCACCACGGTCGCGTTGCCGCCACCGGTGACCGTGCCGGTCATCATCCGGGCGTCGGCCGCGGTCAGCACGGCGGCGATCGCGTCGCTGCGCTGCTGTGCCGCGTTCAGCCGCTGGTTGGCGTCCGAGCTGGACAGGCCGAACACGATCGCGATCGCGGCCACCGCCGCCGCGGCAGCGGCGGTTCCCATGGCCAGCCACCGCCGGCGATGCCCGGTAGCGCGCAACGCCTCGTGCTGGCTGGTCCGGGCGGCCCGGGCGAGCACCGTCTCCTTCATCGACGGCGGCGGCGGTACCGCGGTGGCCGCGCCCAGCCGCGCCGCGGTCTCCCGGAGTTCGGCGACCTCCTGGGTGCACGCGTCGCAGCCAGCCAGGTGCCGCTCGAAGCGCCGCGCGTCCAGCGGGTCGAGCGCGTCCATCGCATAAGCCCCCGCAAGCGTATGCGGTTCCCGGGTACTCACCGGACCCCCAGGCAGTCGCGGAGCCGGATCAACGCGTCGCGCATCCGGGTCTTGACCGTGCCGGCCGGCACCCCGAGCAGGGCGGCGACCTGGCCGTACGTGTAGCCGCCGTAGTAGGCGAGCGTGACCGATTCCCGCTGGAGTTCGGTCAGCGCGCGCAGGCAGCGACGCACCCGTTCCTGCTCGAGCGAGGTCTCGACGGCCTCGGCCACCTCGTCGTAGGGCGGCGCACCGGACGGCAACCGCCGCTCGCGCTCGGCCTCCTTCTGCACCGACCTGACCCGGTCGACCGCGCGGCGGTGCGCGAGCGTCATCACCCAGGCCATCGGGCTGCCCCTGGCCGGATCGAACCGGGCGGCGGTGCGCCAGATCTCCAGCAGGACCTCCTGCGCCACCTCTTCGGACTGCGCGGGGTCGCGGAGCACGCGCCGCGCGATGCCGAGAACCGGCGCGGCGACCTCGTCGTAGACGGCCGCGAAGGCGTCCGCGTCGCCACGGGCAGTGCCGGCGAGCAACTCGGCGAGGCCGGCCGGCCCCGGCGACGGGCGGTCCGCATGGGTTGCTGGATCCTGGGCCATCACAAACGATATTCGTAGCGGGAACGGTTCCGGATTGCTCTGCGAGCCAACCAACCCGGGGCCACACCAATCCGGCCGAGCCACGGCACCGAATTAGAGGCATGACGATGGACCAGGAACGAGGCAGCTGGTGGCGGGGGGCGCTGACCGGCGTGCTCGCGGGCGCCGCGGCGCTTGGCGTGGGGCAGTTCATTGCCGGGTTCGCCGGGGCGAGCAGCTCGCCGGTGGTCGCGGTCGGCCAGTTGCAGATCGACTTCACGCCGCCGTGGCTGAAGAACTTCGCGATCAACGAGTTCGGCTCGCACGACAAGCAGGTGCTGGTCGGCGGGATCCTGGTGGTGCTCGCGATCTTCGCGGCGGTGGTCGGGATACTCGCGGTGCGGCGGCTCGCGTACGGCATGGCGGGGCTCGCGGTGTTCGCGGTGGTGGGGCTGACGGCTTCGGCGTCGCGGCCGACGGCGACGTTCACGACCATGCTCCCCACGCTGTTCGCCGTCGCGACGGCGGTCCTGGTGCTGCGGGTCTTGGTGCCGTTCGCCGCCGAAGGACGGCCGGCCGACGAGGGGCGGCGCAACTTCCTGATCGCGGGGGCGGCGACGGCGGGCGTCGCCCTGGTCGCGGACCTGATCGGCCGCGGGCTGACCGAGCGGTCCAGCGTGGCCACGGCGCGCAGCACGCTGAAGATCCCGGCGCCGGCCTCGCCGGTCCAGCCGCTGCCGGCCGGCACGAACCTGAACGTCCCCGGGCTCAGCACGTTCGTGACGCCGAACAGCGCCTTCTACCGCGTGGACACCGCGATCGTGCTGCCGCAGGTCGCTCCGGACACCTGGCAGCTGCGCATCCACGGAATGGTCGACCGGGAACTCACGCTGACCTTCCACGACCTGATCCGCCGGCCGCTCGTCGAGGACTACGTCACGCTGTGCTGCGTGTCCAACCCGGTGGCGGGCCCGTACATCGGCAACGCGAAGTGGCTCGGCGCGAGCCTGGCCAGCGTGCTGCGCGAGGCCGGCATCAAGGCCGGCGCCGACCAGCTGCTGTGCACGTCGGCCGACGGCTTCACCTCCGGCACGCCGGTGCAGACCGTGCTGGACGGCCGGGAGGCGCTGCTCGCGGTCGCCATGAACGGCCAGCCGCTGCCGGTCGAGCACGGCTTCCCGGTCCGCATGGTGGTGCCCGGCCTGTACGGGTACGTGTCGGCGACCAAGTGGGTCACCGACATCGAGGTGACCACGTTCTCCGGTAACTATGCGTACTGGGCACAGCGCGGTTGGTCACAGCAGGCACCGATCAAGACCGAGTCGCGGATCGACGTGCCGTCCGGGTCGGGGCCGGTGAAGGCCGGCCAGGTGACGGTGGCCGGGGTGGCGTGGGCGCAGCACAAGGGCATCGACGCGGTCGAGGTACGGGTCGACAACGGGCCGTGGCAGCAGGCCCGGCTGGCCGCGGTGCCCGGCATCGACTGCTGGCGGCAGTGGGCGTTCGCGTGGGACGCGACGCCCGGCCAGCACGTCCTCGCGGCGCGCGCCACCGACAAAACCGGCTACACGCAGACCTCGGTCCAGGAGCCGCCGGAGCCGAACGGCGCTTCCGGATACCCAAGCATCCAGCTAACCGTCCGGTAGCACGTTTCGATCGTGTACCAGGGGTAGCGGAAAGGAGAGTTACCGAAAGAGAGGTACACGTCATGACGTACCCGATGCGCCCGCCCGAGCCTGAGCCCGGTCCCGGTCGCGTGCCGCGCCGTCCGCCGCAGCCGCGGGTGGACGCCGGCCAGCTCTGGGCCGGCGGGGCAGCCACCGCCGTGGTGGCCGCGCTGATCGCGATCGTCGGAATCCTGATCTGCCGGTGGCTGTTCAACATCCCGATCCTCGCGCCGCAGCGGGCCGGCGCCTGGGGGGACGCGTCCACCGGCTGGTACGCGGTGTGCGCGGCGGCCATCGCGCTCGTCGCTACCGCGCTGATGTACCTGCTCGCGCTGGGCCTGCCACGGCCGAACGTGTTCTTCGGCTGGATCATCGGCCTGGCCACGCTGGTGGCCGTCGTGTTCCCGTTCAGCACCACCGCTCCGCTGGCGCAGAAGGCGGCCACCGCCGTGATCAACCTGGTGCTCGGCTTCGCCATCGGCTCGCTGATCAGCGGCGTGGCCGCGTGGGCCACCAGGGCCCCGGTGCCGCCGCTTGGCCCCGGCGACTACGAGCGCGTCAGCACCGTCGAGCGGCAGCGTGACCCCTGGCGCTGACCGGCGAGATCGTTAGCTAGGGAAATGAAACAGCAGCTGCCGTTGTTAGGGCTGTCCGGGGCTTTAGACGCCGGACAAGACGGGAGACGGGGCAACGGCAGCGAACGGATGGCTTCGGCGGCTGGCGGGCTATTGCTGGCGGTACCGCCGCAACGTCAGCGTGGCGCTCGGCGGCGCGCTGCTCGCCACCGTGGCCACCGCGATGATCCCGCTCGTCCAGCGGCAGATCATCGACAACGTCATCGTCAGCCACCGCCAGTCGATCTGGCCGCTCGCGGTGCTGCTGCTCGGCGCCGCGGCGGTGAACTTCGCCGGGATCTACCTGCGCCGCTACACCGGCGGCCGGCTCGCCCTCGACGTGCAGCACGACCTGCGCAACGACCTGTTCGGCTCGCTGTCCCGGCTGGACGGCAAGCGCCAGGACGAGATCCACACGGGACAGCTCGTGGGCAGGTCCATCTCGGACCTGAACATGCTCCAGGGACTACTGTCGATGGTCCCGGTCACCCTCGGCAACATCGCGCTGTTCGTGATCGCGGTCATCATCATGCTGACGCTGTCGCCGCTGCTCACGCTCGTCGCGCTCGCGGTCGCGCCGTCGCTGTTCTGCATCGCGCTGGCCTCCCGCAAGCGCCTGTTCCCGGCGAGCTGGCAGGCGCAGCAGGAAACCGGCGAGGTGGCCGGCATCGTCGACGAGAGCATCGGCGGCGTCCGGGTGGTGAAGGGCTTCGGCCAGGAGGAGCAGGAACAGGAACGGCTCGAGGCGGCGAGCTCCCGGCTGTTCGGCGCGCGGCTGCGGATGATCCGGTTCACCGCCAGGTACAACCCGGCGCTGACCGCGATCCCGTCGCTGGGCATGGTGGGCGTGCTGCTGCTGGGCGGCTGGCTGGCGATCCGCGGCTCGATCACGCTGGGCACGTTCCTCGCGTTCTCCGCCTACCTGGCGCAGATGACCGGGCCGGTGCGCATGCTGACCGCGATGGTGACAATCGGCCAGGAGGCCAGGGCCAGCGTGATCCGGGTGTTCGACGTGATCGACTCCCGTCCGGTGATCACCGACCCGGCTGGTGCCGCGGACCTGCCTGCCGACGCCGCCGGCATCGCGTTCGAGGACGTCTGGTTCGGCTACGCACCGGACCAGCCGGTGCTGCGCGGGCTGTCGATGCGGGTGGCGCCCGGCGAGACGGTGGCCGTCATCGGCGCGTCCGGCTCAGGCAAATCCACGCTCGCGCAGCTACTGCCGCGTTTCTACGACCCGTCGCGCGGGGCCGTGAAAATCGGGGGTCAGAACGTCAGTGGTGTCACTCGTGAGAGCCTGCGTGCGGCGCTAGGTCTCGTGCTGGAGGACAGCTTCCTGTTCTCCGACACCGTGGCCGCCAACATCGCATACGGGCGGCCCGACGTCTCTCAGTCCTCGATTATTGCCGCCGCCCAGGCCGCCCAGGCCGACGAGTTCATCACGCGCCTGCCCGATGGGTACGACACCGTCATCGGCGAGCAGGGCCTCACCCTGTCCGGCGGCCAGCGCCAGCGGGTCGCGCTCGCCCGGGCGCTGCTCACCGATCCGCAGGTGCTCGTGCTGGACGACGCGACGTCGGCGATCGACCCGCGGCTGGAGGCGGAGATCCACGCCGCCCTGCGTTCGGTGATGGCGGGCCGGACCACGTTGATCATCGCGCACCGCCGCTCCACGCTGCACCTGGCGGACCGCATCGTGGTGCTGGACGACGGCAAGGTAGCGGACACCGGCACCGAGGAGGAACTGTCCGCGCGCTCCGCGCTGTTCCGCATGCTGATGACCGGCGACGAGGAAGAATCCGACGATGACGTGGACACGCTCACCTCGCGTGCGTCGGGGGCGTCGGGCGCGTCGGGGGCGTCGCGCGCGTCGGGCGGCCTTCCGATCTCGGATAATCCCAGATCGGATAGTACGATTTCGTACCGTCAGCGGGCGGCGGCGGCCGGCGGGGCCGGGCACTTCGCCGGCATGCTGGAGTCGATGCCGCC
>Ga0070741_10013863_pt1 | contig 14109 bp, 15 predicted proteins | sample Coa_R1_4_FD_66440 | JGI IMG/M metagenome (GOLD analysis project Ga0070741, IMG submission 66440) | Surface soil microbial communities from Centralia Pennsylvania, which are recovering from an underground coalmine fire - Coalmine... | ecosystem: Environmental > Terrestrial > Soil > Unclassified ... | reverse complement strand
TCGGAGTCCGCGAGCAGGCCGAGCCCCGACGCTGCGGCGACCTCGACGACCGCCGTGGACCCGTCGCGCACGACCGCGTACCGCGCTTCGATCGGCCGCCCGAGGGGATCGTGTGCTTCCGCGGTCCGCCACTCGCCCCCGAGCGCGCCGGCCAGCACCTCGGCCGTCCCCTCACCGCCGTCGGCGGCCGGGCAGAGATCGGCGCGGGCGCCGGCGCTCTCCAGCCCGCGACCGATCGCCTCGGCGGCCTGGCCCGCGCTCAGCGTCCCCTTGAAGGAGTCCGGCGCTACGAGGAACCGGCTAGGCGTAGAGAGCCTCGACGTCCTTCTCGAACTTCTCGGCGACGACGTTCCGCTTCACCTTCAGCGTCGGCGTCAGCTCGCCCGTCTCCTGAGACAGATCGTGAGGGAGGATCTCGAACTTCTTCACCTGCTCGACCCGGGCGAACCTCTCGTTGACCTCGTCGATGTGCTCCTGGATCAGAGCGCGCATCTCGGGGTTTCGCCTCAGCTCCGCCGGGTCCGCAGGCCAGCCCCTCTCGGCGGCGAGCTTCTCGACCTCCTCCATGTCGAGCGTGATCAGCGCCACGAGATAGGGCCGCCGGTCGCCGATCACGACGCACTGGGAGACGTAGGGGCTCTGCTTGATCTGGGCCTCGAGGTTCGCAGGGGTGATGTTCTTGCCGCCGGCCGTGATGATGATGTCCTTCTTGCGGCCGGTGATCGACAGGTAGCCGTCCTCGTCGATCTCCCCGATGTCGCCGGTGTGGAGCCATCCGTCCTCGAGGGTCTCCCTGGTCGCCTCCGGATTCTTGTAGTAGCCCTGAAAGATGTTCGGCCCGCGCACCAGGATCTCGCCGTCCTCGGCGATCCTGATCTCGCAGCCCTTGAAGGCGCGGCCGACCTTGCCGAACCTGAAGGCGTCGGGTCGCGCAACGGTCGCGGCGGTCGAGGTCTCGGTCATGCCCCAGCCCTCCAGGATCAGCACGCCGGCCGCGTCGAAGAACCGCAGGATCTCGGGGTTGATCGGAGCGGCACCGGTGACGCAGTTCTTGATCCGGCCGCCGAAGAGCGCGCGGATCTTGGAGAGCACCTGCTTGTCGGCGATCTCGTACTGCTTGCGCAGGAGGAATCCGAGCGGCTTGCCTGCGCGCTCCCGCTCCCGCACCCTCTTGCCGACGCCGATCGCCCAGTTGAAGACGAGCTTCTTCAGACCGCCCGACTTCTCCACCTCGCTGGTGGCCGCCGTGTAGATCTTCTCGAAGATCCTGGGCACCGAGGGAAAGTACTCGGGCTTCACCTCGGCGAGGTTGGGGATGATCTTCAGGGGGTCGCGCTCCCAGTAGGCGATGTTGCCGCCGAGATCGAAGCTGAGGAACTGGATGAGCAGGGCGAAGGAGTGCGCCAGGGGGAGGAAGAGGTAGGTGGTCGTGTCGCGATCGAGGACGCTCTCGTCAAGCGCCATCGTGACCATCGACCGGTAGTTGCCGTGCGAGATCATGCAGCCCTTCGGCGGGCCGGTCGTCCCCGAGGTGTAGATGATCGTGCAGAGGTCGTCCGGGCCGACCGACTGCCAGCGCTGCTCCCACTCGCTGTCAGAGCGGCCGGAGCCGGCTTCGGCGAGCTCGTCCATCGAGATCGCGTTCCCGCCTGAGCCCTCCATCCTGATCACCTGCTCGAGCTTCGGGAGCCGCTCGCGGACCTCGTCGATCTTGGCGAGCTGCTCCGAGTCCTCGACGATCACGGCCTTGGAGTCGGAGTTCTCGAGCACGTACTCGCACTCCTCGGGGGAGTTGGTCTGGTAGATCGGTACGACCGTGGCGCCGACGCTGAGCGCGGCGAAGTCGAAGTAGGTCCACTCGGGGCGGGTGTTCGCGAGGATCGCGACCTTGTCGCCCCTCTCGACGCCGAGCTCGATCAGCCCGAGAGCCAGGCGCCGGACGATCTCGCCGACCTCGCGGTAGCTCTTCGACGCCCACTTCCCGGACCCGTCCTTGTAGGTGACCGCGGTCAGGTCGGCGTGGCGCTCCGCCGCCCGCGGCAGCAGGTCGGCGCACGTCCTGCTCCGTGTGCTGGACTCCGCGGCGCTGCCCGTGGCGGCGACGGTGGCTGTCTCCATCTCTCCTCGCGTCTGGTCGGATGCCGCCTGGCGCGGCTTGGAGAGGGAGTGTATTAGGGCTGGCCGGTCAGCCCTGATCGGGTTGCGCTAACGCGAACCCTCGCGACTCACGCGGTTGCCTGACGCTTCTCCGCCTGGAACGCCCGGAGCGAGGAGATGAAGAGGGTCTTGTCGATCCGACCCTTGAGGACCGGCACATTCATCTCGACGCACTTCGAAAGGACATCGCGCCGCTTCATGTGCAGTTCCTCGGCGAGCTCCGTGGGCGTCAGGTGAACGGACATCTATGCGACTCCTCTCCTCTTTGCCTCCAGAAAGCCGGAGGCCATGTATATCGCCTCACCGCGACGTGTCAATCATTTTCCCGCAATTAGCGGGGGTATCCCACATCTGGACGTTAGATCGGGTTGGGGACGTCGATGAACTCGTGCTCGATTGCGAAGCGCTCGGCGACCAGCTCCCCCAGGCGCCGGATCCCGAAGGTCTCGGTCGCGTAGTGCCCTCCGGCGAGGAAGTGGATTCCGTACTCGCGCGCCTCTCCCATGACCGGTTCGCTGGGCTCACCCGTGACCACGGCATCGAGCCCCATCGGTCCGGCCTCGTGGAGCGCGAACCCGCCCGCGCCCGTGACGATGCCGACGCTCGAGATCGCCTCCGGGCCGGAGTCGAAGACGAGCGGCTCGCGGCCGACGGCCTCGGCGAGCCGCCCGCTCAGCTCCTCCACCCCGATCGGCTCCGGCGCGCGGCCGATCACGCCGATCGGGGTGCCCTTCGCCTCTCCGAACCGCCGCTCGTCCGCCTCCAGCCCGAGCGCGTCCCGGAGCAGCGCGTTGTTGCCGATCTCGGCGTGCGCGTCGAGCGGCAGGTGGTAGGCGGCCAGCGAGCACTCGGCGCAGAGCAGAGCGCGAAGCCGCGCGGCCGTCGGCACGGACAGCGGTGCGACCTCCGGGCCCCAGAGCAGGCCGTGGTGCGTGAGCACGAGCTGCGCGCCCGAGCCGACCGCCGCCTCGATCAATTCGAGGTTGGCCGTCACGCCCGTCGCGACCTTGCCGACCTCTGCGACGCCGGGAACCTGGAGCCCGTTCGGCCCGTAGTCCTCGAACGACTCTGCGTCGAGCAGCTCGTCGCAGAATGCGATCAGCTCGTCGCGAGAGGCCATGTTCCGGAGCCTAACTACCATGCCGCCGGATGAATGCGGGCGACGAGCAGCCTCGCAGACGCCCGCGGCCGGTCGGGTTGGTCGTGCTGGCGATCGTCCTCGGCGCGCTCGGCTTCGCCATCGTCAGCATCTCGGTCGGCACGGGCACCGAAGGGCAGATCGAGGTCACCGGCGCCGAGGAGGCGCAGAGCCTGATCGGGGGGATCCAGCAGGACGGGCCGCGGCTGGGGCCGCCGGACGCACCCGTGACGATTCAGGTGTTCAACGATCTGCAGTGCGACCCGTGCTCGGAGTGGCACCGCCAGGTGGTCGTCCCCCTGATCGCGGGGCCGGTGCGAGGGGGGCAGGCCCAGCTGATCTTCCACAACTTCCCGATGTCGGAATCGGGATACGGCCTCGCCTCCTACGCGGCCGTCGCGGCGGCCAAGCAGGACGACGAGTGGCAGTTCATCCAGCTCTTCTTCACGAACCAGGACAGGGTGAAGACGACCGGGGTCACGAACGACTTCCTCGACAACATCGGCCGCGCGATCCTCAACTTCAACGTCGAGCAGTGGCAGCGCGACCGGGACGACCGCTCCGCGATCGAGCCGACCCTGCAGGCGGACGACAAGCTGGCGGCCGAGCGGCAGTTCCCTGCGCAGCCGGCCGTTGTCGTCGGCGGTCCCAACGGCTCGAAGCAGCTCGAGGAGTCGCCCTCGCTGGCCGAGGTCCAGGCGGCGATCGCGGAGGTCAGGTGACCCGCCGGAGCGCGCTGATCGTCTCCGGGATGGCGGCCTTGGTGATCGGAGGCGCCCTGCTCGCCGTTGATCCGAAGGCCCAGGACTCCGGCGATCCGAGCATCGTCGACCTCGAGTTCGCGGGCACCCAGGCGCAGGTCGACGAGATGCGCGCGGACTGGGGTCAGTCGGGGACCGACGCGGCGAGGCGGTCGCTCTGGATCGACTACGCCTACATCGTCGCCTACGGGACGTTCCTCGTCCTCGCCTCGGCCGCGACTCGCGACCTGGCCCAGCGGCGGAGTTGGCGGCGGATGGCGGCCTTCGGCCTGGCCGCCGTGCCGTTCGCCGCGGCCGCGGCCGCCTTTGACGCGATCGAGGACGTGGGCCTGCTGCTCGCGGTCAACGGCCACGGCGGGGACCTCGCGCCGGGACTGGCGCGGATCTGCGCCTCGCTGAAGTTCCTTCTCCTCGCGCTGGTGATCGCCTACCTGGTCGCCGGGCTCGTGATGAGGTTTCGCTCACGCCGAGCCTGAGGCGTATTCTTCTCACGTGTCGCCGTCGGTGAGGCTCGAGCCCGGCAGTCACCGCTCTCCCGATGAGGGAGTCTGCATCGTGGAGCTCGCCTCGATCATCGGCGGCGAGCCCTTCTCCGACCGTCCCGATTGCGTCTGCCCGGTGGTCGGGTCGTTCCTGCGCGGCTGGAACGACCGCGCCGGCTACGCGGACCGCCAGCGGCTCGCTCCGTATGCGTCGCGAATCGTCGGCACGGGCGGCTACCGGCGGATCAGCCGGATCAGGCGCGACCGCTGCCTCGAGTGGGTGGGCGCCGACCTCCACCGGGGCCCGCTCGGACGGATGGTCGATCACCTGCGCGTGCGGGTGAAGATCGCCTGGTCCGTCGGGCTGATGCCGGCGCTCCGGCTGACCGAGGGCGCGGGCGCCTACGCGGCGAGGTGCTGCTTCGCGCACGGCGGCAGCGAAGAGGCCTTCCAGCTGCTCGACAGCCTGCTCGAGATCGGTCCGGCGACTCCGGCTCCCCGGCTGCCGGCCACCTGGGTTCCCGCCCGGCTCGAGGAGCTCGGTGCGGGGGGCGCGAACGGGAACGGCAACGGCAACCGGCGGGACGAGCTCGGCATCAGGGCGACGATCGCCGCGCGGGAGCGTGCCCGGGACCGCTCGAAGAGCCGCGAAGGCAGCTCGGCCTAGTCAGAAGCCGCGCCGCTCGCGGATCTTGTTGAGCGAGCGGCGCAGGTGCGGGTTACCGCTGCGATCGGCGAGCTCGGCCGCCAGGCGGAGGTTGCGGATCGTGAACACCACGGCCAGCAGCGCCACCACCGCGGTGACGGCTGCGACCTGGCCGGGCGGGATCGTGGCCAGCACCACGAAGAAGACGTAGAGCACCACGGTGCCGATCACGACGAGCCAGAACGACAACCGCAGGTTCGAGAGCACCCCCATGGGCCCGGCATGAGCCTACCGGACGAGAAGCCCTCGGCGGGTCGGCTAACCTCCTCTCCTGACCGGGGAGGGTCGGAACCGATGGAGTACCCGTTGAGCCGCGGCCACGCGGCCATGACCAGGCGCAGGCAGCTGCTCGGGCGCGTCGCGGGCGCGGCGGTCGCCTTCGCGCTCGCCCTGCTGCCCGCCCCTCGCGCCCAGGCCTACGCGACGATCGGGCAGGTCTCCAGCTCGGCCGCGCCCACCGCCTGCCAAGCCGGCTATGACTATCTCCAGCCCAGCGTCACGGCGGGCGCCAACCTCTACACCGCCCGCGAGGCCGGCACGATCAGCTCCTGGAGCACCTACTCGACGAGCATCGGGACGCCGGCCTACACCCTGAAGATCTTCCGCAGGACCAGCGACCCCGACGTCTTCAAGGTGATCTCGCATGCCCAGCCGCGTGTGCTCTCGGCCGGGCTCAACGTCGTGCCGGTCAGCCCCGGCTTGCACGTCGAATCCGGAGACATGATCGGATTCAACGAGAGCGGCTCGCCCAACTCGTGCGCGTTTTCGGCCCCGGGCGACTCCGTCCTGCGAGCCAGCGGCAACCTCGCCGACGGCGGCAGCGCCGCGTTCTCGACCCAAGACGACGTCCGCCTGAATCTCTCCGCGACCCTGGTGCCCTCGAACGACTTCAGGCTGGCCGGCGTGGCCCGCAATCGCCGCTTCGGGACCGCCAACCTGACTGTCGATCTGTCGAATCCCGGGACGGCGACCTTGACCGGAAAGGAGATACGCAAGCGGCACGCATCCAGGTCGATCCCGGTGGCGGGGCCGGTCACCTTCGCGATCGCCCCCGCCGCGTCGACGCTCAAGCGTCTGAACCGGAGAGGCACCGCGCGGGTTCGCGTCACGGTCACCTTCACGCCGCCCGACGGCGACCCGAACGGCCAGTCGATTACGATCGCCCTGAAGAAGCGGAGATCCACCGTGACGACGGCCTGACGGCGCCGCCTCGCTTTACACTCAGCTTGCGATGAAGCGCCTTCTTTCGGCGGTGCTTTTGGTGATCGCCTTGGTGGTGCTGGCGGGAGCGGGGGACACCACCTCCGCGACGCCTGGAGCGAGCGAAGTCACGCATGGCCACCCCTGGCGGGGAGCGCCGGGCACGACGGTAAGCGTCGCGGCGATGATGGCTCGTCAACGCGCCGACGACCGCCGCAGAGGCGGAAAGCCGCTCGGCACCCGCGAGAAGCCCGAGCCGCGCGGTGATCAGGCCCGGACCAAGTCGCCGTCGTCCGCCCCGGCCGAGCGGGTTGGCTCCGCTTCGGTAGCTCCGAGATCCAACCTGTCTCCGAGCACGTCCTTCCTGGGCGCGCACAAGAGTGAATCCGGCTTCGTGCCCCCGGACTCGATGGGCTCGGTCGGCCCGAGTCAGGTGCTCGTCGCGGTCAACGGACGGATCAAGGTCTTCGACAAGCAGGGGAATCTCGGCGGGCTCGACGTCACGGACGCGAACTTCTGGGGGTCGGAAGCCGGCGGCGACGAGGTCACGGATCCGCAGGTCGAGTACGACCGCCTGTCGCAGCGTTGGTTCATCACCGAGCTGAGCTTCAACTGCAGCAACAACAGCTGCTCCACGAACAACCGCATCCTGGTCGCGGTCAGCTCCTCCTCAACGATCTCCAACTCGAGCAGCTTCACGCTCTTCCACTTCAACCAGAACGATGCGGACCCGGATCCCGTCGCCCGCTTCGCCGATTACGACCAGCTCGGCGTCGATGCCAGCGCCATCTACGTCGGTGTCAACGACTTCTCGTCCAACGGCGGGTTCACGGGGAGCACCGCCTTCGTCATCGACAAGGCGGATCTCCTGGCAAACACGCTCACCGTCACCGGCTTCGATCTCGTCTCCGGCAACCACGGCCCCGACTCGCCGCAGCCCGCGCAGGACATGGATCCCAACGTCCCCGCCGGCTACCTGGTTGGCGTGGACGTCAGTTCATTCGGCCGGCTGGACGTCGTTCGGATCAGCGATCCGGCCGGCACCCCGACGGCGAGCAGCTTCGCCCTCACCGTTCCGGCCACGATTCAGCCCGAGGCCGTGCCGCAGGCCAGCGGCACCCCTGCGCCTCCCAAGCTCGACCCCGTCAGCGACCGCCTGTTCGAGGCGATGATCGGGCGGGACGAGAGCGGCAACGTGTCGCTCTGGACCGCTCACAACATCGAGGTCAACTCAAGCGGCGTCGCCTCCGGCAGCGGCGGGCGTGATGGAGCGCGTTGGTACCAGATCGGCTCGCTCTCGACGACGCCGACCCTGATCCAGTCCGGCACCCTCTTCGATCCGGCGTCCACGAGCCCGCGCTACTTCTGGATCCCGTCCATCGCGATGAACGGGCAGGGGGCAGCCTCGCTCAACTCGAGCACCGCCGGTTCAGGGAAGTTTGCGTCGGTCGCGAGCTCAGCCCACCTCCCGACCGATCCGCCCGGCACGACCGAGCCCTTCACGATCGCCTACGCGAGCTCCAGCAAGTACGACGACGGCTCCAGCGACAACCCGCAGCGCTGGGGCGACTATTCGCAGACCGTGGTCGATCCGACCGACAATCAGACCTTCTGGACGTTCCAGGAGTACGCCAACAGCTCCGGCTCAGCCGATGCGTGGGGCGTCAGGGTGATCAAGGTCCTGGCGCCTCCGCCGGCGACCCCGACGTCCTCGTCCCCGAACAGCGTCTCGCTCGGTCAGAAGTCGGTGACGGTGCAGGTGACGGGGGCCTCCAGCAACGGATCGGGGTTCTTCGATCCGGGACCCGACACCGGGGGTCCCGGGTTCTCAAGCCACATCTGGGCCAGCGTCAGCGGCGGCGTGGTCGTGAACGGCGTCACGTATGTGGATCCGACGCACGTTACGCTCGATCTGGATACGACCGGTGCCGCCGATGGCCCCCAGGCGGTCACGATCACCAACCCGGACGGGCAGTCCGCGACGGGTCAGAACATCTTGGTCACGGGTTCCGACGTCACCCCGCCGGACCCGCCGATCCTGACCGCCACAGTTCCCACGTCGCCCGCGAACGACAACAACCCGGAGATCCTCGGAAGCGCGGAGCCGGCTTCCACGGTCAGGCTCTACACGAACCCGGCCTGCGCCGGGGCGCCGGTCTCAACCGGCGGCGCCGCGGCCTTCCTTGCTCCCGGGCTCACCGCCTCCGTGCCCGACAACTCGACCACGACGTTCTACGCGACCGCGACGGACATCTCGAACAACACCTCGCTCTGCTCGTCGAGCAACGCCGCGAACGGGTCCATCACCTACGTCGAGGACTCGACCCCGCCCGGTCCGCCGGAGACGACGATCACCAAGGGTCCGAAGAGGAAGACGACCAAGCGCCGGCCGAAGTTCAAGTTCGCATCCAGCGAGCCCGGCTCGACGTTCCTCTGCCAGATCGATCGCCAAGCGTTCCAGCCCTGCGCTTCGCCGTTCAGGCCTCGGAAGCTGAACCCGGGGAAGCATGTCTTCCGCGTTCGGTCGGTCGACGCGGCCGGTCATCCCGACCCGACCCCGGCGATCCGGAAGTTCAAGGTCCTGCCCTAAGAGCGAGGTAACCGGGGCGATCCCGCCAATCTCTGCGACAAACGTGCTTGACGGTCGCCCTTCGCGCGGACTCGCTACCGGGCCCGCTACCGATTCAGGCGAGATCGAGCCGGCGCGACCTCGGTAGCAGCGTGTCCATCTGGGGTGGTCGGGCGCTTCGACGACGTTGCTCAACCGAGTTGCTTCGGCGCAGCGATTCCGAGCCTCTTCATTGCGCGCCGCACCCGCCCATCGAAGGACGCCAGGGTCGCCGAGCGTTCCCGCGCGGTGGCGAGCGCAAAGCCATCGGCGAGGCTGACCCCAAGCGAGCGGATGCGAGCCGCATCGCGGGCGATCGCAGGGGACGGGGGGATCAGACGGACTTCGAGCGCTGCGATCGCGTCGACGGCAACTCGCAGGGTGCCGTCATCCTCGGCCGGCCGGACGAGAGCCTCGGCATAGTTGATAGTCGAGAGCAGCAGCTCGTCGTCACCTTCGATCATTCCCGAGATCGCCTTGGCGGCTCGGCGGTGATGGCTATCGCCGCGATCCAGCGCGGCGATCACGACATCCGTGTCCAGCACGCAAGGGCTCAAGCCCGTTCGCCGGTCCGCAACCGCTCGAGATATCCCTTCTCGTACAGCCCGTTGAAGATGCCGAGCGCCTCAGAGGGGTCGCTCGGCGCGCGTCTAACAACGATCCGGTCCGGTCCCTCGGCCTCGATCGCGACCTCATCACCCGCTCGCAAGCCGGCTCGCTCAAGCGTCTGGACGGGGAGGGTGATCTGGTGTTTTGAGGAAATCTTCGGCATGCCTTTACTCTAGCGTAAAGGCCAGGCGGAATCTCCGCTATCGCAATCTGACGCACTTCTTCGATCATCGGGGCGCCCGGATTTGAACCGGGGACCTCACCGACCCGAACGGTGCGCGCTACCAGGCTGCGCCACGCCCCGAGGTCGACAAGGATAGAGGCGTGATGGAGAACGCAGAGGTGATCCGAGCGCTCTACGACGCCATGAACCGGCACGACGGCGAGGCGATGGCACGCCTGTACGACCCTGACGGGCGCTTCCAGGATCCGGCTTTCGGCGAGCTCAGCGGCAAGGAGGCGGGCGACATGTGGCGGATGCTCACCGGGCGCGCCGACGACCTGGGGGTGGAGCTGGTGGAGCACTCGGCTGAGGGCGAGGTGGGCACCGCCCGATGGATCGCCCGCTACACGTTCACCCGAACGGGCCGCCCTGTCGTCAACGACGTGCGTGCCCGTTTCCGATTTGCCGACGGCCGGATCACCGAGCACCACGACTCGTTCTCGTTCTGGGGCTGGGCGCGTCAGGCGCTGGGCCCGGCGGGCCTGATCCTCGGGTTGCCCCTGCTGCGCGGGCTGGTTCGCCGCCGGGCGCGAGAGGACCTGGAGCGGTTTCGTTCCGGGCGCGCGGGCGGCTGACTACTTCCCACCGGCGGTACGCGGCAGCAGGAACCGGACGCCGGCCATGCCGAGCAGCAGCGCACCCCCGCCGATCCAGAGGATCGGGTCCCCGGCGGAGAATCCCTCGAGCCTGCTCCCGACGTAGGTGAAGTACGCGGTGATCGGCGCGTAGCCGATCGCGGTGGTCCAGGTGAAGCGGACCAGCGGGACCCGGGTCGCCCCGCAGACGTAGCCCATCAGGCTGAACGGCATGATCGGGATCAGGCGCACGCCGATCAGGACGAGCGCGCCGCCGCGCTCGATCAGCCGCTCGATGCGGGCGAACCGCTCCTCGCCCGCGACGCGGTAGAGCGCGGGGCGGGCGAAGTGCCGGCCGACCGCGTAGGAGGCGATCCCGGAGATCACCCAGGAGCCCAGCACGAGCGGAAAGCCCACGCCGAAGCCGAAGACGTACCCGGTCGCGGCGTCGAGGATCTCGGCCGGGTACCAGACGATGACGTGCACGAGCGCAAGCCAGAGGACGAGCAGCACCCCGCCCGCGTCGCCCGAGAGATCGTGGCGGATGGAGGCCGTGTCGCCGTGGATCGCGTCGCCGACCGCACCCCGGAGCGAGGGGATCGCGATCGCCATCCCCACGCCGACCAGGATCCCGCCGACCGTGATCGCGACACCGGTCCAGGTTCCGCCGCCGGGCGGCCCGCTGCGCACGATCGTTAGATTAGAAGCAGCCGCGAATATTCCCGAGACCCCAAGGAGGTCTGATGGCTTTCGAGGTCCCTGACCTTCCGTACGACTACAACGCGCTCGAGCCGCACATCGACGAGCAGACGATGCGGGTCCACCACGACAAGCACCACCAGGCCTACGTCGACAAGGCGAACGCCGCCCTCGAGGGCACCGAGTGGGCCGACAAGGACGTCAACGAGGTCCTGCAGAACCTCGACAAGCTCGGAGACAAGGAGACGGCGGTCCGCAACAACGCGGGCGGGCACTCCAACCACAGCTTCTTCTGGGAGATCATGAGCCCGGACGGCGGCGGGGAGCCGGATGGCGACCTGGCTGCGGCGATCGACGAGGCGTTCGGCTCCTTCTCCGGCTTCCAGGAGGAGTTCAAGAACGCCGGCGTCAACCAGTTCGGCTCAGGCTGGGCCTGGCTGATCCACGACGGCTCCGGGCTGGCGGTGGTCTCGACCCCGAACCAGAACACTCCGATCTCGGACGGTCACACGCCGATCCTCGGCGTCGACGTCTGGGAGCACGCCTACTACCTGAAGTACCAGAACAAGCGGCCCGACTACATCGACGCCTGGTGGAACGTCGTCAATTGGACAAAGGCCTCTGAGCATTTTGCGTCCGCGAGCGGCTAGAGCCGAGCAAGCAAACCGATAGTCGCGCGGGTGGTGCCCGTAGGAGGGGCCCACGGACGCGATCACTGAGCGTCCGTGGGAGGTTCCTACGGCGACAGGACCCGCGCGCCTACCGGTTCGTCCTGCTTCGCAGGGACCTGCGCCATCGCGTGCTCGGCCAGGGCGGCGATCGTCAGGCTCGGATTCACGCCGGGGTTCGCGGGGATCGCCGCCCCGTCCGTGACCATCAGGTTCTCGTAGCCGAAGACGCGGTTGCGGCTGTCCACGACGCCGTGCTCCGGGTCCGAGCCGATCACCGCCCCGCCGAGGATGTGGGCGGTGGTGGGGATGTTGAGGATCGACTCGGTGAGCCCGCCCTGGGCGATGCCGCCGGTCCGCTCCGCCATCCAGCGAGCGACCGCGTCCGCTGCCGGGATGAAGGTCGGGTTCGGCTTCTCGGGGTCCTGCTCGGTCTGGAGCTTCACCCCTCGGCCCAGCAGCCGACGCTTCGGCCGCAGGCGAATCGCGTTGTCGAGTGTCTGCATGACCAGCAGGATCACCGTCCGGCGCGACCAGGCGAAGGGCCACAGCGCCCTGAGGAACCGGATCGGATGCCGCAGGACCTGGCCGAGCCATAGGACCGGGCGGGTCAGCTTCGTCCCCTTCCCCGTGAGCAGCGTGAACAGGTAGCTCATCGAGTCCGCCCCGGGGCCGTAGGTGACCACCTCGACGTGGGTGTCCGGATCCGGGTAGATGCTCGAGCTGATCGCCACGGACTTGGCGAAGTCGCGCTCGTCGTCCTTCGCGGTGACCGCGTTGATGGATTCGCTGTTGGTCCGGACGAGCTCGCCCAGCCGCGGCGAGATCCTCGGCAGCGACCCCGTCGCCCGGCAGTTGGCCAGCAGCTTGTTCGTCCCGAGTGCGCCGGCGGCGATCACCACCCCGCCCGCGGTCAGCGTCGAGCGCCGCTTCCGGAACCACGAGCCGGAGCGCTCGCTGGTCACCTCGTAGCCGTCCGAGCCGTCCGGGGCGCCCTCGACCGGGCGGACGTCGGTCACCTGCCGCTCGGGGAGGATCTCGACACCCAGCTTCTCGGCGAACCAGAGGTAGTTCTTGACCAACGTGTTCTTGGCGTTGTGGCGGCAGCCGAGCATGCAGCTGCCGCACCGGATGCAGCCCGAGCGGGGCGGACCCTCGCCGCCGAAATAGGGGTCCGGGACCTCGACGCCCGGCTCGCCGAAGAACGCGCCGACCCGGGTCTGCTTGTAGGTGTCCGCGACCCCGATGGTCTCCGCGTACTCCTTGAGCAGCAGGTCGGCGGGACCCTCGAGCGGATAGTCGGCCACACCGAGCATGTGCTCCGCGGTGTCGTAGTGCGGGGCCAGCGATTCCTCCCAGTCCGCGAGCTCGGCCCACTGAGGGTCTCGGAAAAAGGCCGGACGAGCGCGGTAGAGCGTGTTGGCGTAGCCGAGGCTTCCGCCGCCGACGCCGGACCCGGAGACGATGAAGACGTCCTTGAAGACCGTCATGCGGAAGATCCCCCGGAGCCCGATGCGGGGCATCCAGTAGTAGCGGCGGAAGTTCCAGGTCGACTTCGCGAAGTCCTCGTCCCGATAGCGGCGGCCGCACTCCAGTACCGCCACGCGATAGCCCTTCTCGGCGAGGCGGAGGGCGGACACCGCCCCGCCGAAGCCGGACCCCACCACGAGCCAGTCGTAGTCGTGATTTCGAGGCAGCTGCGACACCGGCGGGAGACTAGCCGCCGCCGGTGATCGCCCCCGAGGTGCATGCCTGGTGGCGTGCCTACGCACTTTTTGGGATAGGTTGCGCGGAGGGACGGGGATGCTTAACGCGATCTCAACGAGGGGTGCGCCCCAATTGGCTTTCCCATGGGAAAAACGGGGGCCAGGAGGAGACGGTTCCCCTTTGACACCCGTCGTTGGCCGATGGAAGAATCCGTGTGTGCTCGTGCGTGGACGGGGTACCCCGGGCGGGCGCCCTGGAGAGCGACGGGGTAGGTAGAGAAAGCCAGTGCCAACATCGAGCGTCGTCGGTCGGATCGCCGCCGTTCTCGCGCTGATCGGCGCGATCGTGGTCGTGCTCCTGCTCGTCATGGGCGGCGGCTCCAGCTACACGGTCACCGCCGAGTTCGAGAACGCCTCCCAGCTCGTCACGGGCAACAACGTGAACGTCGCCGGCGTCCCGGTCGGCTCGATCAAGCAGATCTCCCTCTCCGACAACGGCCAGGCCCTGGTCAAGATGGAGATCACCGACTCCGCCTACACCCCGCTGCCAGACGGCACCCACGCCACGATCCGCTCC
>Ga0070741_10013862_pt1 | contig 14111 bp, 11 predicted proteins | sample Coa_R1_4_FD_66440 | JGI IMG/M metagenome (GOLD analysis project Ga0070741, IMG submission 66440) | Surface soil microbial communities from Centralia Pennsylvania, which are recovering from an underground coalmine fire - Coalmine... | ecosystem: Environmental > Terrestrial > Soil > Unclassified ... | reverse complement strand
CACCTGGATCGGCCCATCGACATTTTCCTGGCACGCAGCTACGTCAGGAAACACCGAAGCCAACAGATCAGCCGAGCGTGTTCTCTGCACCTGCAGCGGGATCTTTTTTCCGTTCCAGTAGCGCAGCAATGCCAGCGCGCGATTCGCGTCCCAGCGCCAGCGCGTCTCCAGCAGTGGAGAGAGTAAAGCCGCCTGCTGCAAAACCTCTTTTACCGTGTTCTCATGCAGAAAATGAAAAACATCGGCCAGCGGAAAACTGTGCTGCTCGGCCAGGGCGATATTCACGCCGTTATCGGTCGCTGCTGCCTGCAATTCAAAGTTAAACGATACGCAGAAACGCTTGCGCAGTGAAAGTCCCCAAGCCTTGTTGATCCGCGCACCGAATGGAGCATGAACCACCAGTTGCATGCCGCCGCCTTCGTCAAAAAAGCGCTCGGCAATCACCGTATCCGAGGTCGGCACCGCGCCCAGCACGGTCCGGCCGGTCACAATGTATTCGATTGCCTGTTCCGCGCCGGAATCGTCGAGTCCGCACTCCTGCTTAAGCCACTCCACCGCCGCCAGCACCTCAGGCGATTTCTGGTTTACAAAACCTGGCACGATATCCGGCGTAAGGTCACTGATCTTCTGCCGCAGTTCGCCCAATTGATGTGAAAGTTCTTCCGTCCGGCCCGGCGCTTCCCCCAGCCAGAACGGAATCGTCGGCGGCGCGCCGTGCGCGTCCTCCACCAAAATGCGCCCTGCGGACTCCACGCGGCGTATGCGCCAGCTCATATTGCCCAGCAGAACAATATCGCCCTTCAGGCTCTCAACAGCAAAATCTTCATGCAGCGTGCCGACCACCGTCCCATCCGGCTCCGCCACCACCGAATAGAGCGCCGTCTCCGGAATCGCTCCGCCATTCATAATGGCGATCATCCGCGCGCCGCGACGCGCCTTGAGCCGTTTGTTCACGCGGTCACGATAGAGATATGCCCCAAATCTGCCGCGCTGCGAAGCAATGCCATCGGCCAGCATGGCCAGCAGATCGTCAAAGTCTTTGCGTTCAAGATTGCGGTACGGATAAGCGCGCTGCATCAGCGCAAACAGCTCGTCTTCTCCCCACTCCTCTGCTGAGCAAACCGCCACAATCTGCTGCGCCAGCACATCTAGCGGCGCGTCTGGAATGATCAGTCGGTCAAGCTCGCCCAGATGGATGGAGCGCACCAGCGCCGCGCACTCCAGCAGCTCATCGCGCGTGGTGGGAAAGAAACGGCCTTTGGGCGTTGCGCCGCGCCAGTGGCCGGAGCGGCCAAAGCGTTGCAGCGCCACTGCAATTGAACGCGGTGAACCGATATGCACCGCCAGATCGACGTGTCCAATATCGATGCCCAACTCAAGTGAAGCCGTAGCCACCAGCACTTTCAGCTCGCCATTCTTCAATTTGCTCTCGACTTCAAGGCGCAGTTTGCGCGCCAGGCTGCCGTGGTGCGCGCCTACCGCTTCTTCACCCAGCCGCTCGGCCAGATGGAAGGCCACTCGCTCTGACAGCCTTCGGGTGTTTACAAAGACCAGCGTGGAACGATGCTCCTGCACCAACTGCGCGATGCGGTCATAAACCTCATCCCAAAGCTCGTTGCTGGCAACCGGCCCAAGCTCCTGCCCCGGGACTTCGATCGCTAGGTCCATCGCGCGCCTATGGCCGACATTCACCACCACCGGATCAGGTCTGCCGCTGCCGGTTAGGAAATGCGCGACGGTCTCAATCGGCTTTTGCGTGGCAGAAAGCCCAATGCGCGTTGCTCTGCTGCCGGTAAGCGCGTCAAGGCGCTCAAGAGAGATGGCAAGGTGAGCGCCGCGCTTATCATCGGCCACGGCATGAATTTCGTCGACGATAATCGTGTTCACATCGCTCAGGATGCTGCGGCTGCGCTGCGCGGTGAGCAGAATGTAGAGCGATTCCGGCGTGGTCACCAAAATATGCGGAGGCCGCTTGAGCATCTTCTGTCGTTCATGCGCAAGCGTGTCACCGGTGCGCACTGCAGCGCGGATCTCCGGCATCAGCAGCCCTTTTTCTCCAGCCAGCGCGGTAATTTCCCCCAGCGGGCCTTCCAGGTTCTTCTGGATATCGTTCCCCAGCGCCTTCAGCGGCGATACATAAAGGATTTCTGTGCAATCAGTCAGGCCACCGCTCAAAGCCTTGCGCACCAGACGATCAATGCAGATCAAGAATGCAGCCAGCGTCTTGCCTGATCCGGTAGGCGCGGAGATGAGAGTGGTGCGCCCCTCAAGTATGTGCGGCCAGCCTGCTTCCTGCGGCTCTGTAGGCGTTCCGAATTTTTTGGTGAACCACTCCTGCACCAGGGGATGCGCCCAGGCCAGGGATTCAGGAACAGGGGAATGCATTTTGATATTCTAACACGATCTTCGTTAAAGTTTCGCTTGAAAGAAACCAAATTAAGTATTGAAGATGATGGAAATGGCCATGTGAATGAGTGGAAGTAGGCAGTGATAATGGGCGACAGATAGCCGGTACTCGAGAATAGGATAAATCGAGAGCACCCATGTGAGACTGGCGCTGAGAAGAACAAACCCAGAACGGCTTCCAGCTCCATTGCAAGCCGCAGCCATCGTGAGCTGGTTGTGAAATCTTTACTGAGTGTAATCATGGACCAGAGCGATATGTTTGCCAGCTTTTCTGCCGATCATTTTTGGCAAGAGTTGCGAAGCGGGACGTTGAGTTTTTGGATTTCAAAAATGCGGCCGCGCTGTGATACTGGATGTTTACATGTGGAACTTCAGAACAGCAATTCCAATGCGCAAACGCCAATGGCATGGCACAACTTGGCGCTAGTTGAAACTGGGTTGGTAAGAAATCTGCTTGTTGTAGCGCGCCATCTTACGAAAGTTTGAAAACAGCAGCGAGGACTAATACTTTGATGAAAGCAGCAGTATTGACGGCTCCTGGACGATTCATGTTGCGCGAAGTTGCTCGTCCTGAGCCTGGTCCGGGAGAAGTCCGCGTTCGGCTTGAAGGTTGCGGAGTATGCGCCTCAAACCTGGCAATGTGGCAAGGCATGCCATGGTCAAAATATCCCACTGAACCCGGCTCACTTGGACATGAAGGTTGGGGATTGATTGACGCTATTGGCCATGGTGTTACTGAGCTAAAAGAGGGTGATCGTGTTGCGATCCTGGCCAACCATTCTTATGCTGAATACGACATCGCTAATTCATCATCGGTTGTTCCGCTTCCATCTTGTCTGGCAGGCGTTTCCTTTCCCGGAGAAGCATTCGGTTGCGCGCTGAATATCTTTGACCGTAGTGACATAAAAAATGGTCAGACAGTCGCAATCGTTGGCATTGGATTTTTGGGCGCTGTGCTCACTCGCCTGGCCGTAAAGGCTGGCGCACGTGTAATTGCGATTTCGCGCCGGCCTTATGCTCTTGGCATCGCAAAAAAAATGGGCGCGCATGAATTAATTTCCCTGGCTGACTCGTACAGGCTTGTTGATCACGTACAGCAATTGACTGGCGGAATGATGTGCGAGCGGGTGATTGAAGCTGTGGGCAAGCAAGAGACGCTGGACCTTGCAGCGCAACTCACCGGCACGCGGGCCAAATTGATTATTGCCGGCTACCATCAGGACGGGCCACGGCAGGTGAATATGCAAATGTGGAACTGGCGCGGGCTTGACGTGATAAACGCTCATGAGCGCGATGAAGCGGTATACGTGCAAGGCATATACAAAGCTGTGCAGGCAGTAGAAAGCGGGCTGCTGAATCCTGGTGAACTTTGCACTCACTCTTTCCCTCTCTCGTCTCTGGATGATGCATTAAATGCTGTGCTCACTCGCCCAGATGGACTTCTTAAAGCTACGGTGAAATATGGCTGATATGCCAGCCACTACCGTGGGGAGTGTTTCTCCTATCAATGAACGCCGGCCGCGATTGGGATTCCTGGGTGTTGGCTGGATCGGTCACAATCGCATGGAAGCGATCGCGGGGAGTGGCCTTGCGGATGTTTCAATGATCTACGATGCTTCGCCGGAAACGATGCAGCGCAGTCTAGCATCGGTCCCCCATGCCCACGCTGCAAGCTGCATGGATGAATTGCTCAATGCTGATCTTGATGGGATAGTGATTGCCACGCCAAGCGGCCAACACGCTGAGCAGGCAGTTCGCTTCCTGGAATCTGGGCTGGCCGTATTTTCTCAAAAGCCTCTTGGCACAACGGCAGATCAAACGCGTCGCGTGGTAGAAACAGCACGGGACAAAAATAAATTGTTAGCGGTTGATCTCTCTTATCGTTTTACAGCGGCAATGGAGGCCACGCGATCTTTGATTTCTTCTGGTCAGCTTGGCGTCATTTACGCAGTGAATCTCATCTTTCATAATGCTTATGGTCCAGACAAGACGTGGTGTTATGACCGCGCACTTTCAGGCGGCGGTTGCGTCATTGATCTTGGCATTCATTTGATCGATGCGGCTCTATGGATGCTTGATTTTCCGTACATCAAGTCCGTGAATAGCAAGCTTTATAGCCAGGGACAGTTGGTTGCGAATCATAAAAATGCTATTGAAGACTATGCAGCCGCCCAGATTGATTTGGACTCTGGATCCACCATCCACATGGAATGCTCCTGGCGCTTTCCAGCCGGGCAGGATTGTGTGATTGCAATGGAGTTCTTCGGCACACAAGGAGCGGCATCTTTCCAAAATGTGAATGGCTCTTTTTATGATTTTGTTGCTGAACACTATGAAGGACCTAAGCGAACCAGGCTTGTGTCTCCGCCAGATTCATGGCCAGGGCGCGCCGCTGTGGAGTGGGTAAAGCAATTGGCCACAGGACAAACCTTTGATGTGAAAAATGAAGAGCTGGTTCGAGTGGCTGAAGTGCTCGATGCTATTTACTCAAACACACCGAAGACGAGTTTGTCATAAACGCTAGCCGCAGGAACATCGCATACAAAACAGTTTGTGCGCACACGTGATGTCCCATGATGAGCTGCACTCAGGCGGAATATGGAATCGTCTAAACGTGAGTCACTGCGATTGTAAGTGCTTCAGCAACTCACGACTCTTATCCGCGTTTCTATCTTCTCTAAAAAATATTTCTCTCTAAGAAATAACGCGGAGAACAGCTGGCACAATTTGGCGCTTGAGAGAAGACATCCGAACATTGTTGCGCTCGTTCTAATCTGATCAACAATGTCATACGATTGCGAAAATTTATAAAAAAACGCGATTGATCAATCAACTATTGATGTGAGGTTATTAGAGTGCCCAAAAAAGTGCTCGTCACAGGTGGTGCAGGATTCGTAGGATCACATCTGGCTGACGCATTGCTGGCAGAAGGCCACACTGTCAGGATACTCGACAATTTGAGCCCGCAAGTCCATGGCAGAAAGCCGCCCGATTATTTGAGTTCCGATGTCGAATTATTGTACGGAGACATTGAGGATGATTTGGCGGTAGCTAGGGCGTTGGATGGCATTGAGGTTGTCTATCATCTTGCTGCAGCGGTCGGCGTAGGACAATCAATGTATGAGATTTCTCATTACATCAGCACGAATACACAAGGCACGGCTGTGCTGCTGCAGGCACTGCTGAATGGAAAAAGTAAAGTTGAAAAATTGATTGTCGCTTCTTCCATGTCAATTTATGGAGAAGGGAAATATCTATGCAGGCATTGCGGAGAAGTTACTCCGCCTCTGCGCTCTGTCCAACAATTGAAAAGCAGGCAATGGGAGGTAATGTGCAGCCAATGTGGAAACATTCTCTTACCCATGCCAACAGATGAATCCAAGCCTCTGCAATGCAATTCAATTTATGCGCTATCTAAAAGGGACCAGGAAGAAATGGCGCTTCTCTTTGGACAAACCTACAAACTGCCAGTAGTGGCGCTCCGATATTTCAACATCTACGGCTCTCGCCAGGCATTGTCGAATCCTTACACCGGCGTTGCAGCAATTTTTGCTTCTCGGCTCAAAAATGGAAATCCCCCACTGTTATTTGAAGATGGGAAACAGATGCGGGATTTTGTGAGCGTGAAAGATGTTGTAAGAGCCAACATACTGGCCATGAATCAATCGGGCGCAGACGGCATGGCCCTGAATATTGGCTCTGGACAGTCCATCTCTGTCCAGGAAGTTGCCATTGCTTTGGGCAAAGCCATGCAGACGGAAATCGAATTTGAAGTTACGGAAAAATATCGAGTAGGAGATATTCGGCATTGCTTTGGGGATATTTCCGCCGCGAAAAAACATTTGGGTTATATGCCAGAGGTGAAATTCGCTGAGGGCATAACAGAGCTTGTGGAATGGCTCAAATCACAGAGTGCCACAGACAGAGTTGTGGAGGCATTTGCGCAACTTGATAGTTTTGGGCTGGCCGCATAGGGTTTCACTCGCTCCAAAAGGACTGCAGATGAACAACAATACAAGCCGCGACGTCCTGATATTTGGCGGCGCGGGATTTATCGGATCAAATTTAGCGCACTGGTTTCTCACGCAAACAAAAGCAAAAGTACATATTTTCGATAATCTGAGCCGGCGCGGTTCTCAGCATAATCTAAAGTGGCTGCAGCAAGCTGAGCTTGCGAGCAAGCGCCTGAAGGTAACAATTGCAGACATACGAGATTGTAAGTCTGTGGATAAGGCCGTTTGTTCTGCCAATGAGATATATCATTTCGCCGCCCAGACAGCGGTGACCACCTCCGTGACTGATCCCAGGCTTGATTTTGAAGTGAATGCAGGTGGAACATTCAACATCCTGGATGCGGCGCGAAGGTCAGACAAAAAGCCGTTTCTTCTTTTCACCTCAACAAACAAAGTCTATGGCGATCTTTGTCAGGGCACATCGCCGCGTAATGGGAAGCGATATAGCTGTCCCAGCGATTCCGGTATCTCAGAGACGCAGCCCTTAGATTTCTACTCACCCTATGGCTGCTCTAAAGGCGCAGCTGATCAATATGTTCGCGATTTCGGGCGTATCTACGATTTGCCTGTGGTCGTTTTTCGAATGTCCTGCATTGCCGGGCCACGGCAGTTCGGCAATGAAGACCAGGGCTGGGTTGCACACTTCCTGTATTCCGCTTTACAGCGAACTCCCATCACCATATACGGCGATGGACGCCAGATCCGGGATGTGCTTTGTGTAACAGACCTGGTTCGCGCCATGCTTGCTGTGAGGCAGAACATCTCCATCACAGCCGGAGAGGTTTACAACGTAGGCGGCGGAATAAAAAATATTACATCTCTATTGGAGTTGATAGAGATGATCCAGAGAGTCACTGGTTTTCAATTGGAGTATCAGAGGGCCACCGTGCGCCCAGGCGATCAGCTGGTATATATAAGCGATTACAGCAAACTGACAAAACATACTGGCTGGAAACCGCAAACCGACGTTGAACAGACAGTCAAAATGCTGCTTCAATTCTGGCAGGAAAATCACCATCTGATTGAAGCCGCACCCGTTCTTACGCCACGCCTCAATGTTGAAATGCAGTTGGAGCGGGCCTCGTAGCAATCGCGGCAAAGTCCGTACAATGAGGACACCAAAGCAGGCAATGTGATTTTTCCATCCTCAAAGTCTTTGACTTAGGACCATACATAATGCGTTCACGATCACTGGTTGAGGGTGCAACCGGGCTACTATGCAACGCAATGTGCTAAACTATTCTTTTCAAGTACATACGTCTAAACAACAAGCATGCTCTTCTCCAAAGAATATGTCGGGTATCTGGCCCGGCAAGTGGCCCAAAAACTGATTGCTGGCGAATTCATAGAGGCTGAGAACGTGGCCCAGGTTTCCGCGGCGCTGAATACCGCCATGCTGGATGAGCTGCAACTGGAAGACCGCATTAATGATGAAGTGCGGCTGATCCTGGAGCAGTACCAGGACGAGATGCAGAGGGCCGGAGCCAGCTACCAGGAGATGTTCAAGAAAGTAAAGGGCGAACTGGTACGCAAATATAAGGCGGTGCTGTGAGACTCTCTCGCGACAAGGTGAACCGGCTGGCGCACAGCGTGGCTGACGCCCTGACCGCCATGGACCAGGTGGAGTTCATTGAAGATCCCAACTCTATCCGCATGGAAGCACGGCGCATTCTTGAGGAACTGCTGGCCGCGGAAGAGAAGATCGATCAGGCTGCACGGCAAAAGATTGAGAGCCAGCGCCGGACCATCACGGAAGGCACCCAGGAGTGGGACATTCTCTATCGCAAGTATTACAACGAGGAAGTCAAGAAGCTGGGAATCTAGGGAAATTGGTAATTTGGTAATTGAGTAATTTTGAATTGACTCGATTAGTGCCTCAATTATGGCATCTGTTGACCTAATCTGCTAATTGCCAACTGCTGCACAAAAAATCTCCTCCTGATAAATAGCAAACTTAACGTGCTCCGTGAGCATTTGTTTTTTAAAGCGTGAATCAGTGGTGAGGTTCAGTTTTTGTGCAGCCAGTTGCCAATTCCTAATATCCTGCCAGACGCCGCTCTTGGGAAGTCATCTGCGCCCATAACTGGTCCATGTTTCTCTGTATCCAGGTATTTGCCGGCTCAAGCTCGTGGGCGGAGTTGAACCAGCGATAAGCCATCACGCGGTCCTGCTTGACGCAGAGGCCGCTGGAATAAAGCGCAGCCATCTGGATAGCTGCTTCAGGATCGTTTTTCTCTGTGGCGGCGCGCAGGTAGAGCATTCCTTGTTCGCAATTTTGGGGAACGCCGCGACCCTGCAAAAATTGCTGCGCCCTTACCAACGCAACGCTGGGCTTGTGATCGGGAATGCGGGAGTCATCCACTGCTTTTGCGCTGGGTACAGGTTTGCTATCGGTCTCAGGCGGGTTCTTGCTGTCAGCATCTTTGGCATCTGCATCTTTGCTGTCAGCGCCCTTACTATCAGAATTTGCAGGAGGATCCTCCGCCTTTGCCTTTGCGTTTGCTGGAATGGCGGCAATGGGAGCATCGGCCTCTGCCTTAATCTCATCGGAAGAAGCCATGCCGACGCCGCCACTATCTTTGGCATCAGCGTCTTTGACTGCCGGATCAGTGCTGGTTGCCGGCGGCTGGTTGTTGCCCTGCGGAGCTGTTGCAGGAGACGGCTCAGTTGGGGCGGGCGCTGGCTTGGGGCTGGCTTTAAAGCCTGATTTCCACTGGATAAAAGCAAGTCCGACGATCGCAGCTATTATGAGCAGCAGGATCAGCTTGCGCAATCCTCCGCGCGAGGGCTCGTCTTCCAGCAGATATTCGCCGCTGCCTTCTTCAGGCTGAGAGTTCAGGCCCAGAAATGAAGGACCACTGATGTGTGGGCGCTTGGCAACATCGGCAGATTCATCGTGGAAAATGGCCGGCTCGCTGCGTCGCACACCTGGATCAGGAAGATCAACTGGGGGCTCTGCAACCGTTGTGCGCGGAGGCGGCTTTCGCGCAACATCTGGCCTGGGCAACTGCGCATTGGCAATAGCAGCAGCACGGCCCTGTTCGCCCCCGGCCCCACGGCGCTCTTGCAGGCGACGCTCTATGCGTGTTCCGCACATGCCGCAGAATTTAAGACCAGGCTCATTCATGTGGCCGCAGGAGTCGCATTTAACGCTTACCCCGCTTTGCACTCGCCGCTCTGCCTGGCGGCGCTCAAGTTTTACGCCACACATGCCACAAAATCTATATTCAGGACGGTTCTCAGTCCCGCAAAAGGCACATTGCATCCGAACAAGACTCCTTGAGTCGTTGCCGTCTAAGACACTTAGAAACAGCAGCTCACTTACTCTTATTAGGATGATCCCTGGCCCTAATAAGCTGCAAGCGCTTTATCACCTTAGCCTCTCTTTTCCGAGGCAATGAAGGCATAGCTCCGCCGCGCAAGTTCTGATATCTCAATCGTTAACAGCCCAAGGCGTATCCATTACTGCAAGGAACTCTGGCCCGCTCACACTTTAATCACAAGATTGCCGGATGCGTCCCGATAATAAAAAAGTCCGGGTGGAACTACGGTGGTTGCGCTGTACTCGGTAACAATGGACGGGCCGCGATACTTGCGCCGCGTCCGCACTTGCTCTCTCGGCAGAACGTGGGTTTTATAGCGTTTGCCGCCAAAGTACACGTTAGCCGTTGCCTGTTGAAGCTTGCCCTCTGCCGCCTGAATTTTCATGCGCGAGAGCTTTTTTGGCGAAGCCACGCGTCCACGCATACGGACGGTCACAACCTCCACATCCCGCTCTGGGCTGCTATAGCCATAGCGCCGCTTGTGCTCGGCGTGGAAACGCTGCAGCATGTCTGGCCCGTAAGGCAGGTTCAGCTCGTATCCCTGGCCGCGATAGCGCAGATCACATCCGGCTTCATAGATAGCTCTTCCCTGCCAATCTTCTCGCCTGAGCTCGGCAGCAATCTCACGCTGAAGTTGAGCGAAGATGGCATCCAGCTTTTTCATAGGGAGATTTTCTTTTTTCAGCCTTCCCAATTGGCTTGCAGGAGGCACGCGCAGCAACACTGTGCGCGAATGGTCCTTCACCACGTCACTGATCAGAATGCCCAACGCGGAAAGCGCGCCGGGATAAGCTGGAACAATGACGCGCGGGATACGCAGTGCCTGCGCCAACTCGCAGGCATGCATGGCGCCCGCTCCGCCAAACGCAACAAGGGAAAATTGGCGCGGATCATAGCCGCGCTCAATCGACACCACGCGAATGGCTTTTTCCATGTTGGCGTTCACCACACTCACAACCCCGGCGGCAAACTCATCGAGCGAGAGCTTGCTGCCCTGCTCTTTCAGCCACTGCGCCACCAGCTTTTGCGTGCGCGGAAGATCGAGCTGGAAAGCACCGCCCAAAAACTGATCCGGCGGCAGACGCCCCAGCAGCAGGTTCGCATCGGTGACGGTTGGGCGCTCGCTTTTGCCATAGCAAATTGGCCCAGGATCAGCACCGGCCGACTCCGGCCCTACGCGCAACGCTCCACCGGCATCAAAGCGAGCCAGCGATCCGCCGCCTGCGCCGACCGTATGGATATCGAGCACGGGAACACGCACCGGAAGCCCAGCAACATCAGCTTCATTGGTTGTGGATGGACGGCCATCCACCAGCGCGACGTCGGTGGAGGTTCCGCCCATATCAAAGGTGATAATGCGATTGAAGCCGCTGCGCTCAGCAACTGCCGCTGCACCAACAATGCCGCCCGCTGGCCCGGAAAGCACCGTGCGCACCGGCTGCTCTGCCGCGGTAGAAAGCGCTGTGATGCCGCCGCTGGATTGCATCACGAAGATCCGCGCTGTCTGGTCCGCGCGGCTGGCGGTTTGTTGCTGCAGCTTTTGCAAATAGCTCTGCATCACTGGCTGCAGGTAAGCATTCACCAAGACCGTGCTGGCGCGTTCATATTCGCGAAATTCCGGCAAGATTTGATGCGAAATTGAAATAGGCAGCTTCAGCGCTGCCAGCGCTTCTGCTACTGCTTGCTCATTTTGAGGATTAGCAAATGAAAACAGTAATGACAAAGCAATAGCCTGGGGTTGCTGATCGCCAATTTGCCGTGCGAGAGAGGCCAGGCCTTGCGCATCCGGTGCACGTAAAGTCACTCCTTCGGCTGAGGTACGTTCATCCATGCCAAAGCGCAGCTCTGCCGGCGCCAGCGCAGGCTCTCTTTCAAAAAAGAAATCGTAGAGCTTTGGGCGCTGCTGCCGGCCAATCTCGATGGAATCTTCAAACCCCTTTGTGGTCACAAAGGCCACGCGCGCGCCCTTGCGTTGCAACAGCGTGTTGGTGCCGACCGTGGTGCCGTGCAAGACAACGATCTCGCTGTCCTCGCCCGCAATCTTGTGGACCGCCCCGGAAATGGCCTGGGCAGGATCAGCCGGGGTGGAGAAAACTTTCAGAACATGGAGCGTGGAATCCTGGAGCCACACGCAATCGGTGAACGTTCCGCCACTATCAATGGCTATTCTGAGAGGGGTGCGTTTAGGCATGAAACTCGCGATTCTAACATGCTGCGAACCTCACAGCTTCTTCCCCATCAGAAGCCCATCCATTGAATCCAGATAATACCTGGGTAAGACCTTCAGCACTGAGTAGTCATGCTTTTTATAAAACTTGAGCGCCGGATCGTTATCCACGGCGACCTCCAAGGAAACGTAATCGCATCCGGCTTGTTTTAATTCCTGCTCTGCGGAATTCATGAGCAGCGTGCCCACCCCGCGATGCTGCGCTTCTGAAGCCACGTCAATGGTAATGATCTTGCCTACGGAGCGTGAAGCGCGGCGAGGCTTGAAGCGGTCTGCAATAATGAATCCAAGAATGCGGCCGTCATCCTCACCAACCAGCGAAATGGCTGAAGGCATGGAGAGAAAGTAGTGCAACTCCAGTTCAGAATAAGCAATGCCCGCAATGAAGCAGGATTGGTCAATCTCCAGCAGGCGCTGGAAGTCTGAACGTTGATACTTGCGGGCTTGGAGCACGCAAGCATTGTAGCGGGATCGGAAGATCGAATTCTGAAATCCTGAAGCGTAGCGAGAAGCTTTTATCGCCGAAGAAATCTGATGATCCGATCTTCCGATTTTGCCTCTACGCTGCCCTGCGCGCCGTTTGCGGCTGCAGCATGACCTTTATCCAGCCTGGAGTGCGCCGGTCAAACAGCTTGTATGCCTGAATGACATCGGTCATAGGCTCAACCTGGGTAAGCACCAGAGCGGGATTCACCGCGCCCATACGCACCAACTCAAGCAGCCTGGGAACATACTTGCGATGATTGCAATTCCCCATCTTAATAGTCAGGTTCTTCTCCATTGCATTGCCAATCGGAAATGAGTCCACCTCTCCATAGACGCCGACAATAGAAAGCGTCCCTGCTTTTGCGATCGTCCTCCGATTTAGACGCCGCGCGGAATCGCTCAGCTTCTATTTCAACAAGTTACCGCACAGTAACCGGAGAATACGCCGGAATCTCGCTTTTGCCATTCATGTTTTGACTTTTCAGCAAGTTACCGCGCGGTAACCAAGGTTACTGCGCAGCAACCCTCCCAGGGGTGACGTGTCCCCTCACACCCGCTGCCGCAGGCAGCGTAAAACTCTCAACCTCTAAACGGCGCTCCGGGAGCGTGAAAAAGTCACCCCGGGGGATGGCTGATACTGCAACGCTGCCGGACCGGATCGCGGATTGCCTGGCGGGCAGGACCACGGCGAAATCGGCGGGGAGGGTGGAAGCCCCAGCTCACTTTGACTCAATGAGATTGATTCCCGCAGGCGGTTGAAACAGGGGCGGATCGAATGGCAAGCCATCATCATACGCAAGGTATTCGATGGTCTGTGTTTGCCCATCTCCAACGAGGCTTATGCGCACCGGCGCTTTCGTCTTGATGTCAGTCCAAAGCGTGAGCTTGCGCCCGTCCACAACCAAATCGTAACGGGCAGTCGGCCTGCCTTCGAAATTCTCTCCTGGAGACAGCTTTGCTCCGTTCTTAGACATAAAATTCATCTCTCGCCCGAACTCTAGTTTGCTTAGCCTAGTTTTTGACCCCTCGGGCAGATCAAAGATCGGGAGTTCGGCATCGAAAGTCGGGCCTGAATCGACAATGTGCTTTCCCGACTTGTCGAAGAGATTGATGATCCAAACGTCGGGTTCATTGACAACAACTAATTCGTGAATGCGATTGTGCAGATCGGGGGCTTCGGCAACGCGGGCATATTTTGTCCCGGCTCGCCAACAGGTTTTTGCCTGACTGGAGAAAGAACCTGGAGCTGATTTTGGGGAGATAAGGCGGGTTGTGATTTTCATCATAGTTTTTGGGGCCTCCTGACTCAAGCACGTGGAACCCAGGAAGGCCGTCAAGAGAATCGTTATCCAGAGGCGAACAAACATGGATCGCCCAACTTCATTTATGCCCGAAATCACCTGCATTGGCAGCGACCTTTCGCAACAACTTAATGAAAACGCTTCCTACTCCCATGTAGATGAAGCCATTTGTGATTACCGATATGCTCTCGATGATAATGGTGCTCCAAAGATGTTGCCCGGTAAGAGAGAAGAGCATAAGCGATGACGGCCACAGCACGAGAGTGAGATTCTGAAGAATTAGATTCGCATCCAAACCCATAGGACCAACTTTCCCCGCGTTGTTCAGATGCCAGTAGAAACAGAACGCACCTCC
>Ga0070741_10013861_pt1 | contig 14113 bp, 8 predicted proteins | sample Coa_R1_4_FD_66440 | JGI IMG/M metagenome (GOLD analysis project Ga0070741, IMG submission 66440) | Surface soil microbial communities from Centralia Pennsylvania, which are recovering from an underground coalmine fire - Coalmine... | ecosystem: Environmental > Terrestrial > Soil > Unclassified ... | reverse complement strand
TCAACCAGAACTCGCTCGACTCCGGATGATAGTGTCCTCGATCTTTCGGGTCGAGCGGCGGCAGGTTCTTCTCGTAGCCGTAGATCACGTTCGCCAAGCCGCGATCGTCGTTCACGAATCGATAATTGAAGTTCGGTTTGTTCTGGGCCGCGAATTCCTTCGCCAGGTCGTCAAGCCGCACTACAGGTTTGTTACCGCGCTCGTAAGGACCCGGCGTGCGATTCAGCTTCACCGAAATCCAGTTGAAGCCCTTCATCTCCGGAGGCTTCACGTCGGCCGGATAGAGTGTCTTGGCATGCGCGATGCTCACGTGAAAGCGCAGCACGGGCCGGTCGCCCACCGTTTCCATCGAGTAGATGGTCTGCATGGGGACCTGCACCATCGTACCCTTGCCGGCCACGAACGACTCCTGCCCCTCGATCTCGACCTTCATTTGCCCTTCCGTCACAATCCACCAGGTGCGTGTGTCCGGATGGAAGCGGCGCGAGACCTTGCCGCCCGGTGCGAGCGAAATGTACTCACCGTGTAGCAGGGGATCATCGACGACGACTTCGGTCCAGTCTGCGTGCCCCATGTGCTTCTTCTTCAGGTCGGCAATCTTCGTTTGAGGTTTGTTCGGGGGCTGATACTTAGGCACCTCTATCGGTTTCGGCGCCCACGAAGCCTGCTCGGGTGTGCCGCGGCGCTGCGCCGCAACGTGGCATACGCAGATCGCAGCGGCGGTGGCGATGAGCCAGGAGAGTTTCAATCTCATGGAGTTCTCCTTACGGACGAAACGAGAATTGTATCACTGGACCGGATGCGGTCCGCAGTGTTGTATGCTGTGTCACATGAATGCCAACAATTGTCGTATCGGGGTAGTTGTACTTGCGTTGGCCGCCGCTATGCCGGCCACAGCGAACACGTCATTTCGTGTTCGCAGAATGATGCGCAACGATGTCCCACCGGGCAAAGGCCAGTGCGACATCCGTCTTCAAGTCGATAACGAGGCCGAGGTGACGCTGCGGGGCGACACGGTCAATATCCGCACCATTGCCGGGCGCGATCCGCGCGACGACGGATCCGAATGCAACGAGCCTCTTCCATTCAATGATGTGATGGGATTCAATTTCGAAGTGCGCGACAGCCGCGGAGATATCCGGCTGATGTCGGAGCCGTCGCGGCGCACGGGAGGAGCGGCGGTAGTGTATATCCGCGACAGCTCGGGCGGGGAGGGCCGCTATCACTTTCGCATTTCCTGGAATATGGCGGGCGCCATGCCGCCGCCGGTAATGCCGCCGCCTCGCCGCGATCCGGACCGGGACCGGTTCATGTGGAACGATGTCATCCAGTTTCGCGGCGAGGGCCGTGGAACCGCGACCTTCGATCGCGCGCCGGTCCGCCTGTTCGGTGTGAACGTGGATATTGACCGCGGCCGCAAAATCGTGGTCGTCTTCCGGATGGAAGGCGGCCGCACGCTGCAGTTCTCCGGTATTGTGGTTGGCCGGGAAGGCGGCCGATTGCGCGCCGACGTCGTTTCGGACGATCGCGTCCGCGCCCGCGGCATGATGTATCTCTCGGTAGACGACCGGCGCGAGGTCAACAGCGTCACCATCGATGCCGACAACGGTCGCGACCGTATGCACGTGAGTTGGGACCGCCGCTAGGAGCACACGATGTGAAAAAATCGGAGAGGCGACTGCGTCCGCCCGAATTCTTCGCAGTCCGCTGTGGTGGCTACGGAGTGCTGCCGTCCGCATTGGTCTTTCGCGGCAATACGGGGACAGACGGAACATTTCCGCGCAAATGCGGCGCGAAAATGTCTCGTCAGTCCCCGCATTGCAGCGCAGTGCTGAGTCCGAAACGGCCACCAGGATTAGCCGTTCCGCGCGACTTGACCAGCAGCCGATCCAATTTTTTCAAACCTTCCAGACGGAACATTTCCGCGCAAATGGGGCGCGAAAATGTCTCGTCAGTCCCCGCATTGCAGCGCGTGCTGACTTTGATGCGCTGCCACCCGCATCGAGCGTTCGGCGCTATTTGACTCGCAGCCGATCCAATTTTTTCACACCTTCCAGACGGAACATTTCCGCGCAAATGCGGCACGGAAACGTCCTTCAGTCCCCGCATTGCAACACGTGCTGACTCCGAAACCGCCGCCACCCGGATTGACCGTTCCGCGCGACTTGACTAGCAGCCGATCCCGTTCTTCACACTTTTCTGTCCGCCTTCCCCAACAAGCCGCTATTGCGGGCAATATGCCCGAGGGGTTCAATTCGCTGTGGTGCGGCGGATGCTCTGCGCCACCAGGTCTCGCACCTGCTTCAGCAATGAGTCCGTGTTGAAGCCCTTCTGCACCACCTGCTCCACGTAGCCATTTAGACGCCGGCGGTCATCTTCAGTGAGATCCTTCGCGGTGAGCACAATGATCGGCACCGATCGCGCCTCCGCCAACTGGTGGAACTCACTCACGAATGTGAAGCCGTCCATCTCCGGCATCATCAGATCGAGCAGCACCACGCCCGGCAACCCGTGCCCGACAATCGCCAACGCCACACGCCCGTTCTCGGCCGTTTCCACTTTCCAGCCGTCCTTCTCCAGCGTGCCTTTCAGGATGCTGCGCGTATCCGGATCGTCCTCGACGATCAACACCGGGCGCGAGTCGCGCAGCCGGCTGTACTTGCGCAGCACGCTCACCAGCCGTTCGCGATTGATAGGTTTCGTCATGTACTCGGCCGCGCCCAGGGCATAGCCCATGCCCTTGTTGTCCACCATCGTGAGCATGATCACGGGGATGTCGTTCAGATCGGGATCGGCCTTCAGTGTCGAGAGTACGCTCCAGCCGTCCATTTTCGGCATCGCTACGTCGAGTGTAATTACGTCGGGACGCAGTTGGCGGGCGCAAACCAGGCCCTCTTCGCCGCCGCCTGCCACCGTCACCCGATAACCCTCTTTACCGAGAAACGACCGCATCAGTTCCTGCACCACAGGATCGTCGTCGATCACCAACACCGAGCCCGCGGCCCCGTTCGTCGCTGCTTTGGCGGCCGCCCGTTGCCGCGCCGGCTCCGCCGCCTGCTGCTGCTTCTTGTCGTCCGCCACCAGCGCCGGCAGCCGGATGATGAACGTCGTGCCTTTGCCGAGTTCACTGCTGAAGTTGATGCTGCCGCCCATCATCTCGCAGAACTTCTTCGTTATGGTCAGCCCCAGGCCCGTACCGCCGTACTTGCGCGTGGTCGACGGATCAGCCTGCGTGAATGCCTGAAAAACCTTCTGCGTCTGCTCGGGCGACATCCCGATACCGGAATCCGTCACCTGGAAATGGATCCAGTCCGTCCCCTCTACCGTTTCGCGCCGCACTGTAAGCCGGATCTCGCCGTGATCGGTAAACTTGCTCGCGTTGCTCAGCAGATTGAACAGGCCCTGCCGCACCTTGGTCAGATCGGCGTGCATGGCACCGGCATCCGCCGGCACGTCCACCACCAGCTTGTTCTCGTTGACGTCGATCAGCGGCTGCATCGTGGTGACCACGTCCCGCACGGTCGTCTGCAGATCGAATGTCTCCAGGTACAGATCCATCTTGCCGGCCTCGATTTTGGAGAGATCGAGAATGTCGTTGATGAGCGCCAGCAGATGCTTGCCCGCGGCGTTGATCTTGCGCAGGTCGGGAATGAAATCCTCCTGCCCGAGATCCTCCGCCTCTTCCGTGAGCATCTCGCTATAGCCGATGATCGCGTTCATGGGCGTGCGCAATTCGTGACTCATGTTGGCCAGGAACTGGCTCTTGGCCTGATTCGCCGCCTCAGCCGCCTCCATCAGCACCTGCAGTTCATGATGCCGCTGTTCAAGCTCCGCATTCGCGCGGGTGATGGCGCCACGGGCGGAGAGCAGCCGTGTAGCCATGTCATTGAAGGTCCGCGCCACGCCGCCGATTTCATCGGTACCGAGCGGTGGTATGGCGTAGTCCAGCTTGCCCGCCCCGATGGCGTCGGCTCCGGCCTTTAGCGCGCCCAGTCCGCGCGTGAAATGACGCGATACCAGCACGGCCAACAGTCCGGCCAGAAAACCCGAAATTACAAAGATTACGACCGTGATGAGATCGGTAACCCGCGCGGCATCGTAGAAGTGGTCGCTCGCCATCTCCACGCGATCCTTTTCGTATTGCTGCAACTCCGGCAGAAGCTTCTGGATCACCTTTTGGCTGAGCGGTTCGGCATGCATCACCACCTCGGTGATGGCGCGTGACTGGTCGCGTCCGAAGTTCTCGTAGAAGATCCGCCAGGAGGATGCCAACTCCCGGAACGACTTGTCGAACTCGTCCATCTTAGGCTTGCCGTCCTCGTCGGACTGCACGCGCATGCTCTTAATCTGGTCGCCGATTCCGTTCAGCCGGGTGTTGAACAGCACGATCTCCTCGGGAGAAGCGCCACCGGAAGCCGAATCGGCCATGATCTGGCTCAGCAGTGTGACCTGCTTCTGGTAATCGTTTAATTGCTGGTGAATGGAGCTGATCAGGATCTGCCGCGCGACCGCACGGCGCAGTTCCTCGAACGTGGATTTCCGCCGCTGGTCGCTCCAGAAGTAGATCACCATGTTCAACCCCAGCAAGGTGAGGATGGCGAGATACGAAAGCGTCAGTCGGCGGCGGATCGTCACGGAGTGGCTCGGCAAACCTCAGGTTGGCGGCATGTAGCCCGACTTTCGCGCATTATAGCAAGAACATAACCGCTCAGGATTGTTATCAATGGGTAACGGGGGCGGCGATGCGGAGTACCCGGGGCGTAAGTCATCGGCGTTCATGGGCGGCCAACACCGTTTCCGGTTCGGAGCCACAAGCAAAACGAATCCGGCCGCCGATGAACTCCGGCGGAAATCACTCCGGCGGAAATCAGTTGCCTCGAGCGGCTTTTTTGGATACCCTGTCCCACAGAATCCTCAGCAGCAAGCATGGAGAACCCCGAACACATGCCGCGCCAGATCCTTGTTGTGGACGACGAACCCGATCTCGAACTGCTCGTCCGCCAGCGATTTCGCCGCCAGATCCGCGAACGCGAACTCGAATTTTTCTTCAGCCACAACGGCGAGGAGGCGCTCCAGGCTCTGGCGGGGCAACCTTCGATCGATCTGGTGCTGAGCGACATCAATATGCCGGTTATGGACGGGCTCACGCTGCTGGGTAAGCTGAACGAGTCCGGCAATCCGCGCAAAGCGGTGATCGTGTCCGCTTACGGCGACATGGCCAACATCCGCACAGCCATGAATCGCGGCGCCATCGATTTTCTGATGAAACCCATCGATTTCCAGGATCTGGAAATCACCATCCAGAAGACGCTGGCGCACGTCGAACAACTCAAACACTCGCTGCACACGCAGCAGCAGTTGCTGGCCATCCAGCAGGAACTGAGTATTGCGGCGCGCATCCAGCAGTGGCTGCTGCCGCGGCAGTTTCCGCCCTTTCCGGATCGCCGCGACTTCGACCTGCACGCGGCCATGGTGCCGGCCAAGGAAGTGGGCGGCGATCTGTTCGATTTCTTCCTGCTCGACGCCGACCATCTCGGCGTGGTGATCGGCGACGTGAGTGGCAAGGGCGTGCCGGCGGCGTTGTTCATGGCGGTCAGCCGCACGCTGTTGCGCGCTACTGCGATGCAGCGCCTCCCTCCGGGACAGTGCCTGGAATATCTGAATACTACCCTGGCCGGGCAGAACGCTAACTCCATGTTCGTAACCCTGTTCTACGGCATCCTGGATACGCGCACGGGCGAGATGGAGTACGCGGTGGGCGGACACAATCCGCCATACATTGTGTCCCCCGACGGTACGTCGCGCCAGTTGCCGATCACCAACTCAGGCATGATCGTCGGATTGATTGAGAACGCGCCCTACGCAACCGCGTCCTGCCGTATCGCTCCGGGCGAGGGCATTCTGCTCTACACTGACGGCGTGACCGAGGCGATGAATCGGGCGGAGGACTTCTTCGGGGAAGAGCGCGTGGAGGAGTTCTTCGCTCAGCGGCCGGGCGCCGATGCCGTCCGCCTCGTTTCCGAACTGCACGCCGCGGTGCAGGAGTTCGCGGCGGGCATGCCGCAGTCGGACGACATCACCGTGGTGGCGTTGCGCTATCTGAGCAGCGTACCGCCTGCATAAGGAAGATCATGCCGAAGGTGCTTCTGGTCGAAGATAACGAAATGAACCGGGACATGCTGTCGCGGCGCCTGCACCGCCGCGGATTTCAGGTGCTGCTGGCAGTGGACGGCGAGCAGGGCGTCGCCACGGCGGAGAAGGAGCTGCCCGACATCATCCTGATGGACATGAGCCTGCCGGTGCTCGACGGGTGGGAGGCGACGCGCCGCATTAAGGCGGGCGACGCGACGCGCGCGATTCCGGTGATCGCGCTCACCGCGCACGCCATGGCGGGCGATCGGGACAAAGCGATGGAAGCCGGATGCGACGATTACGACACCAAGCCCATAGAACTCCCGCGGCTGCTGGAGAAGATTTGCCGCCTGCTGGGCGGCCTGCCGTCCGCATGAACGATCCGCTCAGCGTCGAAGCGCTCGCCCACCTGCGCCACGAGCTGCGCACACCGATCAATCACATCCTTGGCTATACCGAGATCCTGCTGGAAGACGCCGATCACGCCGAACTGGCCGAATACTCGGCGGTGCTGCGCGAGATCAATGCAGGCGGCCGTCAGTTGCTCGAATGGATTCAGGGCGCGCTGGCGGAGAGCGGATCGAGCGTTTCATTCCGGCAACTGGAGGCGCTAGAGGCGAAACTGCGGCCGCGCGCCGAGCAGCTCCTGCGCGTGGCGGAATCGCTGCTGGCGGCCTTTCGCGAACGTGAAGCGACGGAGGCGAGAGCCGACATGGAGCGCGTGGCGAGCGCGCTGGGGAGGCTGCTGTTCCTGCTCGGACAGATGATCGGAGTGCCATACGCAGCCGCGGATCCGGTGGGGCGGGCGCTTTCGCCGGCGTCGGATGACCCGCAGGCCAAAGCGCCTGCCTTACCACAAACCGCCGAAGGAGGCGGCCGCATCCTGGTGGTCGAGGACAACGCCGCCAATCGCGATCTGCTGCGCCGGCGCCTGGAACGTGAGGGGCATGAGGTATGGGAAGCGGCGAACGGCGTGCTCGCGCTCGCAATGCTTGGCGCAGGTGAGTATGACCTGATGCTGCTCGACATCATGATGCCGGAGATGGATGGGTTCGAGGTGCTTGGCCGGCTCCAGCAGGACGCGCGCCTGCGCGATCTGCCTGTGATCATGATCTCGGCGCTTGACGAGATTCAGAGCGTGGTGCGCTGTATCGAAATGGGCGCCGAGGACTATTTGCCCAAGCCTTTCGATCCCGTGCTGCTGCGGGCCAGGATCGGCGCGTCGCTCGAAAAGAAGCGATTGCGCGATCGCGAGCGGTGTAAGACCAAGGAACTGGAGCAGGCGCTGCAGCGGTTGAAAGAGACGCAGGATCAGCTCGTGGTGCAGGAGAAGATGGCGTCCCTGGGCGCGCTGACAGCGGGGATCGCGCACGAGATCAAAAACCCGCTGAATTTCGTGCTGAACTTCGCCGAACTGTCGGTTGACCTGCTACGTGAGCTGGAGCAGACCCTGGGCGAGCCGCGCAAGACGTTGTCGGCCGAGGATGCCTTGTACCTGGACGGCCTGATGTCGGATCTGACAGGCAACCTGCAGCGCATTCACGAACACGGGAAGCGCGCCGACAGCATCGTGCGAGGCATGCTGGCGCACTCGCGCGGCGGCTCCGGCCAGCGCGAAAAGGTAGACCTGAACGCATTGGTCGCAGAGGCAGTAAACCTGGCGTATCACGGCCTGCGCGCGCAGAACGCCGCATTCAACATCACGCTCGAAAGCGACTACGACCAGAAGCTGGAGCCGATCGAAGTTATGCCGCAGGACCTGAGCCGCGTGTTCCTGAACATCACCAACAACGGCTGCTATGCGGCCTACCAGAAGAAGTTGCACAGCGGCGACGGCTTCCGCCCGACGCTGCGGGTGATGACGCGCGACGCAGGCAACGAAGTGGAAGTGCGGATGCGCGATAACGGGACCGGCATGCCGAGGAGCGTCGTGCACAAGATATTCAATCCATTCTTCACCACGAAGCCGACAGGATCGGGCACCGGGCTGGGACTGTCGCTGAGCTATCAGATCGTAGTGGAGCAGCACAAAGGCACGATCCGGGTGGACACGCAGGAAGGCGAGTATACCGAGTTCATCGTGACGCTGCCGAAGCGGGCTTGAGCCGAATACTGACGGCATTCGTGGGCTCCGCGGTATCGGAAGCATCCGTGTACTTGCGCAGTGTCGCTGGCAAGTGGTCCGGCTCCAGGATCCAGATCTGTCTTCCGCTGAAGTATCGAACCAACTCGCGATTCGCGGAAGTACCCATGTCGCGGGCCCAGATCACTGGTGCGCCGTCTAGATCGGCTTCGTTGTAGACCCACTCATCGTCCGGTATGTGGTTCTCACCATACCGAACCAGAACGAGATGGCGTTCTCCAGAGCTTTGGAGCGACCGCAACAAATCCGCGCGGGCACGCATTCCAGGTGTCGTGTAGTACCAGGTTTCCGGCCATTCGGCTCGAAAGGAAAACCCGAGCGTCGCTCCCAGAACACGCACCATCAGCATGGCCGCGCATATGAGCGGTAGTGCGTGGGCAATCAATAGTCCCGCACGTTTCCCGCGGATGCGCCAGGGCTGCATGTAGCGCATGGATTGCAGCAGGATTCCATAAAGCGCGGCAGTAGCGGGGGCGGCGTAGTGGGGCAGGAAGTAGACTTCGACTGTAATCGCAACGAGAACGGCGGCGAGTGAACACAGCAGCAGACGCGTTCGCCGGCGCCGCCACGTGAACGGCGCGACCACGAGAGGTATCGAAAATACAGGACCCACGAAGAACAACCAGAACCTGAAGGCTTTTTTGCAGGTTTGCAGTACAAAGCCCGTGAACGTACGGGTACGCGCATACGTGATTCGGAATCGCTCGTACAGCGCCTGCATGCTTTTGTGACGGTAATTCGGTACGCTGTCCGGCGTCTGCCAGATAAACGGCCTCGCCATTGCGTACATGTGCTGGTTTACCTGATGCGGCATCAGAAGAGCGTGCCCGGTTGTGCGGAGGCAGTAATACGCGCCCCCGATACCACCGAGTGCGACGCACAGTGAAGCCGGTAGCAGAACCAGCCGACGCCAATCGCGCGCGTCCGTCGCCTTTATCCGAAGCGTGCGGATCGCAACTGTGACCGCTAAAGGCACGCAGAAGGCAAAGCCTTCATATGGACGGCTGCTCGCCAGTATGACGACCCCCAGGCCAAGCAGGAATCCGTGGGCCGGCCGCGGCCGTCGCATCGCGCGCGGCAGTGACCCCAAAACGAGTGCTCCGCCGATAGCAGCGACCGCGCCGCCCCAATAGCTGTTGATCCAGTAGCTGAACGTGCACAGCCGAATCGCGATCAGGATGCCGCCCAGGAGCGGCCACGGCGGGGGGAGCCAGGCCCGCAGCGCCCAACACACCGTCGCGGCCATGGCTGCGCAACTGAGGAGCACGCCAGCCCAAGGCGCGCCGGCCAACGTTTTGCCGAGAGCTAGAACAAGACCCTGCGCCGGTGGGTAAACAGAGACGTAGAATGGCGCCGCATTCACGTGAAAGGTTTCAAAATGCACCCACATCGGATGTGGCGGGTTCGCGAGCCTGCCGGAAGCGAACGTGTCGGCCGCCAGAAGGTAACTGAACTCATCGTGCACACCCGGATCCGGAACCTGCTCCCAAGGCCAGAGTGGAATGCGCAGCAGGATTACCGAAAGCGCTGCGAAGATGACCACGAATTTTCCGGTTCGCCGGCCACTCCAGCGCAACCTTCGTCCAAAAGCTGATGCCACGCCGGGAAAACAGACCGTCAGGAGAACCACTGCGACAACGGCACCCGCTTCGATCCCGACCAGACAGTACTCTCTAAAAAAAGTAGCAAGTGGCGTCATTCCAGTTCCGGCAGTTGAAACGCCTCCAAAATCACGTACAAGTTTAACCAAAGCATTCGAATGCGAGGGGGGCCTGTGGTCCTCGTCTCCGCTGAGGCACTCTGTGGAGGCGCGGGCCTGTTACGACAAGGGTTAATTCAGATCGCGTTGAAATTTCTTATTGTGACTGTCCGGCAGACGAATTGCAGCGAAATTGATGTGTTGATGCCTTGGCTACTGGCGACATTGGTGATGTTCTGTACGCTCTTCGCCCTGTTCTCGCCTAATCGTAACTATTGATCGGCGACTAAAACGACAGCTTCACGATATGGTCCTGGCCCGCCGACACCTGATCGCGCACGTGCAGATTGCGATGTTGCGCGTCGTAATACCAGCTCTTTTGTTTTAATTCCGCAGCCGCTTCAACTGGATGCAACGTCACCCCTTCTGCCGTCGACACCCTCTTCACACCCTCGACGTGATGAATCACCCAGGTATAATCTCTGGCGACTTTCGATTCGATCTCCAGCCGCACTGTATCCGCAGCGGGTGCCGCATGTACCTGTGTGTAATCGCCGGCTTCCTCTTCGTAAAGAAAGAACTCGGCCCCGAGCTTCGGAAAGTAGTGCAACTCGAGCGTGCCTGACCCGGCGAGCGGGACGATGCTCCCGTTGCGCGCGAATACCGACGGCGAGTCCGTCGACTGAATCGTTTGCCGCCCGCGGGTCTCGATATTGGATTTCAAGTTCGTCCAGATGCCTTGCGGCAAGTACACGTTTCGTCCAACAGCAAGCAAGAGCTCGTCCCCTACCATCGATTCGTCCGGATGCTTGTCCGATTCCGGATCGCGCGGGAACTGCACCGGCAGCGGATGCAGAATGGGGCAGCCGCGATAGTGCACTTCCACAACGTACGCGCCCAGATAGGCATCGAGCCTCTTGCGCAGGTCCACCGGAATCGGTTGACTCATAGTCTCCGCGGGCAGCATGACTCCCGAAAGACTCTGCTCCAGCAGCCACTGGAATCTCACCGGATTAGCCTGCGCGGCGAACTTTGATCCCGTGGCCTTGACACGTTCTTCAAAAATCTCCTTCGGCGTGGGACCGAAATAGAAGTAGTAGTCGATGAGGTCCGAGTTCTGGAGATCGATCCGGTAACTCGCCTTGCGCAGCCGCGCCAGATCGAAATCGTACCGGCCGCGCGCCATGTGCTGCTCGCCGTATCCCGCTGTCGAAAGCAGGAAAGGAATAACGTCCTCAAAGCGCCCGCCGCGTAGGTTCAGTGTCTCGCCCGTTTTGGCTCCCAACCCATAAAAGTGCACGCCAGGTTCGGCAAGACGTTCCCATGAGATCAGGCCGTCCCGCCGCGCCGCCGCCGTGACGTCCCGCATCAGGAGACCGTTATCCGCTGACTTTCTTACCTCGACCCGCAGATCATCTTTGCGGACCGTCGCCTTCAAGTACGTAGTCGTGAAAGAGATTTCTGTCGCGGAATCGTCTACCGTGACTTCGACGGCCTCCGCATTGCCCGCGGAAGGCGGCGGCAACTGTGGCCCGAAAGTCCTCCGGAAACGAAATGTACTCGGCGACGCCCATTCGAAGTCCGCCGCTCCCGCGCTTAACTGAAATACGAATCGGTTGCCTTGGCGCGTATATGCAGCGACGATATGCCGCTCCTGCGCCGAGGCCGCGAAAACGAGAAAAAGCGCGAACCACTTCAAAGCGTGAGCAACTCCCTCTGCATTTCTCCGGTTACGCGTGCTTCCCGGTCCCCGACGAACAGATTGATTTCGCTGCGCACTCCGAACTCACGTAGGTAAATTCCCGGCTCCACCGAGAAACATGTCCACGGCATGACGCGACGTTCATCGTGAGTCTCCAGGTTATCCATGTTCGCGCCGTTGCCGTGTACGTCCTGACCGATAGAGTGCCCGGTCCTGTGGACAAAGAACTCTCCGAATCCAGCCTGATCGATAACGCCCCGCGCCGCATCGTCGACCTCGAACCCCCGGATCGCCTCACCGGCAGCTACCGCTTTCTGCACGCGTTGAATAGCCGCATCGCGCGCATCCCGGACAATCCCGAAGATTTTGCGCATCTCGTCACTGGGGTCGCCGCACACGCCGGTCCAGGTTATGTCGTAATAGACCGTGCCGGGGCGGTCCAGCTTCGCCCACATGTCGAGCAGCACGAAATCACCTCGTCGAATGGGCGCAAAGATCTCGTCCGTCGGTTCGTAGTGCGGATTGGCGGCGTTCGCGTTCACCCCCACAATGGGGCCATGATCTGTGGACAGCCCGGCACGCTTGAATCCGTCGAGTACAAATTGCTTCACCTCGAGTTCGTTGGTGGATCGGCCATTGCGCGTACGCTCGCCGATCATTGCAAACGCCTCGCGCCGCACCTTATCCACGCGTCGCCCGGCTTCCAGATGGGATTCTAGCGCGTCGGGCGACCAGCGCGCCTCGAATGCCTGGATAAGTTCGGCCGAACTGACCACCTCGACACCCGTGCTGCGCACCAGCTCGAGCGTCCCGGCGTCCACCATGGAGACATAGGGTATCGCGCAGTTCGGCGAATACTGCATGGCGATATGCCGGGCGCCGGAAAGCAGCTTCTTGATTCCGTCGACCTGCTCCGTCCACCGCGAGTACGCGACCTTCTCGCCCGGCACGGCGTCAAGCATCCCGGCTTCAATCTTATGGACCAGGCCGCGCGGGATCCCTGAAGCTGGAATGAAGTAATACCACCGTCGTGTGGGAGAGTGCGAGGAGTCCAGGCCGAGTACGCGATACGCCAGCGGATCGCGCACGTGGTGATCGAAGAACAGCCACCCGTCGAGGCTCTGCTTCTGCAACTGGTCTTGAATCGCAGCGAGATCCATTCAATCCTCCTTACTCGAAAAAGGGTTTCCACTTTTGCGGCGGCGGAGCATCGGTTCCAAGACTCACTCCGATCAGCGCCAGCAGCGAAACTGCCAATGCCGGATAAACCGCATCCACGCTTTCAATCTGCAGCACGTTCCAGATGACGGTGATTACGGTTCCAGCGACGATAGAACTGATCGCTCCCGCGGTATTCGCGCGTCTCCAAAAGAACACGGCAATCACCGCTGGAGTCACCGCAGCGCCGTATACCGTATAAGCGTAAAGCGCTGCTTTCAGAATCGACTCGAAATAGGCTCCTTGCATCAGCGCGAACACCCCAAGCAAAACCACCAGCAACCGCGAGACAATCAGCGTCTGCTTCTCGCTTGCCTCAGGCTGGATGAACCTCTTGTATACGTCGTGGATCAGGTTGGTTGCCGGCGAAAAGAGGTAATTGTTGGCTGTCGAGATGACTTTCGAGAAGATGCCGCCGAGCAGAATAGCGCCGACCACTTCCGGCAAGCCGCGCCGGGCCGTCAAGGGGATGATCTCGCGCGGCCGATCCACTTGAAACAACGCACTGCCGATCACCGCGATCGTGATGATCGTCGTCTCCAAAATCAATGTCCCGACGATCCATCCGAACACAGCCAGCTTGGCATCCCGTTCCGATCGTGCAGAGAAGAATTTCTGATACATGCCCTGATTGCCGATCAGCAGCAGCATCGTGGGAAGCAGAAATCCGAAGGCTTTGTCGGGTGTCAACGGACCGAAGAGGGTGAAGTGATTGGCAGGAAGTTTTTGGTGCAGGCCTTCCATCCCGCCCACCTTATTCAGCAGGAGAGGCAGCGCGACGAGCGCAATTACCGTCACCAGCAGTCCGATGATGAGATCCAGGTAGGCGACCGATGCCATTCCCGCTAGCGCCGTAAAGGTGATCACGAACGCCGCAATGATGTACATCCCGATGGTTCGGTCCAGATCAGGAAAAATCAGGTTGAGGATATCGCCGCCGGCCTTAAACTGGTAGCTGGTGATCATCGTATACGAGATCACGATGGCAACCGTCGCCAACACGCGCGCGGTCACGTTGTACCGCGTTTCCAGCAAATCCGGAACAGTAAATTGGGCGAACCGCCGCGCCCTTCCCGCGATCATGGAAATAACAGCAAGTCCGACCCATCCGCCAGCTGGCTGCCACAGCGCCGCGAATCCATTACGGTAGGCGTTCTCGCCCCCGGCAAACAGGCTCCCGGCGCCGATCCACGATGACAGCAACGTAAAGATCAGAACC